>ENA-OZFV01000392-OZFV01000392.1-human-gut-metagenome-genome-assembly--contig:-NODE-392-length-20982-cov-8.767812_pt1 | contig 20982 bp, 12 predicted proteins | sample MGYA00245110_ERZ653645 | MGnify/ENA primary metagenome ERZ653645 (study PRJEB26926, sample SAMN06165144) | human gut metagenome | biome: ENVO:00009003; feature: ENVO:2100002; material: ENVO:00002003... | reverse complement strand
ATCTACACGCGTAAGATCGTCGGCAGCGTCAGATGTGTATAAGAGACAGATTGATTAAAAACCTTTTATTCTGTCTATGAAAACAATCAATATTTTAAACTATCCTATAAATCTAATTGATTTTTGGAGAGCATTTCCCTTAAGATTTATTTGAAATTCAGATTTATTTTGTAATGCGCCTTGGGGGATGAAGAGGGCTTTTTGTTGCTAAAAATGCATGTAAAAAAGTGCTTCTGAGGGGCGTGTTGTATTAATTTATTTATGGATTTTTTTAGATCAGTATGCTCTATAGGGCATACTGCGATGATGGGGATTTTTGTTTTGTGTTGTTGAAAACTATGTACAACGTAAAATTTATTGAATATGGATGAGGTGGAGAAAATAGTTAACTATCTGATTATGTATAATCGTAATATCCCTTTGAATAGTCTGTATCATGGTAAAATGGGGGTGATGGTGGCATTGTATATTTATGCTGTAAGAAAACAGAATTGTGATATAAAAGAATGGGCATGGAGGGGTTTGGAGAATGTATTGGAGAATGTTTATGAAAATTTGCCGGTTGGGCTGGAAAATGGATTTGCTGGTATAGGTTATGGTATTACTTTGTTGAAGAAGGAAGCTGGGTTAGACTGTAATTTGAATGAAGTCCTTTTTGATATTGATCATAAAATTATGGAGCGTGCCCCTCGTCGAGTGTTGGACATTTCGTTACGGACAGGTGCACGCGGTATTTGGAGCTATTTGAAATTTCGGCAGGAAACGGAACCCATGCTCCTTTCTGTTGATAACGTGTATAGAAAGGAATTGAAAACTGTCTTGGAACATTATGGAATTAATACGGAAACTATTCGTTCAGATGAAGTGTTTTTGGATTTGAAACATCCGACGTGGAGTCGGTCTGAGTATATTGGAAAGGATGTCGGTATTAGTGAAGGCGTGGCATACTATTTATTGAAAGAACTTAATTTGATTAAGGGGCTATGAAAAATTATTACATATTTAATAATACAAGTCGGGCTTCTCAGTATGGCATTGGAACATATACCCGACAACTGACAGACATTCTTCTCCGGAAATCAGATATTCGCGTCTTTCATGTGGATTTGTATGATGATTCCAAGGAATTTTGTATGGAAACAGACAACCGTGGAATAATTCATTATAAGTTTCCGGGTGACCCATCCAATATAGAGACTGAAAAATACGCGGAAAAGGTATGCTGTATACTTTGCAAGTATATTGAAGAACAAATATTATTGGAAAAAGAGAAAGCAGATGTTGTTTGCGCTTCAAGCTATGCACAATTAGTGCCGGTTTCCAATAGCTGGAATCAAGGACAGGTTATATTTCATTTTAACTATTTCCAGCATTACGACATTGCAAGGATTCTAAAGGCACGCTTCGTCAAAAGTCGTGTGGTGTTGGCTATTCATTATTTTAACTGGTGTTTCCAACTGAACGGTAATCTTACGAAATTTAGAAAGATTTTGAAGAATAATATAAAAAATAGTGATGAAGAAGACCAGATTAGGAAAGAATTCAATTTTGATCGGGGCTTTTTGCGATTGTCTGATTATGTTATAGCTCTGTCCAAGTTTTGCGAGCGTTTGTTAGTGCAGGATTATGGTATTGCACATGAAAAAGTGCTGTTCATTCCCAATGGACTTTCAGAGCAAGTGCCGGAAAAGGATGATTCCTTTCGTTGTTGCTTGAATGGAGAATGCGGAAAGATTGTTCTTTATGTTGGCCGTTTGGATAAAATCAAAGGCTTGGAATATCTGCTGAAGGCCTTTTCTTTGGTTTTGAAGGTACATGGTGATGCGCGGCTTGTCATCATTGGAGATGGTAACTATAATGAATGCTTACAAAATTGTAAGGGCTTTTGGGATAGGGTGACCTTTACAGGGAAAATTGCGCAAGAGGAGCTGGTGCCGTTCTACAGAACTTCAACTTTGGCAGTTCTTCCTTCATTCCATGAACAGAGCAGTTATAGTGCCATCGAATATATGAAATATGGCTTACCGTTTATAGGGACTGATTCCACTGGACTGAAAGAAATGTTAGACATTGTTCCAGAAATGCAGGTACATATCAATGAAGAGAGTTTTTCTGCAGATGATTTTGTGAAACAACTGAGTGAAAGGATAAACCTTTTGTTGGGGGATAAAACATATCGGGAGAAAGTTTCAGCAATAATGAAGGAACAATATGCCCGTTTTTATACGCAGAGAGAGATGGCCTCACGTCTTTATGCCTTGATTGAGAAATGTTCGGATGTAAAGAATTGCCCAGTCTCTCAACAATTATTGGAAGACGTAGATAGTAAAATGACATCAATTATTCATACTCAGCCGGATATAGAAACTGGTTTTTATGGCATGGCAGGGATCGGTGTTTATTTGTGGTGGCGTATTGAATGTCTTCGCGACAAAACAGATGGAGAGGCAAGGATGTATTACTTAGCCGAGTACTTGATTTATTTTTTGGATTGGTATGCAGATGAGTTGTCTGAAGAAGGAGTGGGACTGGGTAACTTGGAAATGGTAGGTGCACTGATGGAGATGAAGCGTCTTGGCTTTTATAGAATTAAAGTTATGCAATTGTTTTCTTTGCTTCGCATAGATGAAAGTGTTAAGGTGGGTATGCCTACTGAGATGGAAATTGTGCAAAATGCATTGAAAATATTCAATACTCATATCTGAAAATCATGGAAAAGGCTTTTACCATTATTATTCCGGTCAGAATGGACTCTGATGAACGGAGAAGAAATCTAGAAACGGTATTGCATTGGATTGCTCCGTTGAATGTTCCGGTTCTCTTATTAGAGGCTGATGTCCAATCGGGATTGGATTTTTATAAGGAAAAATTCCCGAATTTGGAATATATTTTTGTGTTTGATGAGAATAAGGTATTTCATCGAACTAAATATATTAATGTCCTTTTACGGAAAGCCAAAACGGAGATAGTTGCCGTTTGGGATGCTGATATCATTGTACCCTATCCTCAGGTAAAAGAAACGGTTGATATTTTAGCTGCCGGGATCAATACTATTATGTATCCTTATGATGGAAAAATAATAATGTTGCCGTCCGATGTTTCTAATAGATTTCGCGAAAACATGAATTTAGAAGTGGTGGAGCGTCTGAGTTTGCCTCCTCTTTTGGGGAGACGTTCGTGTGGTGGTATCTATTTTGTCAATAAAACCCTTTATTTTTCCATAGGAGGAGAAAATGAAAATTATATAGGATGGGGGCCGGAAGATGCTGAGCGATTGCGGAGAGCTCTTATTATGGGACACCGGGTGGAATGGTTGTCAGCAGGCTCGGCTTATCATTTGTATCATGCAACATCTTCTATAAATTTTTTGGCATCTGCGTTAACGGAGATGCGGAAGGAATTTATCCGTGAATGCAGTATGGACAGGGAAGAAATGCAGCAATACATCAATAGCGAGATGCCGTTTCGGCGGGCGTGAAACCATATAGAGACTATGAAAAATATTTTGAAAGACTTCCTGCAAGAACTTAATATTCCATATACTCGTTCTTTTGTCAACAAATTGTTTAACGAACATCCCCATCGTGACAATATGTTGGGAATTCATCAAATGCTGGATGTGTATGGGGTATCTACAACAGGTGTACGGGTGGAACGTAAAGAACTGGAAGCATTGCCGTTTCCCTGTATTGTACACGTCCCTGGTGGCTTCGTGGTTGTACGGGAAGTGACCACTTCAAAGGTTACTTATGTGTGGAATGGAAAAACCACGGAAAGCGGACTGTCTGATTTTCAGCAGCGATGGACAGGAAATGCTCTTGTGCTGGATAATTGGCGCGAGGCCGCAGAACCGGATTATGCGCTTCATCAGAAAGGGCAACTACTTGAATATGTGGAATGGGGATTGGCGATATTAGCGTTGTTATTTCTGCTCATTTCGGGACTATATCTTCAGGAAGTTGGTAAGAGTTATTTACTTTATTTGTTTTTCGGCAGTGGATGGTTGGGCTTGTGTCTTTCTCTTTTGTTGTTACAAAAGCAGCTATTTCAAGAAAGTACAATTGGTGACCGTGTGTGTTCGATCTTTCATCAAAGCGACTGTAACCAAATCCTTTTTTCTGAAAAGTCAAAGATTGGCAAATATTGTTGGAGTGAAATCGGTGTGGCATTTTTTCTTGTTTTTCTCTTTTTTTCTGCTTTTGTTTCATCGTCCTTGCCGGCCTTGTCGTTTGTAAGTTGGTGTGCCATGGGATATGGCGTCTGGAGCATTTACTACCAAGGTGTAGTTGCCCGACAGTGGTGTGTGTTGTGTGTATTGGTGCAAGTGGTACTATGGATGAATGGAGTAACTGCAGCAGCCTGCTTCATCAGTGAACCACTACATTTTTCATGGTGGTTGTTATATCAAGTGGCATTGTTCGGCTCTGCGTTTTTCGTCTGCCTGGTGATGCTTCATCAGTTTACAGAAGCCCTTTCGGTGAAAAAGCAATTGATGCAGCAGACGTATCGGTACAAGGCCCTGAAAAGCAAAAAAGAGGTTTTTGAGGCATTGCTGGAAAAATCGGAATCATATGAGGTTTCGTCAGCAGATTCGTCTGTATTCTTGGGTAATCCTGAAGCTCCGCTCACGGTTACTGTTCTGACGAATCCGCATTGTAACCCTTGTGCCAGGATGCATGCACGACTGGAAAAAGTGTTGAAAGAAGCACACGGAAGAATTGCTGTACAATATATTTTCTCTTCGTTCAATGAAGAACTAAAGGATAGCTGTCGTTTCTTGATTGCGGCTTACCAGCAACTTGAGGCACATGAAGTTATGCATTTGTATTCACAGTGGTATGAATCAGGAAAATATGAAGTATCGGCTTTTTTAAAGAAATGGCCGAATGTTTTTACGAGAAATCCTGACGTTGAGATGGAACTTAAGCATCATGAGGCATGGCGAGAACGGAGTGGATTTACTGCAACTCCGACTCTTTTGGTTAATGGGAGAATTTTACCATCGGAGTACAATGTGGAAGATTTGATTCCCATCGTTGATTTGATTTACCCGATGTAGCGGACTTTTTATAGAGTAAGTGTTTTTTTATATGATTAATGTAATCTGAGATTATCGGTCGCTGAAAGGCACGCAGAAGGCCGGCTGTGAAATGGCCAATCACAGTAAAAATGTGCTATTGTTTAATTAAAGAATATTAATATGAAAAAATTTTCAAAGATCAGTGTTAAAAGAATGCAGGTGCTTACAAGTGAGCAAATGGCACAAATAGAAGGTGGCCTTGTCCTTGATTTAGCGGATCATTGTACTGCTCATACTTATAAAAAAGCTTGTGTGTTAAGTATTGATGTAGATGTGGAAGGTCATTATTGTGTGAAAATTGGTACTTGCTATGCAAGATATGTGCAAGTAGGTCCTACAGTACAAGTTGAATATTATTGTGGATAAGATAATATGTGCATGATTACTTTGTCGGAAGCGTAATAAGTTTCCGGCAAAGTATATAAAATAAAAAATATGAAGTGGAATTTTACAAATTTTGTTCAGCTTTGGTTTTATTTTCTATGTAGCGGTGCCTGTGCGCAGAATATCCAGTTGGCGGGATATGTAGAAGATGAGTTTCTGAAGAAAGGACTGTCGGATGTGAAAGTGAGTGTGCTGACCACAGATAGTGTCGTGGTAGTGGAGAAGGCGTTGGGCGTAGGAGTGTCATCTCTTTCCGGGCTGAAGACCTTGTATGTAGCTTCTGTGAAGCCGGTGAAGGCTACCTATCTGATTCATGCGGAGTTGCCGGGATATACGGAGGCATGGACACGTGTTACGGTTTCGGATACCTCCCAGAAGAAAGTGGATTTCCCCACTCTGCTATTACGCAGGGTAATGGACCAGAAACTGGGTGAGGCCACGGTAAGGGCCACCCGGGTGAAGATGTACTATAAGGGAGACACGCTGGTGTATAATGCCGATGCTTTCCAGCTTCCTGACGGCTCCATGCTGGATGCACTGATCCGTCAGCTTCCTGGTGTGAAACTGAATGAGGCGGGGGAAATCTTCGTGAACGGCCGGAAAGTAGACGAACTGCTGTTGGGCTCCCATTCCTTCATGCGGGGCAACAAGTCCGTTCTGATGGAAAATCTGCCCTATTACACGGTAAAGGACATCAAGGTGTATGACAAGCAGACGGACATGAGCGAAGCGCTGGGCTATGACGTGGAACCCCGTAAGTTTGTCATGGATGTGAACCTGAAGCGTGAGTACAGTAAGGGCTATATCGCCAACGCCGAGGGTGGGGTCGGAACACAGAAACGTTGGCTGGCGCGTGCTTTCCTTCTGGGGTATACCGACCGTCTCCGGCTTTCCTTTTATGGAAATCTCAATAATGTGAATGAGACGCGTAACATCGGGGAAACCGGTTACTGGACCCCGGCCAACATGCCCCAGTCGCTCACGACGACGCGTAGCGGAATGGGGGAGGTGGCACAGTTGCATAAGGACTTCCAACAGACGCTGTATCTGGACTACAAATCGACTTCCGACCTTACGGACATGCGTATGCGCAATGAGGAGTTCCTACCGGGCAGAACTATTGTTTCCCTTTCCCAAAATAAAGGCAATTCCGGTTTCCGATATTTGAATGGGGCACACTATTTCATGTGGAAGAAATCATTCTATATAGATATTCAGACTCTTTTCCATCACTCCACGAGTGACGGAACTTCACAATGGAAATCGGACCGTTGGGACGACAGTCTTACGGTATCCCAGCGTACCGACGGGCTGCGGGAAGGTTCCATCTTCTATATACTCAACAGTTCCAGCGTGGCCTTTAATCTGGATAAGGAAAAACAGAATTATTTGCAGGGTGGATGGTCGTTGCATTACCGGAAGGAGCAGTCGGAAGGTGCGGAACGTCATCTTACCGAGCGTTTTTCTCTTCCCTTGCGTGAACTCCGCTATAACAGCAGTGACAGAAACCTGAAGAATCTGGATGGCGGATTGAATGTGTATTATCGCAAGACATTTGCCAACAATTTGGGAATTTTGGTACAGGACAAGTTTAGTTTTTTGAACAAGAGCATTCATGACTATCTTTATCATCCGGATTCTCTCCTGCTTCCTTCTCAGGCGGATGCTTTGACGGCGATTACCGACTGGAACAATTCCTATGACAGCCGTGAGAGAATGATAAACAATACGGTCTATCTGAGTTTCTTCCGAAAGGGATATTATAAACCGAGTCCTGCCTTCCCATTTAATTTGTCTTATAATAAGTACAGTGTTAACATTTCCCTTCCTGTCAATATGCGTGAACTGGACTATCGTCGTGGTGTTTTGGATACGCTGGTGCGTCAGCGCGGTTTCCCGTTCAATGTCTCGCTTGAGTGTCGCGAGGTTTGGAACGGTGACAAGTGCAAGATGTGGTATGGCGGCAGCTATTCCACGGACAATGCTCCGATATATGACCTGGTCACTTATCGTGACGACAGCCGTCCGCTGGTGGTAAAACTGGGAAATCCTGATTTGAAGGGTACCTCCGTGAGCAAGTTGTATGTCCGTTATGAGGACAAGTCGGGCAAGAATATGCAGCAGTTCAACGCCAATGCGTCCTTCAACTACCATCACCGCAGCGTGGCGCAGTCGGTGATGTACGACCCTTTGAGCGGAGTCTACACCTACCGCCCCATGAACATCGGCGGCAGCTACGAGGTGGACGGCAAGTTCGGAATCTCCCGCGCCATCGACCGCGCCCAGTGCTGGACGTGGCAGACGGAACTGAAGGGCAGCTACTGGCATTCGGTGGACCATGCGATGCTCTCGGGTGAGACGGCGAGCCGCCGCAACACGGTGAATACGACCACCGTCGAGGACGATTTGTGGCTTCAGTACCGCAAGAATTCACTTTATGTGAAGGCGGCAGGCAACGTCAGTTGGCGGCATTCCGAAGGGCGGATGCAGGATTTCTCCACGCTGGACGCCCTTGATTTCCGTTACGGTCTGAATGCGGGCTATACGCTTCCCCGCATCAATACCACGCTGGCGATGGATGCGAATGTGTACAGCCGTCGCGGCTATGGCAGTGCCGACCTCAATACGGACCATTTTATCCTCAACGCATCGCTGAGCCAGTCGTTCCTCAAGGGCAAGCTGATTGCCCGTGTGGAGGGTTTCGACCTGCTTCACCAGTTGTCCAACACGCAATATTCCGTCAATGCGCAGGGCCGCGTGGAAACGTGGTACCGTTCTTTGCCGCGATATGTGATGTTCCATCTGGTATATCACTGGAACAAGGCGCCGAAGAAGAAGTAGGCGATTGCCGCGAATTTCCTTTTGGCTGTATCTGGTATTGGCTGAAGCAGTGGAGTGCAATTGGGAAGTGAAGAATCGTTTTTAATAATAGTTTTGAGGCTAATTCTTTTTGAATATAAGAACGTGGTATATTAAATAGAGGTGTATGGTAAATTGAGCAATATAATTGTGTACGTAATAAATTGAAGGTAATGGTTTGCCTGCAAATTAGAAATTGTTGCGTATGAAATTCATGTAAACCTGGTATTTCTTATTAAAATATTATTGGACTATGTTGGCAAAATTAATGCAAAGCAGTGTTGCTCTTTTATTTTTCTTGCTACCGTTACTGACATTGGCTCAAGAAACGTATAAAGATGTAGAGGATAAGAACAGGATACTGATATCCGGTTCGGTGCGTAATAGCTTTACCGGAAAAGGGGTAGGTAACGCACGGATTTCCGTGTTTGGGGAAGACGGTACTGAGATTCATAAAAACGTATTATTGTTGACGTTTGGTAATCGTAGCAGAAACGGTAATGAATTTCGTGTAAGTTTGCCTCAAGGCCGGTTCCGGTTTCATGTTGAATGTGATGGTTATAAGCCTTTTGACTATTGGTGTGATGTTGACATCAGGCGAAAAAAGATGATCAAGTTACCCGATTTTATGATTCAGCGGGATTTTTCTTTCATTAAGGAGGTGCAGTTGGGCGAAGCGTCAGTAACGGCTACTAAGGTTAAGATGTATTATAATGGTGATACGCTGGTCTATAATGCAGATGCTTTCAAGTTGCCGGACGGTTCCATGCTTGATGATTTAATCCGCCAACTTCCCGGAGCCGAATTGAAGGATAACGGGGAAATCTATATTAATGGGAGAAAGTTGGATTTTCTTTTGCTTAACGGAAGGGAATTTTTTAGTGGCAACAACAAGGTGATGCTGGAGAACTTGCCATATTATATTGTAGACAAATTGAAGGTTTATGAACAGCAAAGCGTGCGCAGCGAGGCATTGGGCCATCAGGTGGATGAAAAATTATATGTTATGGATGTCCGTGTGAAAAAAGAGTATGCGGTCGGGTATCTCGGGAATGTGGAAACCGCAGGTGGCACCCACGATCGTTATTTGGCACGACTTTTTGCGCTCCGTTTTACGGATTATTCCCGCCTGTCTGTATTTGGTGGAAGCAACAACGTTAACGAAAGCCGTAAACCGGGTGCGGACACACATTGGAGTCCTTCGGAAAACACGGCAGGGACAGAACTGCGCCACAATGGTGGTCTTGATTTTCTTCTGGAGAACAAATTGGAAAGTTGGAAGGAAGCCGCAAATGCTGTAGTGACATGGACAGAAACCAGGACAAGGGAACGCAGTGCTTCCGAAACGTTCCTGACGGAGGGAAATACTTTCGGGCGAGGCAGCTCCACGGGCGTTTCGAAGAACCTGGATTTGAATGCCTATAACAATTTTACGCTCAAGAAGCCTTTTTTCCTCGATTTGAAATCAAATTTTAATTATCAGAATTTTGATCGCGTAGGAGAGTCCCTATCGGCTTCATTCAATGCGCATCCTGACAGTATGGGGACAGATACATTGAATATTGTTACCAATGAATGGATGGCATCAGGTAACAAGTTGGAGGCAAAGCAGTCTGTGCAGTTCTTGCGGAATACCAATATGGGTGATGATGTAGAGGTGGATGCTTATGTGCGTTACGGGCAATCGAGTGGAGTTGACTTTTCCCGTTATCGGCTTCGTTATTATTCCATGTTGGGTAACAATGACTACAGACACCGTTACAATGATGATAACTCTCGGGAATATGAGTATGCGGCCAAGGGCCTTTATCGCATCAACATGAATCAGAAAACTCTGTGGGAATTCTCTTATCAGTATAAGCAGAGCGATGCCACAGCGGATCGGCAACGGTACAGGTTGGAGCAAATTGCGGGATGGGATGATGGTAATTCTCTCCTTAATGAACTTCCCTCTAACCGAGAGTTACTGCAACAGGCAATGGATAATGAGAACAGCTACAATACGCATATTCAAGGTAAGGTGCATAGGATGTTTACCCGTTTATCTGCCGTAGTGGGAGAACACAAGGTATTTAATGTGTCTTATTATGTAGACCGCCTGTCGAATCGGATTCATTATGCAGCAAACCCTCTTGATACGACGATGATGCGTTCAGAATGGCTGCACAATCTGGAGATAGAATTCGATTACCGCTATAAAAACCGAAACAGAATTTATTATCATGTCAACCAGTCGTCTCCTTCCATGATGCAACTGGTTCCGGTCAAGAATACCTATAATCCGTTGTCCATCACTGTGGGCAATCCTGATTTGAAACGGTTGTCCTATCACGGACTATATAATGACTTTAGCTACCGATGGGGAGGTGACCGGAAGGTGAATACGAATTTGGATAATCATATGGGAGTACGGTATTATCAGAACCAGGTGGCAACTGCAGTTCATTACGATCGGACTACGGGAGTCTATACGTATCGTCCGGAATGCGTGAACGGTAATTATGCCGCATTTTGGTACAATTCTTTAGGTTTTCAGTTTCGAAATCTCCGACAACTGAGTCTGAACAACGGCTTGAGTTATAATTATAAGCATAATGTGGATCTTTATCTGCCAGATGGCCATGAAAGAAGTTTGCGGAGTACGGTCCATACTCATATATTCTCCGAAACACTGAAGGCAGCGTATGACTTCGGGAAGGTACAACTCGGGGTGCTGGGGAAAATGGATTATCGCTATGCGCATTCACAACAGTATGGATTTATGGACATTCACGCGTTCGATGTGACGTATGGCGTAAACATGCAATGTCAGTTGCCTTGGAATTTTAATCTGGCTACCGATTTTAAGGTATACACACGTCGGGGCTATGATGATGAGATGATGAATGATGATGATTTCGTCTGGAATCTATCGCTTTCGCGTTCTGTGTTGAAGGGAAAACTGAATTTTAAGCTTCAAGGGTTTGATATTTTGCACAACTTGAACAATGTGACCTATCTGCTCAATGGGCAGGGCCGAACAGAGACTTGGCGCAGGACCATTCCTCAGTATTGGATGATGCATGTTCAATGGCGATTTAATAAAGTGCCTAAAAGGAGAATCGAGTAGGTTTTCTTCGAGGAGAACGATTTATGCGGGGAGAATGATGATGGATTGAAAACATTGGTGTCCGGAATGATTGGCATTTGCTTTTGATGAGACAAGTTTTTGAAAAGATACGTTTTCGAGTGTACAATCGTTTATGAAACCAATGGATTGAAGGTGGTGAATTTACCGTTATGGCATGTTATGAATCAAATTATATGAAATATTTTGCGATTGATTTTCATGCTGGAGGATGGGTTAGAGTTGGTATATGTATGTCGGTACGTTCTGCAAAGGAAGAAGTAACTCTACGGGCTTTAGGTACACATCTATTTATTTTATTATTGTGCGCCATTGGAAAGTAAACTTTGGCAAGTTCTGGATACCGCGTTTTATCGGGTATATTAGTTTATCCGAGGCCTATTATAAATACAAAGTTCAAAGATCTTGATATGAGTGAGGATTTACAGTTAGAAAGGCTCTTCAAATAGTAGAGTTATAGAACACTTTATGTTAATAAGATGTATGAAAAGTGCAAATAATCTTGTTTACATTAAAATTGTCCGTTGGGCAAGCCTTTTTGGATTGTTCCTTCTTGGTATTCAATTGGGGCGGGCTCAGAGAATTTCAGTGGGTAAGGATTCCATCTGTATTGTTGGAAGTGTTATCAACGAGTTTACCGGCGAGGGACTGGGGGGAGCTTCAATTAAAATTTATGATGCAGATGGAAAGGTGGTTGCACCGTTTGTGTTGGTGCTGACTTATGGGGACCGACGACACAAAGGCAACGAATTTCGTTTTTTCGTACCTCGTAAGGATGCCAGATATCGTCTGCACGTGAAATGTAAGGGATATGAGCCGTTAGATTATTGGTATGAAATCAAGAACCATGAGAAATACCGGCGTACCAAATCCATCAAGATGCCTGCTGTCAAAATGAAAAGGGATTATTCTGCATTGGAAGAAACACGTGAGCAACAACTGGGCGAGGTCGTGGTACAGGCAACGAAAGTAAAGTTGTATTATCGTGGAGACACTCTTATTTACAATGCGGATGCGTTCAAACTGCCGGACGGATCGATGCTTGATGATTTGATAGCCCAGTTGCCGGGAGCAGAATTGAAATCAGATGGTCAGATTTTTATTAATGGTCGGAAACTGGATTTCCTGTTGCTGAATGGAAAGGAATTTTTCAGTGGAAACAACAAAATTATGTTGGATAATTTGCCTTACTATGTTGTTGACAAGTTGAAGGTGTATGAGGAGTCTTCCCAACGCAGCAAGGCTTTGGGGCATGATGTGGAAAGCAAAAGGTATGTCATGGATGTCCGTCTGAAACGGGAATATTCTGTGGGATATATGGGCAATGTTCAGGTTGCCGGGGGGACAGAAGACCGCTATCTGGCCCGTTTGTTTGGACTTCGTTTTTCCGATTATTCCCGTCTCACCTTCTTTGCTGGCAGTAATAATGTGAACGAAACCCGTCTGCCGTCTATGGAGACCGGTTGGAAACTTGCCGACAATCTGCAGGGAACGGTGCAAAATCATCAGGCCGGCCTGGATTTCCTTGTTGATAATTCCAAACAGAGTTGGGAAGAAAAGGGAAACGTGCTATTTAATTGGGCAAAGAATGTCAATGAACAACGTACGTCAAGTGAAACATTTCTTGAGGGAGAAGATGCTTATGGGCGTACCCGGAATTGGAACAAGCTCAAAAATATCTCCTCTCATCTTCACAATAATTTTACCCTCAAAAATCCTTTCCATCTTGATTTCAAAACCGACCTTCAATATGAGCAGAAGGACTTGTTGGAGTCTGTGCTGAACCATACCTTCAATGCACACCCGGAAAAAGCAGGGACTGATACGCTCAACAGTGCGAAAGACTGGCGTATGGGAGATGGAAAAAAAGTGTATGCAAAACAGACAGCCACTTTTTTGCACCATCTGAATACGGGAGATGATATAGAACTCTATGCAACGGCGGACTACAGCCATTCGGAAGGTAATGATTACAGTCGCTACAAGGTATGCTATCGGGACGAAAGTATGCCCGAAGACAAACGTCACCGTTATGATGACTCCCGTTTACGGTCACACCTTTATAATATGAAGGCACTTTACCGTTTCAATTACATGCAGGATTATAGCTGGGAACTGAGCTATCAGTATCAGCAGCGCTATAGCAGTGAACAGCAGATGAAATACCGGCTGGATCAGATTATCGGCTGGGATGATGATTGGGAGAAACCCATAGACCTGCTGCCTTCTACAATAGATTTACTGCGTCAAGGATTGGACAATGCCAACAGCTACGCCTGCAGTTATCAGAACCGCGAGCATGTCCTTCATGCCAAATTCGCTACAATCTGGTTTTATGACAGTAAATACAGATTTACTTTCGATTTTGAAGCCCGCCGGCAGTCTGAGCGCAACCATTATAATGGAAGTGGTGTCGACACGCTTATGCGTCGGAAACAATGGCTGTATAATGGAAACGTGTCCTATAGTCGGAAGTTCGGACGGAATGACCATACTTTATCCTATTATTGGGTGAATAAAGCACCTGAGATGATGCAGCTGGTGCCTGTGCAAAATACTTACAATCCCTTGGTTATTACGGAGGGGAATCCGGACTTGAAGAAGATGGTCCAGCATTTTCTGAGTTACAATCAGACAATCAGATGGAAAAATGCATATACGTCAAGTTCCTTCGTCTGGAATTACTATTCCAACTTCCTGGCCACCGATATGAAATACGACCGCCGTACGGGTATTTATACCTATCGTCCAGAAAATATAAACGGAAACTATCAGTTGTATTTTCTCAATACGACCGAGTATCATCCCGTCAAACACAAGGCACTCAGGATAAATAATAAAGTGGATTATATCTATTCGCATAATGTAGATTTGGTGGCAGGTAGCAATACGAACCGTAGTGTGCGTAACACGGTGCATAATCATCTGTTCAGCGAAAAACTGAAAATCAACTATGACTTCAAACGCGTGCAATTAGGACTGAACGGCAAAGTGGATTACCGTTATCTCACGTCCGGCCAACAAGGTTTCCGCAACATACATGCCATAGATTATGATTGTGGATTAGAAACTCGCTGGCAGATGCCTTGGAAACTTTATTTTACCACAGATATCCATATGTCAGGCCGTCGTGGCTACGGTGATGCTTCAATGAATTCTGATGATTTGGTCTGGAATGCCGCGCTGGCTCGTTCTTTTCTTAAAAATGATCGTCTTACCGTGACGCTGCAAGGCTTCGACCTTCTACATAATCTCAGTAACGTGACTTATGTTATCAATGGGCAAGGACGAACAGAAACATGGAATCGCTCTCTGACCAATTACCTCATGTTACATTTACAATGGAAATTTAATATCAATCCGAAAAAGAAGTAGGCTACAGTAGAGGCGGTCTTGACGATGTTAAGAACGGGATATTTTCTACCGGCTGCCCAACCAACTTATATGATGAATGCAAAAAGATGTGCCAGGGCGTGATGTTGCCTGACATCGGACAATAGTATGCCCCGCGCCATTTTCTATATATTATAATAACTGGAGATTTTGGATGAAAATATGATGAAACTAAAAGTCTTTCCACATTATCATCAACAAGAAGCAGCCGACTGTGGCCCGGCTTGTCTGCGAATGATTGCCAAATATTATGGTAAACTTTATTCTGCCGAGATGTTGCGCAAATATAGTTTTATTTCTCGTGAAGGAGTTTCCATGTTGGGAATTAGTGATGCAGCAGAACATATAGGATTCCATACTTTGGGGGTACAGATTTCTTTTGACCAGTTGGTCAATGATGCCTGTTTCCCCTGTATACTGCATTGGAACCAGAATCATTTTGTGGTGTGTTATGGTATTGAAAGTTATCGGCGTAAGGGACGGACACATTATCGTATACATATAGCAGACCCGGCAACGCAGCGCATTACACTTACTAGAGCAGAATTTGAAAAATGTTGGATTAGTTCAAGAAATGCGCAATCGGATACAGGAGTGGCTCTTCTGTTGGAGCCTGGCATTGATTTTGGAAAAACGGAGGATGAGTTTAAAACTTCACGCAGGAGTATTGCTTCTTTTCTTCCTTACTTTTATCCTCATAAACGTTTAGGAGTACAGATCCTCTTGGGAATGGTTGCGGGGACTTTGATTCAGTTCATATTGCCTTTTCTTTCACAAGCAATGGTGGATAAGGGCATCAATGGGAAAAACTTGAATCTGATAACATTGATTCTGATTGCACAACTCATTCTCTTTTTAACACAATTGTTGATAGGATATCTGCGTAGTTGGATTATGCTGCATGTCAATTCACGTATAGATATATCGCTCATTTCCGATTTCTTGACCAAGTTGATGAATATGCCTTACATTTCTTTGATACTAAACGGATGGGGGATATTTTGCAGCGAATAGGTGACCATGGGCGTATCAAATCTTTTTTGATTGGCAATTCTTTGCATATCGTGTTTTCATTGGTGACTTTTGTCGTGTTTCTGGTGATTTTGGGATACTACAATTTGCAAATTTTGGGCGTATTTTTATTGGGAAATTCTTTGTATATCATTTGGGTGTTATTTTTTATGCGTTATCGTCGGGAATTGGATATAAAACGCTTTTATCAGTCGTCTCTGGAGCAGAGCTGCATGATACAGATGATACAAGGAATGCAAGATATCAAATTGAATAATAATGAAAAGCAGAAACGTTGGGAGTGGGAACGGATTCAGACACGTCTCTTTCGTATCAGTATGAAAGGACTTAAGGTAGGTCAGATTCAGCAGTCTGGGTCTACGCTCTTTACTCAAGGAACAAATATACTGATAACATTTATCGCAGCTCAGTCTGTAGTAGAGGGACAGATGACGTTAGGTATGATGATGGCACTCAGTTATATCATAGGGCAGGTGTCGGCACCAATAGGAGAGTTTATTGGTTTTGTTCAGTCTTTGCAAGATGCCAAAATCAGTCTGGAACGTTTAAATGAAATACATGCACAAGATGATGAGGAGAAGGATATTGCCACCAAACTGGCAAGACTGCCTGACAACCAATCCATTTGTATAGAGAACCTTTCATTCAGTTATAGTGGAGCTGAGAGAGATTATGCATTACATAGAGTTAATTTGACGATACCGGCTCATAAGGTGACGGCTATCGTCGGGGAGAGTGGGTGTGGTAAGACTACATTACTCAAATTATTGCAAGGATTTTATCTTCCTAATGAGGGACACATAAGAATAGGAACAATCAATCTTAGTCAAATTAATCCACATTTGTGGAGAAGCGTTACAGGTTCTGTTATGCAGGAAAGTTTTATTTTTTCTGATACTATTGCTAATAATATTGCCCTTTGTACTGACGAAGTTGATGTGGAACGATTGTATCATGCCACCCGAATGGCAAACATTGATGATTTTATATCGTCGTTGCCTTTGGGCTACAATACCCGTATCGGAATGGAAGGATGTGGAGTTAGCCAAGGGCAGCGTCAGCGAATTCTGTTGGCTCGTGCCATTTATAAAAATCCCGAATATTTGTTTTTTGATGAGGCTACCAATGCATTGGATGCGACCAATGAAAGGATTATCATGGATAATCTGAGGACATTTTATAAAGGAAAAACCGTTGTGATCAGTGCGCATCGTTTAAGTACCATTAAGGATGCAGACCAGATCGTTGTGATGAACAAAGGTAAGATTGTGGAAAGTGGAACTCATCAGGAACTGTTAGAGCAGAAGGGGTGTTATTTTCGTCTTGTAGAGAACCAGATGAGTGGTTTACAATCCAATTCAAATGTATGATATTATGGAGAAAAAGCGTCCGAACATAGAATTACGCAGCAGAGAAGTGCAGGAACTGATGGGTGCTGTGCCATCGGGAATCATTCGTTATGGGATTGGTGTGATTTTGTTGTTGTTGATTGGCTTTGTGATTGCCAGCCACTTTATTACTTATTCGGAAGAGCGTATGTTGACGCTAACCTTACAATCTAATGTGGAAACGTTACCTGTTACTGCTGCTATGGATGGAAGAGTTGTTCGCAGTAATGGTGTGGAAGGAGAAAAGGTGGAACGGGGGGACACATTGTTAGTCTTGGACTCAAGTGATAAAAGAACCTTTCTGCTTGCGCCGGCGCCGGGTATTTTGCATTACAGAACCTTTTGCTTTGAAGGAGAGAAAGTCTGTAAGGGGCAACCCTTGGTGGAAATTTTTCAAGTTCCGGGAAACGGAAGGAATGTATTCGCTCTGGCTGTTTGGCCGGAGACAGAAGCGTCTGAATCCATACCGCAAACCCTCGTTGCTGCATGGGAAAAGCAATCCCTTCGTTTCGTTTTGGCCGGTACGATGAAAGATGATACGACGGATGCGGTCAGACTGCTTTATGTTTCAGACAAACAGATGCAGGTGCCACATACCGTCCAAATAAGTGCAGAATGTGAAGGAGTGTCCGTCTCTCTTTTTGAGAAGATATTCGGGCAGCACTTTTTCAGTAACCCTTTATCCCATTAATGGTAATGATAAAGAAAGTAAGTTCAATAAAAACTTCTGATGGTAAACATTTATACTTATGGATAGTAATCTGATTTTTGACATTGGATTTCATCGCGGAGAAGATACGCGATATTATCTGGCTCGTGGTTATCGGGTTGTTGCGGTGGATGCAGACGGCGATGCTATTGCGTATGGAAAAAGCGTATTTTCAGAGGAAGTGGCGGAAGGACGCCTTATTTTTCGCCAGGCAGTGGTTTCGGATCAAAGCATAGGTGACGTGCCTTTTTATATAAGTCCTAACAGTCAGTGGAGTTCCGTTTGCCGGGATATCGCCGAACGCAATGGACGGAATGCAAAGGTAATCAGCGTGCCCTCCATCACATTGGATGACTTGATGGAAGTGTATGGTGTTCCTTGCTATTGTAAAATTGACATTGAAGGCAATGATTTTCTGGCTCTTAGGGGGATTGTGCAGCGGAAACCGAGCTACATTTCGGTTGAAACGGAATGTCTTGGTGAACATGGGGATGTTTCGGCTGTTACTTATACAACGCTTGATGCGTTAAAGGATTTGGGATATACGCGTTTTAAACTTGTAGACCAGGAAACGCTCACTGTTCTTGGCAGCAATTCTTTTTATACCAAACAACGTGGCGGCAGGGATATGTATGCCGATAATTACAGATATGCACGAAGTATTTTCGGTTTTAAAGGGAATGACATTTCCTTTTCCCGGCTTTTTCCAGGTAGCAGCGGGCCTTTTGGAGATGATTTAAGGGGAGAGTGGGCCGATTATCAGACAGCCAGGGAACTTATTGCTTTTCATAAGGAAGAGCAACTGCGTTTGCAGTTGGTGAAATGGGGTTTTTGGTGCGACTGGCATGCCACATTTTGAAGAGGCGGGACAGATTGGCGTATGCTGTGCCTGCCATTTTTTTCGGAATAAGATGCGGAGGAACGTCATAGTCATTGTCTGTTTGTCCTGTGGAGGCCGGCGGAGGGCTGGTTACTATTTTGTTCCAGTTGTTCCAATATTTTTTCTGTATAGTTTTTCGGATTTTCAAGGGGGGGACAATGTGCCCAAAACAGTCAGTACTTCTGTTTTTTCTAAAGTACCGATAGAATTTTCTAAAGTACTGACTGTTTTTTTACCCGATTTCACGGAAGAAACGGGAGGGGACGGTTTCGCCTTTTTCTTCCGTTTTCGTGTCCGAGAATGGGCGAAGTGTCCGTTTTTGGACACTTCTTGTTTTCGTAAATGATTGATATTTAGATTCTTTTCTTTTGGCACGCTTCTTGTTGGTAAGAAATGTAAACAAGATAAAACAAAAGAAAAATGGATCGTCCTATTTCACGTCAGGTAATTATGAAGCGTCGCATCCGAATGATTTCCACTGCGGTGGGAGTATTGGGCGGATTGGCCGTGGCGCTTGTCTTTTTGAGTAATTGGCTTCAGTCGGGAGTTAAAGCATCATCTTTGGTGTTCAGCACGGTGGACACCGGTTCCATTGAGGCGGGAGTGAGTGCCTATGGCAAGGTGGTGCCGGCTTTTGAGGAGGTCATCAATTCGCCGGTCAATTCGCGGGTGGTGGAGGTATATGCCAATATCGGTGACACCGTGGAGGTGGGGACTCCTTTGTTGAAACTGGATTTGCAGAGCATAGAGACGGACTATCAGAAATTGCTGGATGAGGAGCAGATGAAACGCTATCAGCTGGAGCAGCAACAGGTGAACGATGAAACCTATTTCAGCGACCAGCAGATGCAAATCCGCATTGCCGAAATGAAACTTGACCGGATGAAGGCCGACTGGCAGAACGAACGCCATCTGGACAGTCTGGGGTCGGGAACGGCCGACCAGGTGCGGCAGGCCGAACTGGCCTATACCATCGGCCGTATGGAGCTGGAGCAGTTGCGGCAGAAGGTGGACAACGAGCGGAAGGTGCGGCAGGCCGACCGCAGGGTGCGGCTGCTTGACCTGGAGATTTTCCGCAAGGGCATGGCCGAGATGCGGCGCACGCTGGAAGACGCCCGCATCCGTTCGCCCCACAAGGCTGTACTCACCTTTGTCAACTCGCAGGTGGGTGTCCGTGTGTCGCAGGGTGAGCAGGTGGCCATTGTTTCGGATTTGAGCCATTTCCGGATAGAGGGAGAGCTGTCGGATCAGTATGCAGAACGTGTCAGCCCGGGCTCCAAAGTGCTGGTGCGGGTCAATGACAAGGTCTTTTCGGGAGTCGTGGCGAATGTGACCCCCTTGAGCAAAGACGGGATTATCACCTTTGCCGTTCAATTGGACGAGGAGGTCTCGTCGCGTTTGCGGCCGGGAGTGAAGGCCGACCTTTTCGTGGTGCAGTCGGTGTTGGAAAAGGCTGTGCGCATTGTCAACGGGTCGTTCTATACCGGACCGGGCGAATATCAGCTGTTTGTGCAGGAGGGGGACGAACTGGTGCGTCGCCGCGTGCAGCTGGGCGAGTGTGATTTCGACCATGTGGAAGTCATCAGCGGTTTGCAGCCGGGGCAGCGGGTGGTGATGAACGACCTGACGGCCTATAAGGACAAACCGGTTCTGAAAATCCGCTGAGGCCGGTCTGTTTCGGAAAAATATTGTCGATGAGAAAAATAATGAGTTATGATGAAACGATATTTGAAGCATATCTGGGCGCAATTGTGGCAGAATAAGCTGTATGGAGTGCTTTATCTGCTGGGGACAGCCCTGCCTGTGACGCTGACCATGGTGGTTGTGATGTATCTCCATTTGCTGACGGCACCCATCTATCCGGAATTGCACCGGGACCATCTGTATGAAGTGAAGACGGTGACGGAACAGAGAAACGGCGTCTTTTATGGCGCGACGGGTTCGTGCTCGCTGGGAATGGTGCGCGAGTGGTTCTACCCCTTACGGTCGGTGGAGGCGGTGACAGCCATTTATTATTATAGCTGGGGTATTAATGACTATTTGCAGATGCCCGACGGCGAATCGGAATTGAAGGTGAAAACCCGCTATACCGACGGCGGTTTCTTCCGGGTGTTCGACTTCCAGTTTGTC
>ENA-OZFV01000388-OZFV01000388.1-human-gut-metagenome-genome-assembly--contig:-NODE-388-length-21299-cov-5.818490_pt1 | contig 21299 bp, 19 predicted proteins | sample MGYA00245110_ERZ653645 | MGnify/ENA primary metagenome ERZ653645 (study PRJEB26926, sample SAMN06165144) | human gut metagenome | biome: ENVO:00009003; feature: ENVO:2100002; material: ENVO:00002003... | reverse complement strand
GAGATGTAGCTCCGTCTCGTGGGCTCGGAGATGTGTATAAGAGACAGCCATTGAACTCATCCTCACCGGTGACGAGCTTTATGTCAAAGCCGATGTCGGGAAGATCCAGCAGGTATTGTACAACCTTCTCGACAATGCCATCAAATTCAGCCACGAGGATTCCATTATCAGGATTGAAACCACGGAAAAGCACAATAAGGTATTTGTCTCTGTAAAGGACAGTGGAATCGGTATTCCGAAGGACGAACTGAAGCAGATCTGGGAACGCTTTTACAAATCTGATCTGTCCCGTGGCAGGGACAAGAAGGGAACCGGCTTAGGACTTTCCATTACCCGGGAAATCATCCGTTCCCATGGTGAAAACATTAACGTCATCAGTACAGAAGGCGTTGGCTCTGAATTTATTTTTTCACTTCCGGTTGCCGCAGACGAAGAGGATGAATACTAATTTCTCCGGCCAGATCAGAAGATACCACATTTATCATTCATTACAGAAAGAAGGAACAACATGCATATCATCTTACATCAGCCGGAGATTCCGGCAAATACGGGAAATATTGGAAGAACCTGTGTCGCCACCGGCACAGATCTTCATTTAATTGAGCCGCTTGGCTTCCAGCTTAACGAAAAGTCCATTAAACGTGCCGGCATGGATTACTGGGAGCATCTGAATGTCACACGTTATATTAATTTTGAGGATTTCAAATCCCGGCACCCCGGCGCCAGAATCTGGATGGCCACTACCAAGGCGCAGCACGTCTATACGGACGTTTCTTTCGGTCCGGATGATTATATTATGTTTGGAAAAGAAAGTGCTGGTATTCCGGAGGAAATTCTGATAGAATATTCAGATACGTGCATCAGGATCCCGATGTTACCCACGATCCGTTCCCTAAACTTATCGAATTCGGTATCGATCGTTTTATACGAAGCACTCCGTCAGCAGGACTTCGAAAGCATGCAGCTTACCGGAGAACTCCATCGTCTCCACTGGCCCGATTCTACTACGAGAACAGAATAGATGCACGAATATGATACAATTGGAGTACCTTATGAGTCAGACTGGAATTTTAACCAAAGCAAAGAAGAAATTTATTGGAGATAAAGCCTTTTACCGTTATCTGATTTTTCTGGCCTTTCCGATGATTGTCCAGAACGGCATCACAAGCTTTGTCAGTTTCTTAGATAACATTATGGTCGGACAGATCGGGACGGAACCCATGTCCGGCGTTGCCATTGTAAATCAATTGTTTTTTGTATTTAATATCTGCATCTTTGGAGGCGTCTCCGGTGCAGGTATTTTCAGTGCGCAGTTTTTTGGAAAAGGAGACTATGAAGGACAGAAATATACCTTCCGTTTCAAATTGTACGCCTGTCTGCTGATCACTGCGATTGCCTGTGTGCTGTTTCATTTCCTGGATGAACCGCTCATTTCCCTCTACTTAAATGACGGAGGTTCTGTCGGTAATACCCGGCTTGCCCTGTCCTATGGCAAAGAATATCTCGCCATCATGATCTTTGGCCTGCTCCCCTTTGCCATTTCCCAGACCTATGTAAGCACGATCCGTGAAACCGGACAGACCTTCGTGCCGATGGTTTCCGGTATTGTTGCGGTGATTACCAACCTGGTCCTTGATTATGTACTGATTTTCGGTGCCTTCGGAGCACCGGAGCTTGGTGTAGCCGGAGCTGCCATTGCCACTGTAATCGCCCGTTACACGGAATGCCTGATTGTTGTTGTCTGGGCTCACCGCCACTTGGATAAGAATCCTTATCTTATTGGTGTGTATAAAGGATTACGCATTCCCGGATCCATTCTTGCCGATATTTTCCGTAAGGGGCTGCCCTTAATGTTTAATGAAATGCTGTGGGCGGTTGGCATGGCCGTCATCGTACAATGTTATGCTGTGCGGGGCCTTGAGGTGGTTGCTGCACAGAATATTTCCTCCACAATTTCCAATCTGTTTAATATTGTTTATCTGCAGCTTGGAAACTGTATTTCAATTGTGGTTGGTCAGAAATTGGGAGCCGGTCAGCTCGAGGAAGCCAAGGATGCTGATAATAAGATCATCTTCTTTGATGTGGCGTGTTGTGCCTGTATTTCTGTCATTATGATCCTGCTCGGCGGTCTTTTCCCTGAAATCTATAAGACAGAACCCGGCATCAAGGCTCTTGCCAAAAACTTCATTATTATTTCTGCAATGGCGATGCCTCTGTGTGCCTTCTCCCACTGCAGCTATTTTACCCTGCGTTCCGGCGGCAAAACCATCGTCACTTTTCTGTTTGACAGTGTTTATACCTGGGTGGTCATGATTCCCTATGCCTTCGTTTTATCACACTTTACTACTCTTTCCATCACGATGGTATTTTTCCTTGTCAGCTTTACAGAAATCATCAAGGTCATCATCGGCTTCTTTATGATTAAGAGTAATGTCTGGCTGCAGAACATTGTGAATTCTTATTGACCGGATGATAAATCCTCATTCAGATTCTTCTGCTGCTCCTGTTCTTTACGGAGTTCCTTTTCTGCCTTGTTGCGGATCCGGAGCTCTTTAAAGAACTGGGTCAGCATATGGGAGCATTCTTCTTCCAAAATTCCCCTTGTCACCTTCACCTGATGATTAAACTCAGGCATTTCCAGAATATTTAAAATGGATCCTCCACAGCCTGCCTTCGGGTTCATACTGGCCATAACCACTTCATCGATTCTTGCCTGTACAATTGCTCCGGCGCACATCTGGCATGGCTCCAGCGTCACATACAGTGTACATCCCTCAAGCCGCCAGTCCCCCAATTTCCTGCTTGCCTTATTGATTGCGGTAATTTCCGCATGCGCCAATGTATTTTTATCCGTATTCCGGCGGTTATATCCTCTTCCGATAATTTTTCCTTCATGCACGATCACGCAGCCAATCGGCACCTCACCCAATGCGTAGGCCTTCTTCGCCTGCCGTAATGCTTCCTTCATGTACTTTTCCTGGTCGGTTAGTTGTGTTGTTTTCACCAGAACCTCCTGGTCATAGCTATAGTTTGCTTATTCTCCGCTCATTCCTCGCAGATGCACCTTTCCTTCCATCCCCGGAATATGGTTCAGGCGCTCCGCAATTCTTTTGATCTCTGCTTCTTCATAAGCATGAAAAATCATATGCTTTTCCACAGAGCCTTCCATTTCTGCAATCAGTTGTCCACTATCCTCAAACTGTTGTAAATAATAGGCGGAACATCCGGCAATCCACACACAGATCTCCTGAAGCACCTGTTGTGTATGAAATTCTTTTACAACCGTTGTCCGGAATTCATAAGGAATACCGGAGTTTTTCAGCAGCTCCACAGACTGCTGCACAGCCTTCACAGGAAAAGCATTATCAGATGCTTCTGCATACGCTCCTTCTACGGCAAGCCCTGTTGTCTCCTGATATTTTCCGGGCGCATTCTTGATGTCCATTGCCACATAATCAATCTGCTTCTTTCCGATCAATTCCTCCAGCATATGTGGATGGGAACCGTTCGTATCCAGTTTTACTGCCAGCCCTAATTCCTTAATTTTGTAAATGAAGTCCGGAAGATCCTGTTGAATGGTCGGTTCTCCACCGGTAATGCAGACGCCGGACAGAATATGTTTACGCTTTTTAAGAAAACCAAGGATATCCTCTTCCGTATAATGCTCCTGTGTCAGCGGGCTTAATACCAGTCCCCCGTTATGACAGAACGGACAACGAAAATTGCAGCCTCCGGTAAATACCGTTGCTGCAACTCTTCCAGGATAATCCAATAATGTTGTTTTATTTAAACCACTGATTAACATTGTATAACTCCCATTGACAAAGAATCAAAAAACACATATACTAAATAAGTCTGAACCGTGCAGCTCTTGTTTGTAAGGAGCTGCTATGGCTGCCCGGAGTAAGTGGCGTTAACGATTGGGTCTTACGCAATGGAGACTGCGAACCGTGTCAGGTTGGGAACAAAGCAGCACTAAGCAGAACCTGCCATGTGCCGTAAGGGTGCCTGATCTCAGTTAACTGCTTTGGTAACGCGTAGCAGTTCCTTATGGACAAAGCCCACGGTTCTTTTAATACATCAATTGCTTACCTTCAATGTCCATATTGCCTTATTGGGCATGCCTTTGAAACCGTTATACTAGTACACCGATTTCTAAATAACTGCACCATATAACTTGCCTGTTTTCCCAATTGTACTATTTCAAAACCCTTGACGTAGCCCGCTACGCCTGCGTTTTTGAAACAGCACACTTGAAAAAACATTCTACGTTTTATAGTGCAGTTATTTAAGAAACGCTGTACCAGTCAATCCCTGCGTGCCGCTTTCTTGGCCTTCTTCATTTTATACATTTCCTGGTCTGCGGTCTCAATAATTTCCTCAATATCCAGATCCGGTGCCGGCTCTACAATGGTATACCCCATACTTGCTTCCAGTGTATACTCGTGGTTCGAATTTGCATTATAATTCTCGATTCCTGTCTGGATCTGGGAAATATAGTTCTTCGCATCTGCATCTGTGTAACCTTTGGACAGAATAACAAATTCATCTCCACCATACCGCATCAGCAGCTCACCATGCTTACGTACCTGATTCAATACATTGGCCATTGCCTTAATATATGCGTCACCTTCGTCATGTCCATACTGATCATTGACCTTCTTCAGACCATCCAGATCAAGAAACAACACAAATAACGGCTTACCTCGTTCCTGTGCCTCTTTTACAATTGCAGAAGAGAACTTGAAGAATCCGGCACGGTTAAAGATACCGGTCAATGTATCATATACCCACATGCGGTTCAGTCTCTCAACCATCGCATTCATAACTTCCTGCTTCCGCACGTTCTCTAAGGCATTATTAATATTCATAATAAACAAATGAAACCAGGAGCTGTCAATCAGGAGACGGCTCTTTCCCAGTACGCAGTATCCATAGGTTCTTTCCTGATAATGTACCGGAACGATGGTATAAAGCATACTTCCGTCATGTTCCTTGTATTTCTCAGGAAGCAATTCGTTTACATGAAAACGTCCGTAGGTCTCAAAATGTCCATTCCGGTAAGCAATCGGAACTGTCGCATCCTTCGGATACGTCAGTAAATCCGTATTTCCGGCCTCGGTATTCAGATGAGACATAATATCGGTATTAATGGAATTCGTGTTATATCCCAGGCAAAGGTAAAACTCCTCCGGATCTAACATGGCAATATATTTACGAATCTTCTCAAACAGATCCTTCTGTGTCTCCACCCCTACAAAGTCTGCAGAGGAAGCTTTAATAATCTCCGTATAGGTGGTAGTCTCAATTCGATCCTGTGCCAGCTTCCTGCGGAGTTCTGCAAAGTCTTCCTTCGTATCGCACCTGCATCCACAGCTTTCGGCAAACACCGGCCAGGAAAGAAGCTGCTCACTGCCAATCTTAGGCTTGCCGGCGATCTCATCCATCAGATAGGTATATGCCTTACGTCCCAGCTCCTTCTCCGGACGCTGTACACTCGTAATACGGGGTGCATGGTTCTGTGCCTCATAAATATTATCATATCCGGTAATCATGATATCCTCCGGTATACGATACCCACGCCTTTCAAGTTCGTACAGGGCTCCGAGTGCCATCTCATCATTTGCTGCCATAATAGCATCCGGCATATCCAGTCCGGAATCTGCAAAAAATTCCACAGCCTCCATTCCACTCTTAGGATGGTAATCACCAAAATAAATCCGATGATCCTCAATCTCCATTCCATGCTCTTCCAGTGCCTTCTTATAGGCATTCAACCGTCCTTCTCCATCAAAATTTCCCTCCGGACCGGAAATAAAGTTGATGGTTTTCGCACCATGCTTTTCAACAAGATGATTGATCAACAGTGTAATCCCATTGTCATTCTCCATACTAAGATTCGCCATACCCTCAACTTCCAGTGTCAGATTAACACAGGGTACTCCGGCATCATGCACCTTCTGAACAATATTTGCAATCGTCTCAGCATTATATAACGTATCACCATGAATAATGACACCATCATAGTTCGTAAAATCGGGGAGCTTATAGATTTCCATCTCTCCGGTAATAAACTGTGTTGTTGAATAAGACCACACATCACAGCTAAATACATAGACGTCCGCCTGATCTTCTTTTGCCTTCTCAATAATTCCATTCAGAATCCGTTTCTGGCAGTCAAAACGGATTCCCCCCATAATAACCGCAATTTTCATAGCAATCCCTCTATCGTAAGATAGTTCTTTTTTACTATTTCCATTATACAATTCTATGACACGATTCGCAAGTAATAACCAAATTTTCCATTATCTGACTTGCCATCACACCAGAATTGTGGGAAGCCGAACATCTCTGCAACAAGCTTCTCTTTCTCGTAATATACACCGGGAACCCCCACTCCGAACTGTCTCACCTTTTCATCCACACGGAATAGTAATAAATATCCATAATTCATCAGGCCATGTACTAAAAAGCTGTTCTGCAGAATATGTTTCATCGACTCCGGGAGTACTGCGAAATTTCCCTTATTAACTCGATAGACTTCTCCAAGTTGCTTACAGGTCTCCACCTTGTGACAGGAACTGCGTATCAGCTCCCACTCCCGATCGATCTGATGATTCCTGTCTTCTCCGCCTGTCCGGCTCTGTAGTTTCCTTTGTTGTTCCTCCCTTTGTTGTTCCACCCTTTCCTGTTTGTCCTCTTTCCGTTTACTTTCCGTAGCCGTAACAACTAACTCCTGCTCTTCTATTTTATCCACATTGGTATCTGCTGCATCCTCTCTTAAGTCCCGATTTATCTGCCTAAAAATTATTTCTTTTTCCTTGATCTGGAGTTGTAATTCTTCTTCCTCCGCTTTTGAAACCAACGCTGCTGCATCATTTTCGTCCTTCCACTGGATTTCCATTGTCCACTGCTCTTCGATCCGTGTGAGCCTTACGCTTCCCAGCAGTTTCTTTTTTTCATTCTGTTTTTCCGCATTTTCTGCATAAAGATAATAATTTTTTCTTACAAACATAAAAACTCCATACAATGAATATAGTCTGTACTACTATATTCATTGTATGGAGAAATCTATACCTGTTCTTAATAAAATACAGACCTTAAATCCCATTCTGTGCCTCAAGATAGCACATGTAATCATATACCATCATGGCAATCTTAAAGGTCAGCGCATCATCAAAGGTACGCACATCCAGTCCGGTTGCCTTTTGCAGCTTTTCAACACGATACACCAATGTATTCCGATGAATAAATAACTGTCTGGAGGTTTCTGATACATTCAGATTGTTCTCAAAAAATTTATATGCTGTGGATACAATCTCATCATCCAGGCTGCCCGGATCGGTATCTCCAAAGATCTCTTCCATGAAGATCTTACAAAGATTGGTCGGAAGCTGGTAAATCAGTCTTCCAATGCCAAGTGTCGCATAGGAATTTACACGCTTCTCCGCATAAAAGATCTTGCCGACATCAATCGCCATCATTGCTTCCTTATAGGACTTGGAAACATCCTTCAATTCCTGCACAATGGTTCCATATGACACACGGACATTCGTCATAGCCTCCGCACTGATTGTATCCACTATGCTCTGCGCCACCTGATGAATCTCTTCATACCCCTCTTCAGGCTCCAGGCTCTTAATCAGAATAACGTTGTTCTCATCTACCGCAGTAACAAAATCTCCCGATTGTGAAGAAAACATACCGCGAAGCAGTTCTGCTATCGTGCTGTCCTTTTCCTTATCCGCTTCAACCAGAAGTACAACACGTGGTACTGCAACCTCTACATGAAGCTTCTTCGCCCGGTTGTACACATCAACCAACAGCAGATTATCCATTAACAGATTCTGGAAAAAGTTATTCCGGTCAAAACGCTCCTTATAAGCACTCTGCAGCTGCAGCAACTGGCTGACCGCAATTTTACCAACCATGTAGCTTTCATCACCACTTCCACGTGCGACTAACGCATACAGTAATTCTCCTTCTTCCAATACTTTCAAAAGATGATGAATTCCAATCACCTGACTGTCCGCAGGAGAAGCAATGAAATACCGGATCATGTCTCCCGTAACCTCTTCATTGTCAAAGGTAGAAACTACCTCGATTCCATCTGCATCATAAACGCAAAGATCTACTTTGGTAATATTATGAAGTTCCTCAATACAGTTTGCCAAAACCTGAGTAGATATCATCTCTTTACTCCTTTACATTTTTCGGGCCGCCTTCGGCTCGCTTTCGCTAAGTGCTCTACACAAAAGGGATGCCTTTTGGCATCCCTCTCATATACATCATACTAGTTTGTAATAACCTGTTCTGTTTCCTTATCGAATACATGAATCTTTTCAACATCGAAAGCGAACTTAACAGTATCGCCAGGTCTAGCTGTTGTACGGGAATCAACTCTTGCCGTGATCGGGAACTCAGCCAGATCAAAGTATAAGTAAACTTCAGCACCAAGTAATTCATATACCTTAATTGTAGATTCAAACACACACTTGGATGTCTCGATGAACATTTCGGAATCATATACATCTTCAGGACGAATACCAAATGTAACTGTCTTTCCAGCGTAACCGCCTTCAATCAGCTTCTTGGACTTAGCCGGAGGAAGCGGAATGTTGCTTCCTGCAACCTTAAGGCTTGCAGTGTCACCATTTACTTCTACGGTAGCATCTAAGAAGTTCATCTGAGGTGATCCCATGAATCCTGCTACGAATAAGTTGGTCGGCTTCTCATATAAGTTCTGAGGAGTATCAACCTGCTGGATTACACCATCCTTCATAACGACGATTCTATCACCAAGGGTCATAGCTTCTGTCTGGTCATGTGTTACGTAGATGATGGTTGTACCTAATCTCTGATGTAATTTAGCGATCTCGATACGCATCTGTACACGTAACTTGGCATCCAGGTTGGAAAGAGGTTCGTCCATAAGGAATACCTTAGGATTACGAACGATTGCACGTCCCATGGCAACACGCTGTCTCTGACCACCGGAAAGAGCCTTCGGCTTACGATCAAGAAGAGGTGTTAAATCAAGGACCTTAGCTGCTTCCTTAACCATCTTATCAATTTCATCCTTCGGTACTTTTCTTAACTTAAGACCGAAAGCCATATTGTCATATACAGACATATGAGGATACAGAGCGTAGTTCTGGAATACCATCGCAATATCTCTATCCTTCGGCTCTACATCGTTAACTACTCTGTCACCGATCTTCAGTTCACCGGAGGAAATATCTTCCAGACCTGCAATCATACGAAGTGTAGTAGACTTACCACATCCTGAAGGTCCTACGAAGATGATAAACTCCTGATCCTTGATTTCAAGGTTGAAATCCTTAACAGCTTCGAATCCGTTAGGATAAACCTTGCAAATATTCTTTAATGATAAACTTGACATTTTATTTGCCTCCTTAAAAAATAGTTACGTCTTTAAAATCTATGATTAGTATACATGAGATTGTACTTTTTGACTATGCCACTATTCCACAAATATTTTTCCCCACATTGTAAAAAGTGTTGAAATTCAAAGGTCTTTTCCTCTTGCAATGGCAACCTGACTAAAAAAGTACTTTTTTCATAGGCAGATTGTACATGTACTATTTACGGTCACGGTCATCGAAGAATGCAAGCTGGTTTTTGCCTCGTTTCTTTGCCTTGTAAAGTGCAGCATCGGCTGCCTTATACAACGTTTCAAAATCAGATCCGTCTGCCGGAAATACTGCTGCACCGATACTGGCTGTAGCAGAATACTTCACGTAATCGCCAACCTGAAAATGCCTGAAAAAATATTCCAGCTTCTGCGCCTCACGGATCGTATTGCTGTCATCCTTGAGATTTTTCAGGAAAATTGTAAATTCGTCACCGCCGGTCCGGCCGATAATATCAGTCACACGGAAATTCACTCCGATCTGTCTTCCCAGCTCCCGTAATACCTCATCGCCGAAGGCATGCCCCATCGTATCATTGATCTTCTTGAAATTATCAATATCCAGTACGAACATGACTGCCAGTGAATCGGGATAATCCGCCATGTATTCCTTGATCCGGCGTTCAGTGGCAAGCTTATTTCCAAGACCGGTAAGCAGATCGCTGTCTGCCTTTTCCTCAAGCTGCTTATTGCTCTTTGCCGCAGTAATACGGGCCATAAAGTTAATTATTACAATCAGTAGAACTCCGAGGGCGATGGTAATAATAATCCAACCCAGTTTCATCATCAGCTTCTTCGCCTGACGCTGTTCCATATAGTTCACATAGCTCTGATGCACACCTGCAGCCAGACACCATTTATGAACCGGCGCATAAACAACGGTTCTTTCTTCTCCATCCACAGTAAATGCAAGACATCCGGTCTGTCCATCGCCTGCCTTCTGGCCGGCAACAGTTGCCCTTGCCAGATACGGCTTATCCGCATTATTCCAGAAATCCCGGGTTTTAAAAAACGAAGAGGTTTCATCCGTTGTAACAATCACGCGGCCTTTTTCATCTAAGAGCGTTATAAATGTGGCATTGCCAAACGCATCCTTCATATTGATCATGCTGCGGATCTTCTGAACGGGATAATACATCACAATCTTCTGTCCCTGTCCCTCCGCAGGAACAATCATTAAAACTGCCTCTGTTCCGGTAATCCCGTCATTGCTCACATAACGGTAAGAGAACTGTGTTGCCTCGCTTACCCACTCATAGTAGTTAGCATCATTAAGCAGTAAGACTCTGCCGTCATGAAGAATGGCGCTGCCATCGGGCCGGAATACCAGTGCTTCGTAAACTTCAGTCTGTTCCACTGCAAGATTCAGTAATTCCTTTACCTCTCCGGGCTGTCCGGTACCGGAGGATACGATCGAACAGATCATTTCTCCCACCGTATGGATTTTTTCAATTTCCTGCCTGAGCTTTTCTGTGTAGAGCTCTACCTCATTCTGCATACTCTGTTCAAAGTTACTGGCAATTCCTGCATTGACAGTTTTGGAAAAATCTGCAAACAGCACAGCCAGTACGGAAAATAAAACAATTAGTGGGCAGATCCATTGGAATAAAATCCTTTTCCATTCGTTCTTCATGATATTCTCCCATACACACCAGATAGTTATTCTTATGCCTTCCCGGTTCCTACTATCCCTATTCTTCCGACGTTTTCTTTGTTTCTTCTATTCCCTCAGCAGAACCTTCCCCTGCTGTTACATCCTTCTCCTGCATATCTACTGTTTCTGCAATCTCTGCATCTTCCTCTACCGGTATACTCCAGTCATCGGCATCCTTCACATCCTGTTCCGGCTCGAACTTCCTGAAGGTCTTATTATACAAAAAAGCATTCAACAGTGCCGGACCGGACATTCCGAAGCAGAAGGTAACCGGCATGATCTGTGGCACCCAGAAAATAATAATCAACGGCAGTGCCCAGCACGCTACCATTAAAATGGTCTTGGGAAGAATCATAATTCCCATCAGTGCAGAGTTCTTAAGTGTCATCTTCACGCTGTTATCAAATTTCGCCAGTAATGGAAAAGCCAGTGTCAGAGCAAGTACTGCCAGAATGGCTACACCGATTAACAGAAGGCTCATCCAGGACGGAAGACTGTTTTGTGCATTCCGGATTATCCAGAAATCCGCTGCAAAAATAATAATCAGCAGCACTTCAATCAGCCAGATTATAGTTGCCTGTTTGAAATTCTCTTTAAAAGATTTAAAAAAGCTTCTTACAATGTAGCATTCTTCATCACGTACAATCTTAAGTACCACATAATGCAGGGCTGTCATCGATGCACCGACCGTAATAATCGGCAGACAGCAGAAAAATGCCAGAAGATTCACAATAATCAGATCGGCCATTTTGGTTAAAGCAACCATGACCGGACTGTCTAAATTAAAAAAACGTCCCATTTTTACTTCCTTTACAAGTTTAGTCTCATTGGGGTATAGATGATGCCGCTGCTATGTGTCTGCAGTCCAACATCGTGAAACCCGATTTTGTGGTAAAATCCGACCGCATACGGTGATGCATTCACTGACACGGCAATCTTACCAAGTTCCTGTTTTACATAATCGGCCATTGCCATAACAAGGCTCCGTCCGATTCCCCGATAATGATACTCTTTATCTACAAATAGCAGCGAAATATGACTCTCATTCCGGAGAGCAATCATACCGACCATATGCTCTCCGTCATAAGCTCCCATCACCTGATACATTCCTCTGTCAAACATTCTTTTCAGATTTGTATCGGTGATAAAGTCCTTAAAATTCGCTATTCCCTCTTCAGAATAATCAGCGGCCTCAAACCTCAGAAATGTTTTCCAGGCCAGTGCCATAGCGTCATCCCATTCGTTCTGCCCGATAAAACGGATCTCATAGGATGTATCATTTTCCCTGATCATATTATAGTCCTTTTTCCGTCGGGCGTCTAGTCCTTTGGTACTATTTCCCTCGTTTGAAGTAACAACTATTTACTCCTGTTTAAAAATTCCCTGTAAGGTATCCGTCACCGACTCCTTCAGATAATCCGCAAAGCTCTCTGCCGCATTTGCAGCAGCAGCCTTTACTGCATTCGTCACGGCTTCGTTCACATGATCCACACAGTCTTCCCCGTACTTTTCATAAAGGCTCTTTGCCTCATCAATCACGGTGTCCGGAGAGAAACCGAACTGCTCAAGCTGATCCACCGTATCCACAATTTTCTGTGCATCCGCCTCACTGATTTCCACACCGAACTGCTCCTTGCCTTCCTGCAGCGCATCCTTCAGACCTTCCCGTGAATCGAGTGCTCCGCTGTCAAGCTTGTCCCTGACAAAATCAAGCACCTGGTTCGCCGTATCCGCATCCACATTTTTCACAAGCTGTCCAAACTGCCCCGTCATTTCTCCTACTGCCGCAGAATAATCCACGGAAGCGCTTTCCTTCCGGGCTGTATAACGCTGCCCGAGCACGACCACATACCCCGCTGTTCCCAGCATCAGGACAAATAATAAACATAAGAAAAACTTTTTCACTAATACTCCTCTACGCGCTCCATAACCCATGCATAGATGTCGTCAAAAATCTGCTGTTTTATGGGCTCATTCAAGATTTCGTGTCTGCAGCCTTCGTACAGCCTCAGGGATGTCCGCTTCATTCCGACTCTCTTAAAGTCCTCCTGTGCTTTACGTACTCCCTCACCGTAATTTCCAACCGGATCATCCGTTCCTGCAATGAACAGAACCGGCAGATCCTTCGGCATCTCCTTGAGGTTTTCATCCTTATTCAGGCGGTCCAACAGGGTAAACAAAGTCCGGAAGCCATTTAATGTAAAGGTGAAACCACACATCGGTTCATCCAGATACTTCTGAACTTCCTTTTCATCCGTACAAAGCCAGTCAAATGCCGTTGCCGCTTCCACGATTTTCTTATTATAATTGCCAAATGCCAGCTTATCGATTCCCTTCGCCACATGACCGGCTCCCAGGAAAAGACGCTGTACACGTTCGATCATCAGACAAAGCTTCACCAGAGCCTTCGGCTGGGAACCGGTACCACAGATAATCGCTCCCTGAATTCCTGTCCCGTAACGGAACAGATAGTTTCTGGTGATAAAGGAACCCATACTGTGTCCTAAGATCACATACGGGATTCCCGGATACTCCTCCTGATTCATCTTCTTCAGGCGGTGTACATCCCGCACGACAACCGTTGCCGGATCCTGTTCACAGAAGAACCCGTATTTCCCATTTTCGCCGACACTTTTTCCATGTCCGAGATGATCCTCTCCGGTAACCATGATCCCCTTCTCCCCCAGATACATGGCCATCGGCTCGTAACGCTCCACGAATTCCGCCATCCCGTGAACAACCTGCAGGATACAACAGATTTTGCCCTCCGGAACCCAGCGTACTGCATGAATCCTGGATTTTCCATCCCTTGAATCAAATAAAAACTCTTCTTTTTTAACCATAAGCGCCCCCGCAACCTGATGTTTTAGCTGATTTCTGCTCCTGCCGGCATCTCCTTCTCCGGTGTCAGAAGTGCCAGATTCCCCTCTGCATCCTCTGCACAAAGCAGCATTCCTTCAGAAAGAACTCCTGCAAGCTTTGCAGGCTTTAAGTTCACCAGAACCATCACCTTCTTACCGACCATCTCCTCTGCACTGTAGTGCTGCTTAATGCCGGAAACAATCTGCTTTATCTGACTGCCGATCCTCACCTGTGAGCATAAAAGCTTCTTGGACTTCGGAACTTCCTCACACTTGATAATTTCTCCTATCTGGAACTGCATTTTAGCAAAATCATCAAAGGTAATTTCTTCCTTCGGTTCGATATCAATCACATTTTCTTCTACTGCTTCCCCATTTTCCCCTGCGGCCTGTGCCTTGCGTTCTGCATACATGGCGTTGACCTTTTCCATCACTTCTTCGACCTTCAGTCTTGCAAAAAGAATTTCCGGTTCTGCAGTTACCTTATTTCCGCTTTCATAAAGACCGAACTTCTCACAGTCTTCAAAGCTTCTGACGGAAGTATTGAGCTGCTGTACGATCTTCTTTGCAGTAGAAGGCATGAACGGCTCAAGTAAGGAAGCGCCGGTTGCAATACTCTCTACCAGATTGTATAAAACGGTGGAAAGACGATCCATGTTGGCCTCATCCTTGGCAAGTACCCACGGCTCTGTTTCATCAATATATTTGTTGCAGCGTTTGAACAGTGCAAAAATCTCCGTGATGGCATCTGCCACACGCAGCTCGTCCATCTTCGCAGATACTCTCTTATAGGTACCTGTTACGACTGCCTTAAGGTCTTCATCCATCTCACCGGTAACCTTCTTGTCTGCTACTATACCGCCAAAATATTTATTGCTCATGGAAATTGTACGATTCACCAGATTACCGAGTGTATTGGCAAGCTCGGCATTGGTACGCTCCGTTACAAGCTCCCATGTAATGTTCCCATCGTTATCAAACGGCATCTCATGCAGTACATAGTAACGGACAGCATCGACACCAAAGAAGTCCACCAGGTCATCAGCATAAATCACATTTCCCTTGGACTTACTCATCTTATCGTTATTCATCAATAACCAGGGATGACCAAATACCTGCTTCGGCAGAGGCTCTCCCAGTGCCATCAGGAAGATCGGCCAGTAAATGGTATGGAAACGGATAATATCCTTACCAATCAGATGAAGGTCTGCGGGCCAGAGCTTCTTATACTGCTCAGAGCTGTTGCCCTCACAATCATAGCCGATACCGGTAATGTAGTTCGTCAGTGCATCCAGCCATACATAAATAACATGCTTGTCATCAAAATCTACCGGAATTCCCCACTTAAAGGAGGTTCTCGATACACACAGATCCTGCAGTCCCGGTAATAAGAAGTTGTTCATCATTTCATTCTTACGGGATACCGGCTGGATAAATTCCGGATGGGTATTGATATGCTCAATCAGACGATCTGCATATTTGCTCATCTTAAAGAAATATGCCTCTTCCTTCGCCGGCTTTACTTCTCTTCCACAGTCCGGACACTTGCCATCCTTTAACTGGGATTCGGTCCAGAAGGATTCACACGGTGTACAATACATTCCTTCATAGGAGCCCTTATAGATATCTCCCTGATTATACAGTCTCTTGAAAATCTTCTGTACCTGCTTCTCATGCGGTTCGTCCGTAGTACGGATAAATTTGTCATAAGAGGTGTCCATCAGATCCCACAAGCTGCGGATCGTTGCGGCTGTCCGGTCAACAAATTCCTTCGGTGTAATTCCGGCTTCCTGTGCCTTGATTTCAATCTTCTGGCCATGCTCGTCGGTTCCTGTCTGGAAGAACACATCATAGCCGTCTTTTCTCTTAAATCTGGCGATACTGTCTGCCAGAACGATTTCATAACTGTTTCCTATATGCGGCTTCCCCGAAGTATACGCAATCGCAGTCGTAATATAATACTTTCCTTTATTGCCCATAACATTCCTTTCCTGTGTATTCTTATACACATTACGTAACTATGAAAATGGAAAGATGCATGCAAATTGTTTTTGCAAAACAATTAAGGGTTTGCATAAACAATTTGCATGATTCTGCATAGTTATTTTAATATTATCGAAAATGCTCTGTGATGTCAATTCTTCAGCGCCTCCAAATTCAAAAAATGGGTAACAGTTCAGCCATGCAGAAATGATTGTGTAAGATGTCCGTGGGAGCTTGCTCACTAAGGGCAGCTTATACAATCATTTCTATAGGGCGGACGCCCGACATGAAATAAGTTGCCGGAAAGCACGTATATTTGTTAGCCAATCTGTACAATCCGGCAACTTATGAATGGGCATGGCTGAATAGTTACAAAAAATGTGATAGTTCACGGGATACCGGTCTGTTGCATTTTCTGCACCTGTTGCATTATACTAAATAATAAACACAGTATGCAAACCCGAAGCCCAATGATATTGACAAAAGGAGATCCGACAGAACGATGCTGCAGCAGATCCGTTTTTTTCTGACAAATGAATATTACACATCCCTTGAGCCAGGGCTTGATGAAATATGTGCTGCTGCCATGAACGGAATACCGGAAGGAGCAGTCCTGCAGCTTTCCTTTACCCCGATCCCCGAAAAAGATTTTTCTTCATCCTTTGACGCATTGTCCACACTCTCTCCCGCAGAGCCTGTCCCCGCAGATAAAAAAATCTGTGACAGGGAACATTCCCTTGCTGTCACGGATTCATCTGTTGTACTGCACCGCCTTTTATCAAAGGGATATTATGCAATTGCACTTTATCACGAAACAAATCATTCCGAAGACTTCTCCGGAACTCCCTATGCGGTGGAGGATCTGTTTTCGATGACCTATGATTCTTACGAAAAAGCCTACGAGCGGCTTGCCGGACTTCCCTGGCAGATCCTAAAAACCCCGCATCTTACCTTGCGGGAAAGCACCGTTTCTGACGTGGAGGATTTTTACCGGATCTATCAGGACCCTTCGATCACGAAATATATGGAGAGGCTTTTTCCGGACAGGGACGAAGAACGATCTTATATGAAGGACTACATTCAGAAGATTTATGGCTTTTACGGATTCGGCTTATGGAGTGTCATTCACACGGTTACCGGAACCGTCATCGGGAGGGCCGGCTTAAGTGTAAGGGAAGGCTATGAGATTCCCGAACTCGGATTTGTAACGGAGGTCGCCTTCCAGCATCAGGGCTATACTTACGAAATCTGCGAAGCGATTCTCCGCTACGCATGGGATGAACTGGAATTTCCACAGGTACAGGCTTTCTGCCATCCGGAAAATACTGCTTCCCTCCATCTTCTGCAAAAGCTTGGCTTTACATACGCAGGTGAAGATCTTCTTCAGGGCATTCCGCATGCAAGATATATTGTCAGTCTCCCAAAATCATGCTAAACTAATAGCTGTTCGGGATCTGAACGACAGATCTCTCAAATCTATTTTTAAGAATAAGAAAGGAATACAATTATGGCACAGAATCCTGTTGTTACATTTACCATGGAAAACGGCGATGTGATGAAGGCAGAGCTTTATCCCGAAATCGCACCTGCTTCTGTCAACAATTTCATCAGTCTGATTCAGAAAAACTTCTACGATGGTCTTATTTTCCATCGTGTCATCCGCGGCTTTATGATTCAGGGCGGTGATCCGGAAGGTACCGGCTGCGGCGGTCCTGGATACAGCATCAAGGGTGAATTTTCACAGAACGGCTTCAAGAACGATTTAAAGCATACCGAAGGTGTTCTTTCCATGGCAAGAAGCATGATGCCTGACTCTGCAGGCTCCCAGTTCTTCATTATGCATAAGAACAGCCCGCACTTAGACGGCTCCTATGCTGCCTTCGGTAAGATTATCGAGGGTATGGACGTGGTAAATAAGATTGCAGAAACCGCTACCGATTACAACGATCGTCCGTTAGAGGATCAGCGTATGAAGACCGTTACCGTTGAGACCTTCGGTGTCGATTATCCCGAACCGGAGAGGTACTAAGCACAAGGGTCTTAAACCATTTCAAAAGAAAAATTCACCCCGGATGCTCCATCAGAAGCACCCGGGGTGATTTTTGCTTTAATTTTCTTCATGCAGCAGACTCATCTTTAATTCAAACATTGCGGGACTCATGTCCAGATAGTGCGTATGTGCATTTTCAAAACGCTGCTCTTCCTCCCAGATTTCATTTTCAAGCTGATCCTTCACATACTGGCGGATTTCCTCAATATCCGGAAGATCATAGATCCGTTTTCCTTTTTCAAAAACGGGCACCTGAAGCTTCTTAAAATGACATCCAACGAAGCTGCGGTTCTTCCAGTAGTTCACCGGATCCACGTAACGTACCGGTTCGAAATCCCGAATCTGTTCACCCTTAACTGCAAGGTAATCCGCAACAGCCTTTCCATTCTCATCATACACACGATAAACTTCCTTGATTCCGGGATTTGTAATCTTTTCAGCAGTTTCCGAAATCTTAATCTTTGGTATGAATTTTCCATCCTTCTGTATCGCAACAAGCTTATACACTGCACCGAATACCGGTGTTGAGGAAGAAGTAATCAGCCTCTCTCCCACGCCATAGCTGTCGATCTTTGCACCCTGACGGTTCAGGGAGGAGATGGTATACTCATCAAGGCTGTTGGATGCCACGATCATACAGTCCGGAAGCCCTGCTTCATCCAGCATCTTCCTTGCCTCCTTGGACAGATAGGCAAGATCTCCGGAATCGAGACGGATTCCAATGAGCTTTTTACCCATCGGTTCCAAAACCTCTCTGGCCGTCCGGATTGCATTCGGGACACCGCTCTTTAACACATCATACGTGTCAACCAATAATACCGTTCCATCCGGATAGCTTTCTGCATAGGCTTTAAATGCATCATATTCACTGTCAAAGGTCATCACCCAGCTATGCGCCATCGTTCCTGAAATTGGAATATGAAACATTTTTCCGGCAAGCACCGTTGCGGTACCTGCTGCTCCTCCGATATAAGCAGCCCGTGCACCATATACTGCAGCATCTACATTATGTGCGCGCCTTGCTCCGAAATCCGATACCGGCTTTCCGTTCGCAGCCTGCACAATGCGGTTGGTCTTCGTAGCAATGAGTGACTGGTGGTTAATCTCCAGCAAAATCGTCGTCTCGATCAGCTGCGCATCAATGAGGGGGGCCACTACCGTTATAACCGGTTCATTCGGATACATCACCGTCCCCTCCTTCATCGCATAGATATCCCCGCGAAACCGGAAATGCAGCAGATACTTAAGGAACTCCTCTGTAAAAAGCCGCTTTGACCGGAGATACTCCACATCCTCTTCACTGAAATGCAGATTTTCAATATATTCCACTACCTGCTGAAGTCCTGCAAAAATGGCAAATCCTCCATTATCCGGATTATTCCTGTAAAACACGTCAAAGGCCACCCATGTATCCTTAAAGCCCTGATTGAGATAGCCATTGGACATCGTCAGTTCATACATATCCATCACCATGGAAATGTTGCGTTCATGATATTGTGTATTCATTGTTTACCCTCTTCCCTTCCGGGACCCTCTTCTTATATGCTTCTATGAATTGCTATAACTGCCTTTAAATGGTTACTCTCTGTCATTTTTGCGATAGGCTGCCATAGGGCTTTGCTTAAACAGATTTCTCTGATAGCGCTCCTCAATCTTTTTCTTCACTTCATCCTTCTCACAGACTCCGGTGAGAATATAAGTATCCAGCTCCTCATAGGTAAAGCCGAAGTTATCTTCATCTGTCTTTCCGGTAAGCCCGTCCGACGGATCCTTATGAATGAACCGGTCCGGAATCCCAAGATATTCTCCGATGGCGATCACCTCCGTTACCGTAAATGCAGAAATCGCTGAGAAATCTCCTGCCATATCTCCGTAAATCGTGCAGTAGCCCACATACTTTTCCGAGCGGTTCCCATTATTGGAAACTCTGCCGTTCATCGACTGCGCCACGGCATAGAGCGTCGTCATCCGGATCCGTGGCGGAATATTCGTAAGCATTGCCGTCCCTTGTGCAAACTTCCGGTCTGCCGGAGTGCATCCTGTTTCTAAATGAACTGCTTCCTTTAAGCACTTCTTTAATCCATCTGTCGCTGCCCCGATATCCACGATGGCACAGGGAATCTGCAACCACTCTGCAATATCCTTTGCCACCTGCAGATCCGACTGTACATGATCCGGCATCAATACTCCAAATACCCGGTCCTTTCCAAGTGCTTTCACACAAAGCGCTGCAACCAGCGTTGAATCCTTTCCTCCGGACAATCCGATCACTGCCGGCGAATCCGGACCATTCTTTGCAAACCAGTCCCGGATCCATCCGATGACCCGCTCCGCTTCCTTTCCTGCATCAAATTCTTTTTCCATATAAGCTTTTAAATATGGATTCATTGTACCCTCCCTCTAAGCTATGTTGTAATCTGTACATTCTAACGATACAGTCTGTGTTCTGCAATATACTGCTCCACACCCTCCGGAACCAGACCGGTAAGCCGCTCCCTGTTCTTCACCTTCCTGCGGATCAGTGTCGAAGAGATTTCCTGTTTTTCGAATGGAACGAAGCGGATTTGGGCTCCATACTCTGTCTCATACCTTTTCACGGTCTGTACCAGTGTTTCTGCTGTATCCTGATTCCGCAGCAGCACAATAACTCCTGCAAGCCGGAAAATGATTTCCGGATGATACCAGTGTTTCATTTCCTTTAAAGAATCACTTCCGACAATCAGCTCATATTGGATATCCGGGTTTTCTCCGGTCAGCTCCAAAAGCGTATCTGCCGTATAGGTATTTCCTTCCCGTTCACATTCCATTCCGGATAATTCACACCAGGATTCCTCTGCAATCAGCCGCTGTACCATCGCATACCGGTGCTCCTTACCGGTAACTCTTCCTTCCAATGCCTTATACGCCGGCACTCCATTTGGAATAAACAGAATATGATCAAGCTGTGCTGCCTCATAGGCAGCCTTTGCAGCATATAGATGTCCGAAATGAGGCGGATCAAAGGTTCCTCCCATAATTCCTATTGTTTTCATACTTCCTCCGCAGCCACCTGATTTTCTTTAGGCTCATCATATCACAGATTACTTTTCAAATTCCATAAAAACACCAGATTTCCGTGTCTTTTATTCGTTGTTTACAATTTATTCACAATTTATTTCAAAAAACTTCACTTCCCAATCATTCTTTAGACATTTCTCAATCATATACTAAGATCATAAGATACAGAACAAAAGAAACACACAAAAGAAATAACAAACGCCTATATCAAGTCTGTCTCTTATACACATCTCCGAGCCCACGAGACGGAGCTACATCTCG
>ENA-OZFV01000373-OZFV01000373.1-human-gut-metagenome-genome-assembly--contig:-NODE-373-length-22029-cov-6.674524_pt1 | contig 22029 bp, 13 predicted proteins | sample MGYA00245110_ERZ653645 | MGnify/ENA primary metagenome ERZ653645 (study PRJEB26926, sample SAMN06165144) | human gut metagenome | biome: ENVO:00009003; feature: ENVO:2100002; material: ENVO:00002003... | reverse complement strand
GCTCCGTCTCGTGGGCTCGGAGATGTGTATAAGAGACAGCGCCAAGCTTCCGTAGAGCTTGTGGGCTCGCTCGCGTCCCACGGCCTTGGCATACTGCTGGATGGTCCATACGGCCCAAAGTCCCACGTCGGGCTTCTCCATCTCGTAGATGCTGACCGTCATCGGCTGGCCCGCCATGAGCTGGCGCAGCCCCTTGGCCGCCGTCTCCATCACCTCCTCAAATCGTGTGCGCTCGCCGCCTGGGAGTGTCAGTCCGGGCAGGGCGATAAAGGTGTCGCGTCCGCGGCATTTGAACCACGGGTATCCCGCCAGGATATAGTTCTCTCCCTCCTTCGAGCGGTTGAGAAACTGGTGGGCTGCGTTGTAGAGGCAATGTACGAAGTTGTCTCTCGGTATGCGCTTCTCGCGCTCCTCCTCGAAGATGGGTGCGAGGGTGGCAGTATCGCTTTTCGAGGTCGATGCGGCAAAGATGATGCTCTCTCCCTTCTTGATCGGCAGTTCGAAGTAGCCCGGCACGTAGAGGTCCTCTCGCGAGGCGTATCCGCGCTCCTGCTCCTTGGGATATTCCAGGTCGCGATACCAGTCGGGGTGGAAGACAAACGTGGGCTTCTTCGAGAATTGCATATATAAGTAAGGATAGCCCGCGTACATCCTCGTGCGTATGCCGTTTTCGATCTCCTCGTATTCGCGGCTGGCAGTCGGGTTCTCGTGCGTAAACTGCTTCACGCTCCTGAAGGCCAGGAAGGGCCTGAAGCGCAGTTTCGTCTCGGAGTGGGCATCGACGAGGGTGTAGCGGATGAGCACGCGGTCGTCGTAGTGCTGGAAGACCAGTTCCTTGCGCAGCTTCACGCCTCCCACGCGGTAGAGCGTGGTGGGCACCTTCTCGCAGTCGAATTCTCGGATGTATTTATGTCCGTTGGGGCTGAAGGCCTCGCCTTTGTATTTGTGCAGCCCGAGTTGGAATTCCACGCCATGCTGGATGACGGACGGGTCGAAGGAGCTGAGAAGCACGTGGTTGTCATCGTCGAGTTCGGGTATCGGTACTACGAGCAGCCCGTGATACTTGCGCGTGTTGCAATCGACGATAGTCGAGCAGGCGTAGGCTCCCGACCGGTTGGTGCGTAGCACCTCCCTCGGCAGCGACTCTTGCAAGTTGGTCATCAGCGCTTTCTCGAATCTTAAATAACTCATATCGTTTAGTTTATTATGTGTTTGCGGCAGCTTTTGGCAAGTCGGCTCGTTCCAGCCTTAACGCTTTTTTGCTTTCCGTGCCTCAAAATTACACATTTTCTTTCGGTTCACAAAGAAAAAGTGAGAGTTTTTTTTGAGGTTCATCCGATATTTGGAGTGACACATTGAATTCTGTCGTTGCATGACATGGTAACACTTGGAAAGGTTTGAACAATAATGAATGACTCCCTTAATCAAGTAAAAGATAATATTCTGCCACAAAGTTCGTTATACTTGAAGAATACTAACAAGGGTTACACCACATGATAGATGTCAAAGTATTGAAAGACCACTTGTATGACGTGATATCGGCCATACATGAGGTGCATCGCGAGCTCGGATCGGGCATCAATGAGTTTTGCTACCAAGAGGGCTTGGAGTTGGAACTACAAGAAAGGAACATCGCTTATTCGCGTGAGGCTCCGTTTCACCCCACCTATCATGGCAGGGCCATGCAGGCGAGCTTTCGTGTAGATTTTATCTGTAAGCAAGATATTGTAGTGGAATGCAAGGCTGTCCTTGAGTTGACCAATGAACATAGGGCGCAGCTGTTCAACTATATGCGGTTGTTGGGCTTGCCGTGCGGCATTCTTGTGAACTTCTCTCCACGCTTTATGCAGATAGAGAGGTACTTTTATGATTCTGAGTTAAAGAAGGTTGTTACAACAAAAGGTACCGCCTTTACCTTCTAATCCACGTGCAGGACATGTTCCCTGCCGACGCACGTGGACACATAGGAAAACAACTTGAACAACTTTTACAACAAGTAACAACGCTTCGCCAGGATACCGCCTCTTCGAGGCCCATGCGGACTAAGAGCTGCTTGTTGGGAAACAACAAAATACAACGCTTCGCCTTCGATATGTTTCCTGCCGACGCACGTGGATACATGGGAAAACAACACGAACAACTTTTACAACAAGTAACAACGCTTCACCAGGAAATCGCCTCTTCGAGGCCCATGCAAACCAAGGGTTGCTGCAAGGGAAACAACTATGAACAACGCTTCGCCTTGGACACGTTTCCTGCTAATTGTTCTGGCATAATGTCCTAGCATAATGTCCTGGCGAAGCCTTGTATTTTGTTGTTTACCTTGCAGCAAGATTGTTATACACGCATAGCGTGTAGGTTGTTACTTGTTGTAAAAGTTGTATTTGTTGTTTTCCCTAACTCAGCTGGACGTATTGCCAACAGCACAAACCCTATCACTCGATTTTCCGGATGAACCAAATAAGAGACCCCGTTGCCCAGAGAAGGCAACGGGGTCTGCTTTATCGTGGAGTAAGCCTTGCTACAGGCTTGACCATTCTATTGTTATGCTTTGGCCACTTCGTTGGTGTCGATCGTCTTGCGCTTGAGCACCATGTAAGCCACCGGCGAAGCGATGAAGATGGAGCTGAGCGTACCGAAGACCACACCGAGGATCATGGCGAAGGAGAAGCTGCGGATGCTCTCACCACCCAGGAAGAAGATGCAGAGCAACACGATGAGCGTAGAGGCTGACGTGTTGATCGTACGGGCCAGCGTCTGGTTGATAGAGCTGTTGAAGAGGGTCTCGCGATCCTGCTTCGGATGCAACTTGAGGTTCTCACGGATTCGGTCGAAGACCACCACCTTATCGTTGATAGAATAGCCGATCACCGTCAGGATAGCACCGATGAAGGTCTGGTCGATCTCCAGCGAGAACGGCATCCAGCCCCAGCAGAGCGAGTAGATACCAACCACGGTGAGGGTATCGAAGAACAGAGCGACGATAGAACCAACGGAGAAACCGAGGTTGCGGAAGCGCAGCAAGATGTAGAGGAAGATGAAGAACAGAGCCAGGGCCACACTGATGATGGCGCCGTAGGTGATGTCCTTAGCCACGGAAGGTCCTACCTTGGCCGAGCTGATGATGGACCCACCCGTGCGGATGTCCGGGTTCTTGAAGGCCTCTACGTTGGCCTGGCTGACGAAACCAGCCTTGTGGAGGGCGTTGTAGAGGATGGTCTCTGCGCGGTCGTCCTCCATCGGGTCGTTGGACTCAATATTGTAGTTGGTTGAGACGCGGATGGTCTTGCCGTCCGTACCGAGGGCGATGACGGAAGTCGTGGCCTGCTTGCCAGCGTCCGTACCCGTGGTGTTGACGAATGCGCCATCGAGCAGCTCGCGCACGCTCTCTACCTCCGTGGCCTTGTTGAGGGTCACGACATAGTTGCGTCCACCCGTGAAGTCGATACTCTGGCTGAGGCCGCGGATGGCGAAGCTGCCGATGAAGACCACGGCGGCAATGCCACAGAGCGTGAAGCTCTTCTTGCTCATCTTCATGAAGCCGAAGTTGACGTTCTGCATCAGGTTCTTGCTGATGGAGGTGTAGAACTTCTGGTTGAGCCAGCGGTTCTTGGCCATCTGCTTCTCATAGACGATGCGGGTCAGGAAGACGGCGGTGAAGAACGAGCAGCACAGACCGATGATCCACGTGGTGGCGAAACCACGGATCGGACCCGTACCCGTGACGAGCAGGATGATACCCGTGATGAGCGAGGTGAGGTTGGAGTCGAAGATGGCGGAGAAGGCGTTCTTGTAACCTGCCTCCAGGGCCTCCTTGATGCCCTTGCCGCCTCTCATCTCCTCCTTGATGCGCTCATAGATCAGCACGTTGGCATCGACGGCCGTACCCAGTGTCAGCACGATACCGGCAATACCCGGCATGGTGAGCGCCGACTGGAACGAGGCCAATATTCCTAACGTGAAGAAGAGGTTGGCGAGCAGCGCCACGTTGGCCATCATACCCGGGATGATGTCGTACATCAGGAGCATGTAGATCATCAGGACGACGAAAGCGATGACGAAGGAGATGAGACCCTGCTGGATGGACTGTGCACCGAGCGTAGGACCGACGACCTCCTCCTGGACGATACGTGCCGGGGCCGGCATACGTCCAGACTTCAGCGTGTTGGCCAAGTCCTTGGTATCCTCGATGGTGAAGTTGCCCGAGATAGACGACTGGCCGCCGTCGATCTGGCTGTTGATGCGCGGAGCGGTATAGACCACGCCGTCGAGCACGATGGCTACGGCCTTGCCGAGGTTGGCCTTGGTGATGGCCGACCATTCGCGCGCACCCTCAGAGTTCATGGACATGCTCACCTCCGGCTTGCCATACTGGTCAAACTGGTCCTTGGCGTCGGTGACGACGTCACCCTCCAGGACGGGGCGGCCGTCGCTCGTCGTGATCTTCAGGGCGTGGAGCTCAAAGACGTTTTTCTGGTTGAGTCCGTCGGCCGGCTTGGCGCTCCAGAGCAGTCTCAGGTCGCTGGGCAGCACCTGCTTGGCCAGATGGCTATAGATGAGCTTGTTGATAGCGGCGGTGTCGCGCACGTTGGCATAGCCTACGATGCTGAGGGCCTCGCCCGGGATGGTCTGAAGCATGGAGAGCAGCGGGTGGTCGCGGCGCAGCTGGGCGTCGGTCTCGTTCTTGGCGGCGTTGGCGGCAGCGTTGCGACTGTCGCGGAGCTGCAGCTTGGAGGCAGCCTTCTTGGCCGGGGTCTTCGTGCCGTCAGTGGCAGCCGTGTCCTTCTTCTCCGTGCCGTTGTCGCCATTGGCCAGACGCTGGTCCAGCTGGACGAGATACGGCGTGATCTCCTGGTTGTTGTAGGTCTCCCAGAACTCCAGGTTGGCGCTACCCTGCAGCAGCTTGCGCATACGCTCCGGCTCGCGGATACCCGGCATCTCGACCATCAGTCGGCCTTCCTGTCCCTCGAGCTTCTGGATGTTGGGCTGCACGACGCCAAACTGGTCGATACGGTTGCGGACCACGTTGTAGGAGTTGTCGATGGCGGCGGTCACTTCTGCGCGCAAGGCGCTCTCCACCTGCTCATCCGTACTCTGCGTGCTCACCTTGCCCTTGAGCTGCTGGGTGGCGAAGATCTCGGCCAGGCGGTGGCCCGGTGCGTTCTTGTGGTAAGCGTCGATGAAGAGAGAGAGGAAGTCGCGCTGGCTCGTCTCCTCCTCCTTCTTGGCCTGCTGGAGCGACTTCACATAGGCCGGGTCGGTCTTGTGGTCAGCGAGCACATCGACGACGTCGGGTACGGAGATCTCCAGAATGACGTTCATACCGCCCTTCAGGTCAAGGCCGAGGCCGATTTGTGTCTCCAGACACTTCTGATAAGAGTAGATGCCCAGATACTTCACGGAGTCCTTGTAGTCCTGCCGCGCAATGGGATCTTTGATCTTCTCGGCCTGGCTGTCATAGTAGCTGGTGGCTACCGAGAAAGACAGGTAGAAGATACTTGCGAGCGTCAGCAAGACGGCCACGCAAATTACTAGTCCTTTGTTCTGCATTTTTATTGTTGTTTTTGAATTTAATCAGCTAAAAAGCGCCCATTCATAGCCCGTCCTGCCTCGCAAAAGAGACACGAACGTACTACAAACGTGCAAAGATACTGATTTTTTCACATATTGGGAAAACTTTCGGCCTTAAATGTCATTTTTTTAAGGTTTTGGCCGCATTTCCAACCAGCAGAAGATAGGGTAGTGGTCGCTTGTGTGGATACGATCATCGACTTTGGCGCCATAGGGCTTGAAGAAGTCGGAGCAGAGGATATGGTCGATGCGTGTATAGATTCCGTTGCGGTTGAAGGACCGTCCGGGACCGTTGCCCGAGGCTATGTAGCAGTCTGTCAGTCCCTTCGACAGGGTCCTGTGTGTGTAGGAGATGGGGGTGTCGTTGAGGTCTCCGCATGCGATGACGGGCAGCCCCTCCTTGAGGCGCTGCTGGATGCGTGCGGCCACCATGCGTACCTGGGCCGCCCTGCGGGTCGTTCCCTTCGATAGTTTCTCGATCAGCTGGAGCGTCTCGATGCGTGCCGTGTCGGCCTCCACGTCGCCTTGGAGGATGTCGTGGAAGCCCTCGCGCTCCTTCTCCGAGATGCCGTAGGACTGGAGGTGGTTGTTGATGATGCAGACCTTTTGGCCGCCCACATCGACGAGGAAGTCCACGCTCATGTTGCCCGGGGAGTGGTAGGGGATGGAGTCGTGGCTCAGGATGGGGTAGCGTGAGGCCAGAAACAGGCCGTGGCCGGTCTCCGAGGCTTTGGGGATGAAGGCGGTATAGGCGTATTTGTGTCGCAGCAACTTCAGGGGCGAGAGACTGTCGCCCTTGTCCGTGGCCTCCTGCAGACAGATGAAGTCGGCGTCGCTATCGAGCAGGTAGCGCATCATCTCGCTCTTCTCTCCTTCCTTCGTGACGTGGCCCTCAAACATGGCCACGTTCCAAGACAACAGTTTCAAGGCGCCGTGGGGCGGCTCCTTCGTGGGGTTGAAGGGTGTGTATTGGCGGATGGGGACAAAGGCCAGCAGCAGACCCGCCACGGGCAGCCACAGCAGGCGTGGGCGCAGCAGTATCCAGAGGACGAGAAAGAAGAGGTTGGCGAGGATGACGGCAGGCATCAGCAGTCCCACGTTGCTCAGTTTGGGCCACGCCTCGGGCTGGAGCAGGTCGGAGTAGCCCACCAATAGCAATGCTATGATAGCCAATAAGTTGGCCACCACCAGCAGAAGGCGCATCGCCTTTCTCAATTTCTCCATAGCGTTCTCTCTCTCGTCGTGTTTATAATGGTTACGTCGTGCTATTTCTCCCCCGTTTCAGAGGAAGTTTCCCCCGCCTCCGCGGAAGAATCCTCGACTTCGGGGAAACCCTTTCTGTCGTGCGTAGCCCTTAGTTGTTGCTACTGTCGAAGAGCGTCTGCTTCTCCTCCTTCGTCAGACTGTCGTAGCCGCTCTTTCGTATCTTGTCGAGGATGCGGTCGATCTCCTCCTGGGTAGCCTTCTTGTGGGCGTTATACTCCCAGTCGGTCTCCTGTCGTGTGGTCTCGCCTGCGTTTTTCTTGCCTTTGAGCACATCGAAGCCGCCCCAGTTTTTGCCAAATCCGCCCCAGCTCTTGCGCTTGCGGCCCGTGTTCTGCCAGCCTCCTCCGTGCTTTCCGAAGCCGTTGCCTTCCATGAAGGGATGCTTGCGCCAGTACTTGATGAGGATGTAGCCGAAGAGCATGCCGCCGAGGTGGGCCAGATGGGCCACGCCGTCGTTGGTGGTCGCAATAGCCGAGAACAGTTCCAGGGCGATGGAACCGGCGATTACCCACTTGACCTTGAGGGGGAAGGGGAAGGGAATGACAAACATTCGCTCGTTGGGGAAGTACATACCGTAGGCCAGGAGGATGCCGTAGAGTGCACCCGAGGCGCCTACGGTCGTCCAGAGGTTGAGCAAGCCCTGGTTGGCCCGCACCACCATCATGGTGTCGGCGAAGGTGAAGCCAGGCACTTGTTCATTGCAGATGATGTAGAACTGTACAAACTGTGCCAGCTCCTGGCAGAAGCCTGCGCCCAAGCCGCAGATGATGTAATAAAAAAAGAACTTCCTCGATCCCCAATAGGACTCCATCACGGGTCCGAACATCCACAGCATAAACATGTTCATGAAGATATGCCCGAGGCCACCATGCATGAACATGTAGGTGAATATCTGGTAGAGGTGGAAGTCAGGAGCCAGAAAAAAGTGCAGTCCCAGCAAGCCGGTCAGGTCTATCCCCATGTTTTCCGTCACCCAGGTGGCGATAAACATGATGGAGTTGATGATCAGCAGATTCTTAGTGACTGCGGGTATTTCGCGCGTGAGCATTTTTGTTCTTTTTGATTATACCGTGCAAAATTACGAAAAAATCCTCATTAACTGCACACGGAGGCCCCTCAATACGCTTTTTTACGCAATTTTCGTCACTTTTTCCGAAATTTAGTTTGTGTTGTAAAACTATTCTCTTATATTTGCACCCACAAGCGTTTGAATCAATATATATTAATCGATAATCAAGAAAAGTTATGAACAAAACAGAGTTAATCGAGAAGATTGCGGCCGGCTCGGGTCTGAAGAAGGCTGAGGCCAAGGATGCTTTGGACGCCACGTTGCGCGAACTGAAGAATGCTTTGGTAGCTGGCGAGAAAGTGCAGCTGGTCGGCTTCGGTACCTTCGAGGTCAACGAGCGTCCCGAGCGTCAGGGTGTCAACCCCGCCACGGGTGCCAAGATTGTCATCCCCGCACGCAAGGTGGTGAAGTTCAAGGCTGGTGCTGACCTCAGCGATGCGGTCAACGCATAACTGTCAATTCTTTTTCGCAAGAAAATATCAGGGGAAGGACCGTGGGTCTTTCCCCTTTTTGTGTCCTGTCAGAAGGGGAAGAGAACGAAGGCGCAGGCGTCCCATACGGCATGGGAGATGATGAGGGCCGTGAGGCTTTGCGGGAAGAAGCGATAGATGAGGCCCCAGCAGCCGCCTACGACTCCTGCCGCCACGATCAGCAGGAAGTTGAGCGAAGGCAGATGGACGAGCGTGTAGCAGGCCGTGGCAGCTATCAGTCCCGCGTTGGCGCCCCAGCGCGCCATCATCCGCCGCTGGATGAAGCCGCGCCAGAAGATCTCCTCTGCCGGACCGATGACGAGGAGGAGCAGGACGGCAATGACGGCAGGGGGCGTGCTGCCCTTCATGGAGTAGATCATGTCCACCTGGCCGCGGGCGAAACCAAACATCCATTGCGACACCTTGTCGCCCGTCCAAAACACCCACCACAGCACGAAGGCGATCGACAGTCCTGCTGCGACCGCGCGGGGCGAGAACCTCAGGTCCTTCAGCCACTCTCTACACCAGATCGTAGAGAGCGTGGTGAGGGTGAGGGCCGAGCACGTCATCGTGTACCAGAAGTTAATGTGTGGCGCCGTCCAGGGCGAGAACATCACAAACCACAGCAGGGCTGCGACGAGGACGGCAGCAATGGTCTTTCTCATTTCTTATATATATAAGTTCTTACACTCCCAGCCAACTGCCGAGGAAGAAGCCCAAGGCGTAGAGGAGGCCGAAGGCCATCTGTAGCTGCGCCGTCGTCTGGTCGAGTCGCTGAATGCCTCGGTAGGGCAGGTCGTCTTCGGCCTGGATCATCGTCCGCACGTTGCGCAGGGCCAGGGGCAACGTCAGCACGACCGCCAGCAGCGTCCACGGCTGCCCCAGCAGGACCACATAGAGCAGGGCCAGGGCGTAGGGAGCGAAGATCTCGAAGGTATAGATGGCCTTGGCGTTCATCAGCGAGACCGAGGTCGTGATGGTCCCCAGCCCGGCCTGAAGATCTGTCTCCACGTCGCGGGTGTTGTTGGCATGTAGGATGGCCACCGTGATGAGGCCGATGGGCAGGATCATCAGTAGCGACTGCGGGTCGTAGCAACCCGCGGCCACGAAGAATGTGCCGAGGGCGGGGAGCAGGGCGAAACTCACGAGAATGTTGATGTCGCCCAGGTGGTGGGACTTCATCCAGGGATAGCCCAGCGCGAGCAGGACGCCCGCCAGTCCGATCCACCATGCCGACCACGACGAGTTGTAGAGCAGAAACACGCCGATGGGCACGGCCAACGCCACGAGCACCAGACCATAGCGCAGGATCTCTTTTGGGCGGAACGTGCCGTCGTGTATCCACGTCACGCCATTGCTGCAGGCTTTCGTGTCCACGCCCCACGTGAAGTCGAAGTAGTCGCTCACCATGTTGCCGCCCGAGTGGACGATGGAGAGCAGCGGGAGACAGAGCAGGGCGTTGAGCCAGTTGATGTGAGCCGCGCCGTTGTCGCTCTGACTGTAGAGGTAGGCCCACATGATAAGGATCGGCATCACCGAGGCGGGCAAGGCCCAGGGTCGGGTGGCGATGATCCAGTTTTTCAAAGTTCTTCTTTTTTCCATGTCTTAGTTAAAAGGCGAACCCGTGGGAAGGACAGCCTCCGCCACGACTTCCATGATTAGTTTGATTTAATATCGTTCGTTGATCGCCATGCGCGGCCGAAGGCAGCGTGTGGCAATCTGGTGCAAGTGCAAAGGTAAGAAGAAACTTTGAAATGGGGTAGCGTTTTACCCGATTTTCTCGGCAGAAGTTTTTTGTGTGGGAGAACACCAAAGGCTTCTCCCTCCAACACCAAAGGCTTCTCGCTTAAACAGAAATGGACGAAAGCCAAGTAAAGCGGCTTTCGTCCATTGATCTAAATATAATATGTAGTCGTTGCCGACGGCCTTATGCCGCGCGGACTACCAGTTATAGCTGTTCCATGGGTCGTACTTTTTCACGGCTTCATCTTTGTCCGTAATGACAGGGCCCATGTCAGAGGCGGGATCGTCTAATTCCACCTGGCCGTTGTCGTGGAACTTGCCTACAACCCAAGACGACGTAGCTGCACAGTAGTTGTTCTGTGTCTCCACCATCAACACAGTAGTTACGGGCTTGATATATTTGCGTTTCATTTTTCTTAAGTCCTTTTTAAAAGTTTGTCTGATTGGATTATCTTACCACATGCTTGCGTCCGTTGACGATGTAGATGCCGCTGGGCAGACCCTCGGTCGTATTGCCGACACGTTGTCCCTGGAGGTTGTACACGCCATTGTTCTTGCCGTAGCGGTTGGCAGCCTCGGGGCCTACGATCAGCTCGCCGATAGACGTCAACTCTGCCTCCTGCTTCATGCCGTCGATATAGACTGCGAGCGTTGTTGCTTCTTTGTTGGGTTTGAACCAGCAGGAGAAGCCGCGCAGGCCGCGCTCCTTTGTGTCAGAGAAATAGACGTTGCCCTGGTCGAAGAAGTAGCTTCCCACCAGTTTGTCGTAGCCCTCGAGGATCGTTCCCCTGTTTTCAGAGAGAGTCCATTCGCCCGTGACATCGTCCTGTGTAGCGTCCGGGTCGAAGGTGCGGACGAAAGTACCGTAGGCCGTGATGGCTCCCGCTTTTTGAGTCAGCCTCGTCGTCCAGTGCTCGTCCATGTCGCTGAAGTCGTTCTTGCCGTCGACAGTCGTCTTGAACGTGACGTTGGGGATCTGGAAGCGCTGACCCTGGATCGTTACCTTGTAATCGCTGCCAGTTCCCGTTGTGATGTTAGCAGTGTAGGGGGTGCCATTGTATGCCTCCATCGTCTTGGTCGGGAAGATAATGTACGGCTGATAGGCTTGGATGGCGGTAGCCTTCTCATTCTCGTCGAGGTTTACGGTTTCAAACTGCAGCTCGGTGTTCGTGAGGTTCTTGAGCTTGGCAAGGCGCACGTTGGCACCAAAGGCATCACGAACCTGTTTGACCGTGAGGTCCACGGGCAGTACGAAGGAGTTCCAGTGGTCCTTGGTGAACGTCTTGGCAAGGTGGAGCATGCGGTTCGTGTAGGTGGTGGTGCCATTCCTCAGATAGTCCAGGTCGCCGCGCAGCTCGTCGAGTATGAGGTCTGGGCTCTTCGTGTTGCTGGCGTAGAGCACGCGGAAGTCATCAAATACCGTCCACTCGTTGGGGTCGGGCGTCTTGCTGGCGTCGTTGGGGTTGCCAATGTAGATACCGAAGGCGATGCTGACGCCACCAGCGGCACCAGCTTGCTCAATCATCTCCTTCGTCACATGTACGCTCACGCTATTGGTATATTTGTTTGACTCGTAGAACTCCTTGCCCGCATAGTCCATGTTCTGATCAGCTACACGGAGGCGAGACTTCTCTTCCGCAGACATGTGGTCGACCTGGCTAAGTATGGTCGTGCGTTTTGAGTCCTCGAACAAGTCGTTGCCTGCGACGCCTGCGAAGAGGTGGGCTTTGTCCGTGTTGGAGTATGCCTTGCACTCTACGACGTAGATGCCCGGCTGCTTCACAAACATCTTCTGATAGATGTAGCCATGCGTGCCGTGTACGTCCATGCAGAAGAACTTACCCATGTAGCGCAGGTAGTCGTCCCACTTGGTGAAGTTTTGGTATTTGGTGTCCGAGAAGTAGAATTTGTATGAAACAGAGGATCCCTTTGTAAGCCTACCGTTGTTATACTCATTGCCATTGCCGCGTGACAGGGGAGTGGCCGCAGTCGATACCTTCGTGTCCGTTTTGTAGTTGTACTCCTGCAAACCGATACGGGTGTACGCTCCCGATGCTACGGAAGAGGTAAATACCTGCCATCCGTTGATGTCCGTTCTTCCACGATCGAAGCCAGGACACTTCAACATAAAGGAAAAGTCAAGTGGATCTTTCAGTTCCACGCTGTTCCCTAACTGCAAGTTGTCGATGTCCTGTAGCGTGAGGACGCGCCATTTGCTATAATCGTTAGGTGTACCGTTGGTGCAGATATTCGTGTATGTATCTGCTCCACAGTTCCTGTCTGCTGTAGCTTGTCCTTCGTCAAAGGCCGTAAGGTACATCCCATCTTGTGCGCTGAACCCAGAACTTGACGTAGTAGTCTTGAAAGTGTAGATAAGGTAGGCGTCCTTACCGTTCGAATCTGTTGTTTTTGTAAAGAACCAACCGTCGTAACCGTTGTAATTGGTCGTTGGACCACGGTCGCAGAATACGCCGACGTCGGTCGTTCCGTTGGTTCCCCTGTTCACCCATTTCACCATGTTGCCCTCCCTGGTAGCGATGTTTTGTGCGAAGTTGAGAGAGGGCGTTTCGCTTCCATCAATTTTCGTAGACGTTCCATTGCGTGTCCAGAGTGGCATCGGGTAGTCTTTCAAAGAGGCACTTGTACCCCAGTAGCCTCCCATGTTGAGAAACTTGCCTGACCCCACGTTGTAGAGGAAATACACTTTGCTCGGGTCGCCGTAGGAGCAGTCCGCGGTGATTCCCTTCTGGAGCTTCTCAAAGGTTTCGCCCGGCAGGTCGCCTACGCCCTCGTAAGAACTGCTTGAATTTCCGCCACCCGTTGCGCCGTCGTTTTGTGCTGATGCCACAAAGGGTGCAGCGGCGAGGAGTGCCGTGGCGATTCCAACACTCCAGCTGCGCCGCCATAAGCAGCGTTCGCCGTGTTGTGAAGTAGTTGTTTTCATCGTTTTAATGTTCTCTTTAGATAATTAGTAATGATCACTGTTGTTTTTAGTACCTCCATGCTCAGTTCTAACCCAGTATGCTCGTCGTCAGATAGGGCGATAGGTTGATTTTGACAGGAATGCACAATCTATTTTGGTGCAAAATTACTAATCATTGTAAAATTAGGGGGGGGTAAAGCGTTAAATAAAATTAAAACTTTGTTTTTAACTTGCTTTCAACCCCCTGTGTGGCAGATATTTACCATTGTGTCAACGCACAGCCGCCTTTTAGCGGGCGTCTTTTGCTGCAGGTTTTGTCCTGGCGAAGCATTGTTTGTATTGTACTGCCTTCCGAAAACAAAAACGTTAAACGTTATAACGTTAATGCGTTATCAAAAATCAAAAACGTGACAAGGTGACAACGTGACAATGTAACAATGAAAATAGCCTCTCCGTTTTCCTCATGATCGTTATGATGACAGAGCAGCCCACGGGGAAACAGGCAAGTGTCTGTTTTTTCCCGTGGGCTGCAAATGTAGAATAAGGCGATCGTTGAATCAGATCAACGCAAGTTGCAACTATAGATTGGGTTTCAACCGCAGAGTGTAAGTATGGTCGCCTGAGGTGGGACACTCATATTTCGGCAGGACCACGTCGCCTTGGCAACTGTTGTTGCCCAGTCCGCGCTGCCAATAGTCAATATGGGCAAACACCTGGGGCTTACGCACGAGGTCGTACCAATGGGTGGGTATTTTCCACAGGTCGCTGCCTTCTTCTATCCACTTCGACTCATCGAAGTGAGAGAGCGAGAATGAGGCTTTGCCATCGACCTGGACTGTGAGCGTGAGTCCTTCCTCCTTGTTGCTGAGCAGCAGTTCGCGCAGATCCTCATGGTCGCCGTAGGTCTGTGGGTGGATTTGCTCCTCCACCATATCATCGACCGTGGTGGTGAAACGTCCGAGGTAGGAACCCGTCTTGCGGTCGGAATAGTTGGAGCGCGGGCCACGCGCATAGAACTCCACATTCTCAAAGCCTGAAGCCAGTTGCAGGCCGAGACCCAGACGGCGTGTAGCCCCCGAAGGAGAGAACGTCGTCTTCATGTCAACCGTGGCATCAGGATAGAACGTGTAGCGGATGGTGTACTGGCAGTTTTTGGCATTGCCCTGCACCGTCATGGTGGCGCAGCCCGAAGCATCGTCTTTCGTCAACGCCTTGATGATTTTGGTCGAAGACGAATTGACACATCCTACATTTGCGGTACCGGTACTCTCTTTGTCGTTGTCGATGTTTCGGCAACTATTGAAGTCGGGCGCAGCTCCCGAAGCTATCGTGCCATTGGCATTGGTGTGCAGAATCTGCTTGCCCGCATAGGTCCACGCCGTCATCTTGCCGCTGTTGTCGAAAGCCATCTGGTAGGCGTTGCCCTCGGCATCGTTGCCCGAGACGGTGTTGCCGCTGATGGTCAGGGAACCTCCCTTGGACGTGTGAGCGGTCCAGGCTGGGCGCGCGGTCAGGGCAAATTGCTCATCGGCGATGTTGTAGCCAGCCTCCGCCCATGCGCAGGCCTCCTTGATGCGCAGTTCGACATTGACGAGATATTCGCTCGCCTCGTCAGTCACGGTCTTCAGCGGCAGGGTGATGCGTGCCGTGGCTCCCGGCGCGATCGCGTCGAAGTTGCCGACGGTAGCCTCCTCCACCAGCCGTCCATCCTTGAACACACGGAAGGCGAGGTCGTAGCGGTCGGGAGAAATGGTGGTGAAGGCATACTTGTTGGTGAGGGAGACTGAGCGCGAGGCCGCGTCGAAGTCGGAGAACGCCACATACTGATAGACCTTCTTCACCTCGGTGAGCTTGGAAGTCCAGGCGCGGTCGGGCGTGATGAGGCCGTTGTTGAGGAAGTTGCCCTGGAAGCCAACTCCAAGCAGCGCGATGTCATTGTAGTCGTAGCCCGAGGTCCAATTGTGAAAACCATTCCTGGTCTTGTCGGCCACGACGCCAGAGCCGCTTTCCACGCGGTAGATGGCCTGATCCACCCAGTCCCAAATGCAGCCGCCAATGATGCCGGTGCTGCTCTCTATGGCCTCCCAGTAGTCCTTCAGGTTGCCTACGGCTTGTCCCATGGCATGGGCATATTCGCAGATGAAGTAGGGACGATCCTTGACTCCATTCTTATTGCTTGCCACATAGTCCACCGTGGGATACATGCTGGAATAGAGGTCCGAAGTGGCCGCATTGCCCCAGTTGGTCGTACCCTCATAGTGGATGGGTCGGCCGTCGAGGGCCTTCACTGCCGCATAGGCCTTCTCGAAGTTGAGGCCGCTTCCCGACTCGTTGCCCAAAGACCAGAACGTGACGCAGGGGTGGTTGCGGTCGCGCGCCACCATGCGCACGTTGCGGTCCACATACTGAGCGGTCCAGTTTCCGTCTGAGGTGAGTCTCTTGGTTAAGTGTCTCCATCCCCATATCCAGTCATAGTGGCACTCCACGTCGGCCTCATCCATCACATAGAAGCCCAGAGCGTCCATCATGGCGTACATCTTCGGCTGGCGCGGATAGTGGGACGTGCGTACCGTGTTGACATTGGCCTGCTTCATCATCGTCAGGTCCTTCATCATCGTCTCCACGTCGATGGCCCGTCCGTATTCGGGATGCGTGTCCTGGGTGTTGACACCCTTGAAGAAGACACGCTGGCCGTTGACATAGACGACGTGCGGATTTTTCGTCAGCGTGATGGTGCGGAAACCATACTTCGTGTTGAACGCCATCTCTTCCGTACCGTCGGCAGCATGCTGGCTCACCGTCACATTATATAAATAAGGAGACTCCGCACTCCAAGGATGCAGGCCCTTGAGTCCCGGAAGGCTCACGGTCAGGGTCTGTCTTCCGTTGTTGTCTTTTTTGCTTTCATATTCAGCCTTGCCAGTAGCTACCACGTTGCCGTCCTTGTCGCTGAGCGTGACGGTAATGGTCTTGTTGGCACCTGCCACGCGGTCGCGGTTGTCGATGGTGAGCGCTACCTGCATGGCGCCGCTGGTAGCGTCGGTGGCCATGTTGTCGGTGGTGATGACGTGGTCGGCTACAAAGACCTTGGGTGTGGCGACGAGATAGACGTCGCGGTGGATGCCCGAAAGGTGCCACATATCCTGCCCTTCGAGGTAGGATCCGTCGCACCAGCGATAGACGCGCACGGAGAGCTGGTGGACGTTGTCTGCCGAGCTGCCCGTCCGGATGCTGCCGTCGGCCTGCTTCTCCAGGGCTGCGGTGATATCAAACTCCGCGTCGGTATTGGATCCCTGCGAGTAGCCGACGTAGTTGCCGTCCACCCAAACGGCAGCGGCACTATAGACGCCATCGAAATGGAGGAAGACGCGCTTGTCTCGCCACGAGTCGTCGAGCGTGAACTGGCGGCGGTAGAAGCCCGTGGCATTGTTGTCGTTCTCGTTGGTCTCGCGCTTGCTGGCCACGGCCTTTGGCGGATTGTACTCGAAGGGATAGCCGATGTTGGTATAGACAGGGCGTCCGTATCCCGCCATCTCCCAGGAGAGCGGCACACGGATGGGCTTCCATTGGCTGGCTACATAGTAGGGCGACTGTTCGAAGTCCTTGGCGTAGAACTTGCTGGCTGCGGGTCCGCTCGTTGTGCCCTTGACATAGCAGAACTGCCACTCCTTGCCGTTCTCGCTACTGTTGAGGCTCCTCACCAGCGAGCGTGTCTCGTCGGTGGGCAGCCAAGGGGCATCGTAGTGGATAGCGTCTGCACGGAGCTGCTCCGTGGAGGGATAGGGCAGGAAGGTGGTATGGGCAGCCTCCTTGTGGTCCTCAAACTTCTGTGCATTGCTGGTCCAGGCGGCGATGTTGTCTGTCTTGCTCATATCGACATAGTCTATCAGGCGCACGCGCTTGCAGACGGCATGGCTGCGGACTTCCCCCTCGGCGCTACCTATCTGGATGGTGGAAGATCCGGAGGAGAACAAGGCAGAGATAGCCGAGCTGGAAGCCTGTTGCAGCACGCCGTTGACATAGAAGCCATCCTTGGTCAGATGGATGGTGAGGATCTTCGTGTCGTCATCAAGCTCCACGTCCAACTCGGTCTGCGTATTCTGCCACGTGTTGACCCAGCTTCCGCGGAGTCGCTCGTTGAATGTTTGTCTCCTGCTGGAAGTGTAAGGCAGCTTGTAGGTGGGTGGGATATAATAAAAGTGGAGGTTGTTGCCCTTCCAGTCCTGTATCTTCTTTCCGAAGGAGATGATGTTCTCCAGGGCGGAGGTGCAAGCGGAGACGTCGAGGACTATCTCCAGGCTCTTCTTTGAGAAATCGATGGTGAAGTTTTTGCCAGAAGCAGTTCCGTTGGTGGAGAGCATCCACAGTTGGCCGCTGGGAATCTGAGAGACGTCCAGCGCAGAGAAGTCGTTCCCCGCTTTGATAAACTTCGTTTCGCCATCGGTGTGTGCCGCCAGGGTGTGTGCAGCGGAGAAGGCCCACAGCAGAAGGCACAGTAGGATGTGTTGTGTAGTTTTCATTGTGTGAGACTTATTTGACGATGATTTTAATGCCATTGACGATATACAGACCGGGAGCAAGAGGCTCGGCAGAACCCTTGCGGCGCACCAGTTGGCCACCCGTGTTGAAGGCGGCGCCATCGGCAGGGCGTGAGACCACGGGTGCGGTTTGCGGGACGGAGGTGACCTCCTGATCCTCTACTGTCCAGCCGAGGTTGCGATCGGCAGCCTGCGGATCGTTGCTTTGGAAATAACCACGGAAGCCATTGGCCTTCATGTCGGTTTCGAGACAATACATCCGGTCGCCGTCGCCGAAGACGTAGGCGTTGGCCGGAACGATCGTGGGACCATAGAAGCCGATGAAGCGGGTGCCGTCGGCAACGGTCTCACGAGACCGGTTGCCGCGGTCCCAAGAGGTGATGTCAATACCCTCGATTAGATAGACGTTGTCTTCGCTGACCCGCTCGGGATTCAGGACGTAGGGCACGCCCGCCTCGATGTGCTCGCAGGTGGTGAAAAGGAGCTTGGCACCTGTGTCGCCCGTGTATTCAGCCACGCGCGTGCCCTCACCCCAAAGTGCGCTGACCTGATCAGCGTGCAGCGGGAACGGCAGGCAGAGCGTGTTCCACTCCTGCGCGACCAGGCTGCGCTGGAGCGTGACATCGGCATGCTGCTTGTAGAACTGGGGACAGGCATATTCAGCCGTCTCGTCGAGGAGGATGGGCTGGCTCTCCTCGCCAGTAGATATCGCCCACTGCCCATCGAGGAAGGTGGCGTCGGGCTCTTCAAACGAGGTGGCCATGGAGCCCGAGCGCACATAGACAAACGTGGTGGCGTTGGCTTCTCCCACCTGGTAGCCGAGGGTGTAGGTGTGCTCCGCGGAGGGCTTGAGAATCCATTTCATGCCCTTGTCGTCGAGGTCGAAACGCCCGGCGTTGGCGACTTCGTCCACCCGTGTGACCTCAAGGCTCACGGGTGTGTCGGAGAGCGTGGGAGTGCCGTCGTCGCCGATGCAGAGGTATTGCCCCTGCGCGTTGAAAATATAGACTGACGACACCAACAGAGATAGAAGTATGTTCATGTTAGTTTGTTTTCGGTTATTGATTATTTGGGGGCGACCATAAACTGGCTTTGTCTCATGCTAAAACTCCCAAAGAGTTGCGTCTTTCCTGTCGTCGTCTTCTTCCTCCTCCTGCGTGAAGGGTGAAAAGGTGTCGGGACGCTTTCCGATGCGTATCGTGGTCGGATTGCCCTTGCCACCAGGCTTGCTGACGGTAATGACGTCCATCATGTTTCCTGATACGTCGAGTGGGATCGTCTGAGACTGGGGTGGGGTATATTTCTTTCTCATATAAGGTGATAACTGTGATGATGAAAATGATTGAAAAAAAGCCTTCTTGGATGAAAAAGTAGCCTTCTTGGGCAAAAGGACGATGCGGAAAAGCCTCCCGATACGAAACGGCAACTAAGTCTGGATAGAAGCCCAAAAACCATGGACGTATGCCATTGCTGGTTTCCGTCCATGGTTCCTCAAGTCTCGTAGGTAGTTGTTTCCGACGGTCTTATGCCGCGCAGACTACCAGTTTTTGCTGTTCCAAGGATCGTAAGTGTTTACACTTTCGTCCTCGTCCGTGAGGACATAACCCCTGTCGGCGTCTGACTGTATTGCTCCGCTGGCGTCGCGTGCGCTCCAAGACGTAGCAGCACAGTAGTTGTTCTGCGTCTCCACCCTCACCACGGTGGTTGTGGGCTTGATATATTTACGTTTCATTTTTCTTAAGTCCTTTTTTGAAGTTTGTCTGATAGGATTATCTTACCACATGCTTGCGTCCGTTGACGATGTAGATGCCGCTGGGCAGCCCCTCGGTCGTATTGCCGACACGCTGTCCCTGGAGGTTATACACGCCATTGTTCTTGCCGTAGCGGTTGGCAGCCTCTGGGCCTACGATCAGCTCGCCGATAGACGTCAACTCTGCATCCTGCTTCACGCCGTCGAGATAGAATGCGGGCACCTCGTTGTTGTTGGGCTTGAACCAGCAGGAGAAGCCGCGGAGACCGCGCTCCTTCGTGTCAGAGTAATAGACGTTGCCATTGTCGAAGAAGTAGCTTCCCACCAGGTTGTCGTAGCCTGGAATGATTTCTCCCCTTCTGCTGGAGAAGCTCCATTTGCCGGAATCGTCCTGTTTGGCGTCCGGGTCGAAAGTGCGGACGAAGGTGCCGTAGGCCGTGATCGTTCCCACGTTATGGGTCAGCTTCGTCGTCCAGTAGTCGTCCATGTTGCTGAGGTCGTTCTCATTGCTTGCGTTCGTCTTGAACGTGACGCCGGGAATCTCGAAGCGCTGAGCCTGGATCGTTACTTTATAGGGATTCTCCGTGCTTCCATTCTTAGCGATGGTGGCGGTGTAGGGACTATTATTGTAGTCCTCCATCGTCTTGACCGGGAAGATGATGTACGGCTGGTAAGCCTCGAGAGCGATATCCTTGTCGGCTTTTCCGTCGAGGGTTACGGTCTCGAACTGCAGCTCGGTGGCCGTGAGGGCATTGAGCTTGGCAAGGCGCACGGTGCCACCAAAGGCATCGCGAAGCTGCTTGACCGTAAGATCTACGGGCAGCACGAAGGAGTTCCAGCGGTTCTGCTTGAACGTCTTGGCAAGGCGGAGCACACGGTTCTTGTAGGTAATGCCATTCTTCAGATACTCCAAGTCGCCACGAAGTTCGTCGAGAACGAGGTCCTCATTCTTCGTGTTGCTTACGTAGATCAGACGGAAGTCGTCAAATACAGTCCAGTCGTTGAGGCTGGGAGTTTGGCTGCCATCGCCAATGTTGAGACCGAAGGCGATGCTGACACCTTCTTGACCAGCTTTCTTAGCATCCTCGATCATCTCCTGCGTCACCTGTATGATCACGCTATTGGTATATTTGCTTGACTCGTAGAACTCCTTGCCCGCATAGTCCATGTTCAGCTCGTCCACGTGGAGGCGTGCCTGCTCGTCTGCCGGCATGTTGCTGACCTGGTTCAGCTTGGTCGTGCGCTTGGTGCCCTCGACCATGCCGGAGCCATTGTTTTGTCCAATACCGGCAAAGAGAAGGGCTTTCGGCGTGTTGGAGTAGCCCTTGCACTCGATGACATAGGTGCCAGGCTTCGTCACATTCTGCTTTTGGTAGATGTAGCCGTGTACGCCGCGTACGTCCATACAGAAATATTTGGCCATGTGGCGCTTGTAGTCCTCACGGTCAGCGAAGGTTTGGAGTTGGTCTCCCTTGTACGGGAACTCGTAGTTTTTGTCGAACTTACCTTCGTACGTGTCGTCGCTACTGCGCTCCAAGGGCTTTACCATACCTTTGGTGGGTACGAACTTGTTGTAGCATTGCTCCAGTCCGATTCTTGCGTAGCCACCTTCGGCGACATTCGTGCCGACCGATTCCCAAGCATCGATGTCCATTCGGCCACGATCGAATCCAGGGCAGGCCAACTTGAAGGTAAGGTCAAGCGGGTCGGTCAGGTTCTCGGACGCTACAGCCATCAAATCCTGAAGCTCCTTCAAGGAAATGATACGCCACAGGGTGTGCTCGTTCCATAGGCCCTTCTTGTTAAGGTCGCTTTTTGAGTCCGCACCACAGTTCTTTTCTGATGCAATGTTTCCAAGCGCCGAAAGATAGACTTGGCTGGTTCCTGTTTTCCATTTATAGGTGTAGAGCCTATAGGTGTTGAATCCCGCATCATCAACCTTTTCGAGGAACCAGCCGTTGTATCCGACATTGAGATTATTATTGTCGCCTCGGTCAAAGAATACGCCAGCGTCGGTATCAGAATTAGAGGAGGAGCGCACCCATTTCATCTGACTGCCCTGCTTGGTTTTTAGGTCTTGGGAAAAGTTGATGGCATCTGTAAATAGAGTGCCGCCATCCTGAGCCCAAAAGGCACTGGGGGTGTCCTTTAGCGAAGCATGCACACCCCAATAGCCTCCCATGCTGAGGAACTTGCACGTTTTTACGTTGTAAAAGAAAAAGACCTTGTTCGGATCGTCCAGCGATCCGACCAATTTGTCATTTACTTTGGCCGCAAGAATCTGTTCTTCAGTCTGACCCTTGAGGGTGGCCGCTCCGACCATTACGTCGTTTCGCGTCGCGTCGCCCGTCTGAGCAGAGGCTACAAGGGGGGCTGCTGCAAGGAGCGCCGTGGCGAAACTACTACTCAGGCTGCGCCACCAAGGGCAGCGCTTGCCTTGTTGTGATGTAGTTGTTCTCATCGTTTAAATGTTCTCTCTTTGGTGTTATTTACTATGTTTATTGATCACTATTTTTTTTCTTAGTGCTTCTTGCCCAGATGCGTGTCCCTTGTGGTCGCCTTCAGGTGTGGCAAAAGGTGCGTAAATCGAGGAGAATGATTGCTTCTCGGGTGCAAATTTACTAAACATTGTAAAAATTGGGGGGGTAACTATTCAGCAATAACACTCCTTTGAGTTTTTTGTCAACAATCCTGACAAA
>ENA-OZFV01000368-OZFV01000368.1-human-gut-metagenome-genome-assembly--contig:-NODE-368-length-22224-cov-5.534620_pt1 | contig 22224 bp, 18 predicted proteins | sample MGYA00245110_ERZ653645 | MGnify/ENA primary metagenome ERZ653645 (study PRJEB26926, sample SAMN06165144) | human gut metagenome | biome: ENVO:00009003; feature: ENVO:2100002; material: ENVO:00002003... | reverse complement strand
GCTCGGAGATGTGTATAAGAGACAGGGATGAATGTTGCCGACTATTATATCAAAGGAACGAAGCAGGTGGGCAGCTGGCACGATATGCATTGCCGTATCGAGGGCGATGAGGTCAATACGCTGCAGAAGATCTTCCTCAGAATGTGGAAACTGGTCTCGGGAGAGGACGTTCATGGTGCAAAATATTACCGGGGAATCTCCAATGCCGACTACATGGAAGGTCTCAAGCCTGACACTACGCCGACTTGTGGCCAACAGATGGTGGGCATCATCAACCGTGAGCCTCATGTGACGAAGGACATCATCCGCTTCTTCTACCTCAATGCTATCAACAACGCGAAGGAAAGCATCAAGCTTATCAATCCCTACTTCACGCTTAACCGTAAGCTGAAGCGTGCCTTGGCCAAAGCTGTCAAGCGGGGGGTGAAGGTGGAAATCATGCTGAGCGTGCGGAGCGACATTCCCATCACACCCGATGTGGGCTTCTACAACGCTCATCAGTTGATGAAAAAAGGTTGCGACATCTGGCTCTACCAGCCGGGGTTCCATCATACGAAGATCATCATGGTCGATGGACAGTTTTGTACCGTCGGATCTGCCAACCTCAATGCTCGTTCGTTGCGCTGGGACCGCGAGGAGAATGCCGTTATCATCGACCCCCACGTCACACGGCAGTTGAACCAACTGTTTGAGCAGCAGAAGCAGGATTCTTTCCTCCTCACGGAGGAGAAATGGGACCAATGGCGCACGCCATGGAAGAAGTTTGTCGGTTGGGCAGGCCATCTATTGGCACCTTTCCTGTAATTTTTTCCCCTCTTTATGGCGACTTTTCATTCCTTTTTGCTAACTTTGCAACTTAATTGGGTAAATTCAATCATCATGGCCGCGGCGACAGGTTTCGCCGATTGGTCACTAAATGTATAATCAACAACGCTCATGAAACAGTTTAAGCTGGTGGACATCGTTCTCGGATGGGTCGTTTTTGCGATCGCCGCGTTCGTCTATTGCTCCACCATTGAGCCGACAGCCAGCTTCTGGGACTGTCCAGAGTTTATCACTACGGGCTACAAGCTCGAAATCGGCCACCCACCTGGGGCACCATTCTTTGCCCTCACGGCCAATCTTTTCAGCCAGTTTGCCAGCGATGTGACGCAGGTGGCGCGTATGGTCAACATTATGAGTGCGCTCCTCTCCGCGGTTTGTATCATGTTCCTCTTCTGGACCATCTCGCATCTGGTGCGCCGCCTCATCGTCAAGGACGGCACTATGCCCTCTCTCTCCGAGGCCATCGCCATAGAGGGCTCAGCCTTGGTGGGCGCTTTGGTTTACACATTCTCCGACACATTCTGGTTCTCCGCTGTCGAGGGTGAGGTCTATGCCTACTCCTCGGCCTTCACAGCCATCGTGTTCTGGCTGATCCTGAAGTGGGAAAACTGTGCAGACCAGCCTCATAGCGACCGTTGGTTGGTGCTCATCTTCTATATGACCGGCCTTTCCATTGGTGTCCACTTGCTCAACTTGTTGTGCATTCCCGCCATCGTGCTGGTATATTATTACCGCAAGGTGCCCAACGCCAATGCCAAGGGGTCGCTTCTCGCTCTCCTGCTTTCCGTCGTTATCGTCGGAGCTGTACTCTACGGTGTCGTCCCTGGTATCATCACCGTGGGTGGCTGGTTTGAGCTCTTCTTCGTCAATACGCTGGGAATGCCGTTCAACACGGGTGTCATAGTCTATATCATCCTCCTCGTTGCCTCCTTCGTATGGGCACTCTGGGAGACTTATCAGAGTAGCCACACCAAGCGCGAGAACATCGCCTTCCTGACCGCCTTCGCCCTTCTGGGTGTGCCCTTCGTCGGCTACGGTTGGTCAGCCTTCTTCACGGGTGTGGTCATCTTGGCCGTGCTGTTCTTCGTCCTCAATATGAGGAAGGGTAAGGGCAAGTCCAGTGTCACCTTGATACCGACACGCCTCAAGAACACGGCGCTGCTCTGTATGCTGATGCTTCTGATTGGCTTCTCCAGCTACGCATTGATTGTGATTCGCTCCACAGCCAATCCCCCGATGGACCAAAACTCCCCAGAGGATATCTTCACTTTGGGCAACTATCTCAGCCGTCAGCAGTACGGCCAGTACCCGCTCTTCTACGGCCAGGCCTATACTTCTGAGCCTGCTATTGCTGAGGATGGCATGCACTATGAGTTCAAGCAGGGTGCACCCATCTATGAGCCGAAGGAGAAGGAGAGTGCTGACGAGAAGGATAGCTACTACTTGGTGCGCCGTCAGGCCACGCAGGTGTTCCAGCAGAACATGTTCTTCCCCCGAATGTGGGATGAGGGACACGCCGATATGTATGAGTCGTGGATGGGAGGCATACAGGGCCGCTCCGTCGATGGCGTCAAGATGCCGACTCAGTGGGAGAACATCAAATTCTTCCTCTCCTATCAATGCAACTTCATGTACTGGCGCTACTTCATGTGGAACTTCGCAGGACGTCAGAATGATATCCAGGGACACAACGAGCGCGAGCATGGCAACTGGCTCACGGGCTTCAATTGGTTCGACAACAACGTCCTCGGTCTGGGCGACCAGGATCTCATGCCCGACTCGCTCAAGGAAAATAAGGGCCACAATGTCTTCTACTGTATGCCTTTGCTGCTTGGTCTTCTGGGCCTCTTCTGGCAGGCCTTCCGTGGCAAGCGAGGTATCCAGCAGTTCTGGACGGTCTTCTTCCTGTTCTTCATGACGGGATTGGCCATCGTCATCTACCTCAACCAGACGCCGGGACAACCTCGTGAGCGCGACTATGCCTACGCAGGTTCCTTCTATGCCTATGCTATCTGGTGTGGTATGGGTGTAGCCGCCATGTACGAATGGCTCAAAAAACTGCGTCTCAGTCCGGTCGGCGCTGCCGCCTTGGTTTCGGCCGTAGGTTTAGTGGTCCCCATCCAGATGGCTTCGCAGACTTGGGATGACCACGATCGATCAGGTCGCTACACTTGCCGCGACTTTGGACAGAACTATCTGATGACGCTGCAGGACAAGGGCAACCCGGTGATCTTCACCAACGGTGACAACGATACCTTCCCGCTCTGGTACAACCAGGAGGTGGAGGGCATACGTACCGACGCGCGCGTCTGCAACCTCAGCTACCTTTCCACCGACTGGTACATCGACCAGATGACGCGCCCAGCCTACTCGTCGCCCGCGCTGCCTATCTCTTGGCCGCGTATCGACTATGTCAGCGGCACCAACGAATATATTCGTATCAACCCCGACTTCAAGTCGCAGGTGCTTGATTACTATAAAACTCATCCCGAGGAGGCACGCGCACAGTATGGTGACGACCCGTTTGAGTTGAAGAACATCATGAAGTACTGGGTACGCTCTCGTGACGAGCAGGCCCATGTCATACCGACCGATACGGTCTATGTCACCATTGACAAGCAGGCCGTTCGCCGATCGGGTATGATCCTCCCTGGCGACAGCATCCCCGACAGGATGGCTATTTCCCTTGCCGGCAAGACCGGACTCACCAAGAGCGACTTGATGATGCTCGAGCTGATTGCCAACTGCAACTGGACGCGACCGCTCTATGTGGCCACGACCGTGGGCAAGGAGAACTTCATGAACCTCAGCGATAACTTCGTACAGGAGGGATTGGCCTATCGTATCACGCCGTTCAACACCCAGCGTGAGTCTAACATCAGCTATGATCACATCCTCTTCGACAAGGAGAAGATGTATCATAACATCATGACACGCTTCAAGTGGGGCAATGTCAGCATGAAGGGGTTCTATATGGACGAGACCGTGGAGCGTATGTGCTACACCCATCGCCGAATGCTTGCCGAACTGGCACTCCAGTTTATCCAGGACGGCGACAAGGTGAAGGCTCTCAACCTCCTCCGCAAAGCCGACAAGGAGTTGCCTGACTACAATCTGAAGCCCTACTACCTCGGTGGCAGCGGCCAGATGGCACAAGCTTACCTTATGCTAGGACAGAAGAAGGATGGCGAGCGCCTCCTCGATGCGATGTGGAAGGACAATGCCCAGTATGTACGCTACTATGTATCGCTCAACTCCAAGGGCTTCAACATGTCTCGTCAGAGCTGCTATACCAACATTCAGATTCTGATGTCGCTCATGCAGATGGCCGAGCACTACGACAAGGCATGGGGCCAGAAGCACATGAACGAACTCAACTCGCTCATCCAGAGTTATCAGCTACGTGGAGGCGGCTTTGGTAACTAATGCTGATTGAGCAACCTGCACGGTTCCTCCGTTTACTCTATCCCCACGCCCTGTGGCGGATGAGTGCGGAGGAACGTGCTGTTTATCTCACTTTCGACGATGGTCCCATCCCCGAGGCAACGCCTTTCATCCTCGATACGCTCGACGCGTTTGATGCCAAGGCCACTTTCTTTATGGTGGGTGACAACGTGAGAAAGTACCCGGCATTGTTTGACGAAGTCGTTAACAGAGGCCATCAAGTGGGCAATCACACGTTTCACCATCTTGGCTCTTTCAAGCATTGGACGCTCACCTATGCCGTCGATGTCACGAAAGCACAGGCCTTGATACCTTCGCCCTACTTCCGTCCGCCTCACGGTTGGCTCCGCCACTCGGTCTATTGGTGGGTGAAGCACCACTACCGTGTGGTGATGTGGGACCTTGTGACCCGCGACTACTCCAAATGGCTTAATGGTGACGACGTATATAATAATGTGAAGCGATATGCCCGCAACGGTTCTATCATCACATTTCATGATTCTCTGAAGAGTATCGACAAACTCAAGACCGCCCTTCCTCGTTCCTTACAGTGGCTAAAGGATCAGGGTTATGAGTTTAAGCGTTTACCCGACAATCCCGACGAGACCCGCTTTTAGTGCGTCAAGCCGTAGGCCTATCCGCGATTTATCTTCTACTTTCCTTGTCCTTCATTTGTAAAATCAAACATAAAATGCTTAGGTTTATATCTTTCGGAAGCGGCAGCAGTGGCAACTGCTATCTTTTATTCACCGCCACAGACTGTCTGATGATAGACTGTGGCGTGGGTATTCGTACGCTTAAAAAGCATTTCAACCAGTATGGCCTCAAACTCGACCATGTCAAGCATATCATCCTCACCCATGACCACGCCGACCATGTCAAGTCGGTAGGGTCTCTGAGTGGTGATTGCCACATTCCCGTCTTTGCCACGACGGACGTACACCGTGGAGTACATAGCAACTGGTGTGTGCGCCGAAAGATCAACAAGGAAAATCTCTTCTATTTGGAGAAAGGAGAAACTCAGCAGATAGGTGAGTTTACCGTCACCTCCTTCGCCGTCCCCCATGATAGTACTGACTGCACGGGTTATAGTATCGTATGCGAAGGTGTGCGCTTTGGCTTGATCACTGACTGTGGGCACATTACCGATGAGGTCAAGCAGTGTATTGCACAGTCTCAGTACCTTGTCTTGGAAGCCAACTATGAGCCCGAGAAACTTGCGCAGGGTGCTTATCCTCGCCATTTGAAGGAGCGCATCTGCGGACCTAAAGGGCATTTGAGCAATAACGAATGTGCACAGGCCCTCGTCGAAAATGCGTCTCCCGCTCTTCGCCATGTTTGGCTCTGCCATCTTAGCGATGAAAACAATCATCCCGAATTAGCTCGACTCACAGTAGAGACTATTCTGCGTTCTCACGGTATCATCCCTGGCAAAGATTTCCAACTCGATGTACTGAAACGCAAATCCCCTAGTGGTATCTATGAATTGAAGGCAGAGAAAGAGGAGTAAATGGGAAAAATGAGATAATAAGAAAAATTAGACTAGGATGAAAAGCGGTGGTGAGGAAAAAGTAATGACTTTTTCCTCTCCTATGACACGATAGAATATATGTTTCTGTATTCCAAAGCACGGCGTATTCGTTAAAAATCCCAATATAATCCATTTTTCTTCCAAAAACGCTTTGCTATTTCATGGAAATTGGTTTATTTTGCAAAGTTATATTCGACATAGTGAATCACTTGCAAAATAGAATCAACATGAAACGAACTATTTCTATCATTATACTGCTTATGTCATTTCTCTCAAATCTATGGTCCCAAGGTTATGACAACCTATGGAAAAAGGTCAATAACGCGGAACGCGACGACCAGCCGCGTACACAGATCAGCATACTTACTCAAATTCAGGAGCGTGCTGCTCAAGAGAACGCTTATGGTCATCTCTTGGCTTCCACACTCCGCAGAGCCAGTTTAGAATATGACATTTCCCCTGATTCTCTCTCCAAATGGGTAACGGATTTGGAGGAGAAGGAAAGCCAGGCTACCAACGTGGTACTCCAGTCAATCTACGACGTAGTTCTCTCCCAAATCTACGACGCCCACCCTGCTCTCGATGACCATAAAGCCAAGGCCAGCGCTTATCGTGCCAAGGCCCTCTCCCACCCGGATGCCCTTGCGGCGGAGAGAGTGGATCCCTACATTCCCTTCCTCAAAAAGGGTGTTGATAGTCAAATCTTCGGCAATGACCTGCTTCATGTCGTTGCACTGGAGACCAACCAGCGTGAATGGCTTCTCGACTGGTATCGCACGCATGGCAATCGTGAGGCCTCCTGTCTCTTGGCCACGGATCTTGCCGGAAACGACCTTCAAGCCCTCGACCGCATTATCGCGGAGTATCAAGACTTGCTCGTCTGTGGACATGCAGCCATCGTTCGCTTCCACGCAATGCCTCAAACGACCAACGATGAACGGAAGGCTTGCTATGATTTTGCACTCAAGGCCCTTAGACGTTGGAGTGAGTGGAAGGAGATCGGTGCACTTCGCAATAGCCTTGAATACCTCATCAGGCCACGCTTTACCGCAGACTTGTCGGACCAGCTCTTTCATCCGTATCAGTCTGTGAAGATCGTATTCAATGATGTTTGCAACCTTTCAGAGCTTCATGTGCGCGTCCTGCCTGTACGTTTGACCAACGACCATCAGTCTTTTGTCCTATTCCAAAGATCTGTCGATGGCCATCTATACAAGAACATCCAATCCTATATTGACAAGGGTTCCGCTCAGACTTTCAGCGTCTCATTCCACGGCCACCCAGTCTATGAACAGCATACAGACAGTCTCTTATTGCCACACCTTTCCCCAGGACTTTATCTCTTGGAGTTTTATTCAGACAACAAGTCGATGAAGGTGGAGCGGCGTCTGATAGCCGTGAGCAATCTTCGTCTGTTATGGCAAACGCAGCCCGAAGGAAAAATCCGTCTCGCCGTCGTCCGTGCCGACAATGGACAGCCCGTGGCGGGCGCTTCAGTGCACTATTACCAACCGGAGAACGACCATAGTAAGTCGAAGGTTGTGACAGACAAAAACGGCGAAGCGATTATCTCTATAGATAATAATGAACCTTATTTAAATACCGAATTAGAGTTTTGGGTCCAAACGCCGCAGGACAAGGCCCTGCCGGCCAATACTGAATGGGCTAACTTTACCTATAACATGCAGGAAGGTCCGGAGCAGAATGTCCGTATCTTTACCGATCGTGCCATTTACCGTCCGGGACAAACGGTATATGTCAATCTGATGGCTTGGACGATGATGGGCACGGAGACCAAGGCCACCGCTGACCGCCCCGTCACGCTTACCCTTCGTGATGCCAATGGTCGTGATGTGGCGGAGAAGTCGCTCACGACAGATGCCTTCGGTACGGCTGCAACCGAGTTTCATCTGCCCTCTACGGGACTTACAGGTCACTTCACGATAGTTTCAAGTCTTGGTTATGAGCGCGAGGCTATTCGTGTAGAGGAATACAAACGGCCTACATTTGAGGTAACTTTCGACCCATACCAAGATCGCTACGCTCCAGGCGATACGATTGTCATCAAGGGAACCGCCCGTACCTATAGTGGTGTGGGGATAGATGGCGCCAAGGTCAGCTACACCGTCGTGCGTCGTCCCTCGATGTGGTGGCGTTGGTTCGAGAGAGACTTCTCTGAGGCGACCATTCTCGAGGCTCAGGCTACGACAGATGCTGATGGCCTCTTTGAGGTCCGCTTGCCGTTGACAATACCTGAGGGCGCTACGGGCTTCTACCGTTTTGAGTTGCAAGCCGATGTCACCGACCTTGCTGGAGAAAGCCATCGTGGCACCCTCTCCATCCCGTTGGGCAACAAGGATGCGCTCCTTTCCACCGACCTGCCAGAAAAGTTGCTTGTCGATACCGACAATAAGACTTTCACCCTTCAGTATCGCAATGCCGCGGGCAAGGAAGTGGAGGCCTCCGTCCGCTACGGCTTTTTTGCTACGAATGACGGACTCAGCAAGGCGGAGCGTATGGCTCAACTCACCCATTCCGCCTCCACCAATACTCCTATCCAACTGCCTCGAATGAAGTCGGGTGCCTGGACGTTGCTCGCTGTCTGTGGCAACGACACGCTACAGCATCCGTTTGTTCTTTTCTCCCTTGACGATAAGCGCCCGGTAGTCACGACACACAACTGGTTCTACCAGACAAGTGAGACCTTCCCGCGCGATGGCAAGCCCGTCTGCATCCAAGTGGGTTCTTCAGATGCGGACCAGCACATTCTCTATTCCGTCATCTCGGGAAACCGTGTGTTGGAGAACGGTCGCATCGACCAAAGCGATGCGCTGACACTTATGAAGTTTAAGTATAAGAAGGAGTATGGCGACGGACTGCGCCTCTGCTTCGCTTGGGTACACGACGGCGTTGCTTACACCCATACCACGACCATAGCACGCCCCCTTCCCGAGAAGCAGATCTCTCTCTCTTGGCGCACCTTCCGCGACCGACTCACACCGGGACAGCAGGAAACATGGACGCTGGAGGCCCGCAATCCTGACGGCTCACCAGCCAACGCTCAGCTGATGGCCACTCTTTACGATAAGAGTCTCGACCAGTTGAGTCTTCACCGTTGGGACGATAACGTAGCAATGAATCTCTATTTGCCCACCGCGGACTGGACGTCCATCTATTATGGTCGTACACAGGTGACCAGTACCCTTTACCCCTCTCAGCCCGTTTTCAAGACCTTGTCTTTCTCCGAGCTGGATAAAAACTACTTCTCCTCATTACTCCGCGACTACGATGGACGGTTCTTGTATGGAAAATCGCGCCACAGGATGTGTATGTATGCTGCTCCCGGCTCTGCCTCTGTGCGTATGATGTCGAAACAGATGTTGGTGGCTGATATGGAGGCCACCTTGGAAGAGCCACCACTGGGCAGTGCAGCTCCCAGTGGAGCTAATGAGGCGGGCAGCGCAACAGAGACAGATAGCAATGCTCCCGTCCAACTACGTGAAAACCTGGAGGAGACAGCTTTCTTTTATCCTCAACTCCGCACCGACTCTCTCGGACAGGTGAGTTTGCAGTTCCGTCTGCCTGAGAGCGTAACAACGTGGCGCTTCATGGGACTTGCTCACGACAAGGAAATGCGCCACGGACTGATAGAGGCCGACGTGGTGGCACAAAAGGATGTGATGGTACAACCTAACCTTCCTCGCTTCCTTCGTTTGGGCGACCATGCAGTCATTGCCACGCGTATCAGCAACACATCTGACGTTACCCGTAAGGGTGTGGTGCGTCTCCAGTTCCTTCTTCCTGCCGACGAGTCTGTGGTCTATGAGGAGGAACAGCCTTTCTCTTCCGATCCCCACCAAACGGTGCGTGCGGCCTTCTCTATTGCTCCCTCCCTGCTTGAAGGTCAAGAAGGACTCTTGATCGTGCGCATCATAGCACAAGGCGATGGTTTCAGTGATGGTGAGCAGCACTACCTTCCCGTGTTAACCGACAAGCAATACGTCACCACTACCCTGCCTTTCACGCAACACGAGCCTGGGACGCTGCAGCTCGACCTCAAGCAGTTGTTCAAAGGCAAAGGTATCGAGCGACCGAGTCTGACGATAGAATATACCAACAATCCCGCATGGATCCTGGTGCAAGCCCTCCCCTATGTCGGCGACATCAACGAAAAGAATGCAATCTCTCTCTCCGCCGCCCTCTTTGCCAACACCCTTGCACGGACGATCGTTAAGGAGAATCCCACTTTGAAGACTGTGTTCAAGCAGTGGGAACAAGAATCGGGCACGGAGACTTCGCTACAAAGCCAGCTGGAGAAGAATGAGGCGCTCAAGGCTCTGGTGCTTACCGAGACTCCGTGGGTAGCTGACGCACAGTCGGAGAGCGCCCAACGCCGTGCTATTGCAGCTTATTTCAACGACAACCAGATCAGCCATGCGCTCACCAATACCATCAGCAGCCTGCGCAAGTTGCAGAATGCCAACGGATCTTTCTCTTGGTGGCAAGGTATGGACGGTAGCTTTTATATGACGGTGGCTGTTACTAAGACCCTCGTCCGACTACAAGTAATGACAGGCGAGGACGCTACGTTGAACGCCCTCGTCACCAAGGCCTTCCGCTTCCTCGATAAGGAGGTGGCCCGACAGGTCACCGAACTCAAGAAAAGAAAGGATTTTTATCCCAGCGATGCCCTTTGCGACTATCTTTATACCAATGCATTGGCACAACGTAGCCGTACGGCAGACACCGACTATCTGCTGCGCCTGATGACCCGTCGTGCTTCGGATCTAACCATTTATGGCAAAGCCAATACGGCGGTGATCCTCGCCCTGTATGATCAGCACTCGAAAGCCCTCACATATTTGAAGAGCTTGAAGGAGTATACTGTGTACCGTGAGGAGATGGGACGCTATTTCGACACGCCACGTGCCAGTTATAGTTGGTTCAACTATCGGATTCCTTCACAAGTAGCGGCTATCGAGGCCATTCGCACTCTGACTCCCGACGACACACAGACCCTCAGCGAGATGCGTCGCTGGCTTCTTCAAGCTAAGCGCACACAAGCTTGGGACACGCCTTTCAATGCCGTGGAAGCCATTTGGGCTTTTGCCGACAAGGGCCACCTTGCTGCCCTGACCGACTCGGCTGCACTGACTCGGCTCTCCATCGACGGAAGGTCCATTGAGGAGCAGGGTTCAGCTGGGCTGGGCTACGTGCGCCATACAGAGACGTTGACGAATGCGCCGACGACCTTGACAGCCGAAAAGTCCTCCGATGGCACGTCCTGGGGAGCTGTCTATGCGCAATATCTTCAGCCTATGCGCGAGATTCGTGCTTCCTCGGCAGGTCTCAAGGTCAGCCGCGAACTTCTTGACGAGGACGGTAAGCCGGCCACCCAACTGACGGTTGGCGACCGCGTGCGAGTACGCATTACCATCCAAGCCGACCGCGACTACGACTTTGTGATGGTAAACGATATGCGTGCAGCCTGCCTGGAGCCCGTGGTCCAGGAGAGTGGTTATCAATGGGGCTACTATCTGGAGACCCGCGACCAATCGACCCGCTACTTCTTCCATCAAATAGCTAAAGGCAAGCATGTGGTCGAGACGGAGTACTATATTGACCGCGAGGGCAACTACCTCTCGGGCACCTGCACGGCACAATGTGCCTATGCGCCTGAATACAGCGGAAGGACCACTGCTGTGACAGTGAAAGTATTGAAACCAACTACATATTAAGTTCATTTGCATACCAACCTATGACGATAGAAATCGATTCAGGCAGTGGCTTTTGCTTCGGTGTGACCACTGCCATCAACAAAGCGGAGGAAGAACTCAAGGCAGGCAAGACCCTCTACTGCCTCGGCGACATCGTACACAACGGTGTCGAGGTGGAGCGTCTTGCTCACAAGGGACTGATCACCATCAATCATGAACAGTTTCAGCAACTCCACGATGCAACGGTGCTGCTCCGAGCCCATGGCGAACCACCCTCTACCTACGAAACGGCCCAACGCAATAACATCACAATCATTGACGCGACGTGTCCTGTGGTGCTGGCTTTGCAGCGCAGGGTGAAGCGCCAGTGGGAGAAGGCGCAAGACGGACAAGTGGTTATCTTTGGCAAGAAAGGCCATGCCGAAGTGCTTGGCCTGGTCGGGCAGACCCACGGAGGTGCTATTGTTGTGGAAAACCTCGACGACGTGCGCCACCTCGACTTCTCCCGCTCCATCTTCCTTTTCTCCCAGACGACGAAAAGCCTCTCGGCCTATCGGGATATCATCGCTTACATCCAGGGTCATATCGCCGACGGGTGTGCTTTTGAGAGTTTTGATACCATCTGTCGATCAGTGGCCAACCGTATGCCTAATATCGCCGATTTTGCCGCTTGTCATGAACTTGTACTCTTCGTAGCAGGCCGCAAGAGCAGCAACGGGCGTGTGCTCTTTGCGGAATGCAGCCGCGTCAATGCCAACAGTCATCAGATAGAAAGTCAGGATGAGATCCGAAGGGAGTGGCTCGATGGCATACAGTCGGTGGGTATATGTGGGGCGACAAGTACTCCCAAGTGGCTCATGGAGCAATGTGCGAAAAAGGTAGAGCAACTGTTTAAGTTCTGAAATTTCCACCCAATGATATGATCGTCCAGCTATAAAGCCATGCATCTAAGTCGATGGTACCTTCGCAAAATTAATGAGATGAATCAAAAAAAGTAGGTGTTGTTTCCTTAAAAGTGGGAGTTATTTTCCAAAATCCTGCAAAAAGGTTTGTAGATACATTTATTTTTACTACCTTTGCCCCTGTTAAAATCTTCAATAAGGTAATAATTAGAATCTTCCTATGACAAAGATTAAGACAATTGGTGTATTAACTTCGGGTGGAGATGCCCCAGGAATGAACGCGGCAATTCGTGCTGTCACGCGTGCAGGAATCTATAACGGTTTCAATATCAAGGGTATTTACCGAGGTTATGATGGATTGGTATCAGGAGAGATAAGGGATTTCACCACCGAGAATGTCAGTGGCATCATCGGCAGGGGAGGTACAATCCTCAAGACGGCACGCTCTAAGGCGTTCATGACCAAAGAGGGGCGTGATAAAGCCTATGAGAACATCCAACAACATGGTATCGACGCGCTGGTCGTCATCGGCGGCAATGGTTCGCTGACGGGTGCGATGAAGTTTGCTGCAGAGTATGATCTCTGCTGTATCGGACTGCCTGGTACCATTGACAACGACCTCTACGGTACGGACAACACGATCGGTTATGACACTACGCTCAATACCATCGTAGAGTGTGTTGATAGAATTCGCGATACCGCTCAAAGCCACGAGCGCATCTTCTTTGTAGAGGTGATGGGCCGTGATGCTGGTTTCTTGGCACAAAACTCTGCCATCGCCAGTGGTGCGGAGGCTGCCATCATCCCCGAAGATTCCACGGATGTTGACCAGTTGGCACGCTTCATGGAGCGTGGTATTCGCAAGTCAAAGAAAAGTTGCATCGTCATCGTCTCGGAAAGCCCGAAGTGTGGTGCGATGTACTATGCGGAGCGCGTTCACAAGGAGTTCCCCGACTATGACGTGCGTGTCTCCATCCTGGGCCACTTGCAGCGCGGAGGTCGTCCCTCGGCCCGCGACCGCATTCTGGCCAGCAGAACGGGCACTGGTGCCGTGGAGGCCATCATGCAAGGACAACGCAACCTGATGGTAGGCGTGAGAAACAACGAGGTCTGCTACGTGCCGCTCTCGGAGGCAATCCGCTCTGATAAGCCTTTCGACCGCAAGTTGATCCGCGTCCTCGATGAGGTGAGCATCTAACTAAAAACAAAAACGAAGTATAATAACGCATAAACAAAGAGGTAAAATTTATGTCACAAACTATTGGACATATCTCTCAGATTATCGGCCCGGTGATCGACGTCTATTTCGACACCAAAGGCGAGGATTCTGAGAAGGTACTGCCTAAAATCTATGAGGCATTGCGCGTAAAGCGTCCCGATGGCCGCGACCTCATCATCGAGGTGCAGCAGCACGTTGGCGAGGACACTGTGCGCTGCGTTGCCATGGACAACACGGACGGATTGCAGCGTGGACTGGAGGCAATGCGTACGGGAAGTCCTATCACCATGCCGGCTGGCGATCAGATCAAGGGCCGTATGATGAATGTCATTGGTCAGCCTATCGACGGTATGGAATCGCTCGATATGAAGGGAGCGTACCCCATCCACCGCGAGGCTCCGAAGTTTGAGGATCTCTCCACCCACAAGGAGATGTTGCAGACCGGTATCAAGGTCATCGACCTCTTGGAGCCGTACATGAAGGGTGGTAAGATAGGACTTTTCGGTGGTGCTGGTGTCGGTAAGACGGTGCTCATCATGGAGTTGATCAACAATATTGCCAAGGGTCACAACGGTTATTCCGTCTTTGCCGGCGTCGGTGAGCGTACCCGTGAGGGCAACGATCTGATTCGTGATATGCTTGAGTCAGGCGTTATCCGTTATGGTGAGAAGTTCAGAAAGGCTATGGACGAGGGCAAGTGGGACTTGAGCCTTGTTGACCCTGAAGAACTTCAGAAGTCGCAGGCTACGCTGGTCTATGGTCAGATGAACGAGCCTCCTGGGGCACGTGCCTCTGTCGCCCTCTCTGGTCTGACGGTGGCTGAGGAGTTCCGCGACCATGGTGGTAAGAACGGAGAGGCTGCTGACATCATGTTCTTCATCGACAACATCTTCCGTTTCACTCAGGCTGGTTCTGAGGTGTCTGCCCTGCTGGGACGTATGCCTTCTGCCGTAGGCTATCAGCCGACATTGGCCAGCGAGATGGGTGCAATGCAGGAGCGCATCACCTCTACAAAGCGTGGTTCCATCACCTCCGTACAGGCAGTCTATGTGCCCGCTGACGACTTGACCGACCCTGCTCCAGCAACGACTTTTACTCACCTTGATGCTACTACGGTGCTCAACCGTAAGATTACTGAGCTGGGTATCTATCCTGCCGTTGATCCGCTGGCCAGTACGTCGCGTATCCTCGATCCGCTGATTGTCGGAAAGGAGCACTATGCCTGTGCCCAGCGAGTGAAGGAGACTCTTCAGCACTATCAGGAGTTGCAGGATATCATTGCCATCCTCGGTATGGATGAGTTGTCCGATGAAGACAAGTTGGTTGTCAATCGCGCACGCCGTGTGCAGCGTTTCCTCTCCCAGCCGTTTACGGTGGCAGAGCAGTTTACGGGCATTCCTGGCGTGATGGTACCCATCGAAGATACTATCAAGGGTTTCAATGCCATTCTGGATGGTGAGGTCGATGACCTGCCTGAGCAGGCGTTCCTCAACGTTGGTACAATCGAGGATGCCAAGGAGAAGGGTAAGAAACTCTTGGAGGCAGCCAAAGCCTAACGCTTATGTTGAGATTGAGAATAGTAAGTCCCGAAAAGGTCATGTTTCACGGCGAAGTCGAGAGCGTGTTGGTACCGGGTATGGTGGGTTCCTTTGAGATCCTCAAGGACCATGCTCCTATCATCTCCACCTTGACGAAAGGTCGTGTGGAATATACCGAAAAGGACGGTAAGAAGCAATTCGACATAGAAGGAGGCTTCGTTGAGGTCAAGCGCAACGAGGTTAACCTCTGTGTTGAGGTATAGAAGACTCCCATGGCAAAGCACCAAGACATTGTCGGACACTACGCTTCCTTATATAATAGGATAGGCTTGTGGATCATCGCCGGTTTGACCCTACTTGGCTTTTTGGCCGAGCAGATAGCCTTCAAGTATGGTTTCACCTATAGTATTGTGTTCTCGGCTGTCTATTTTCTTTTGGTGAACATGATCAACGGACGCTGCTGGCGCAAGGCAGCGCAAAAGGCTGGCAACGGCCTCACGCGCTTCTATTTTGCGTCGTCGGTCGCGAGAATGCTTCTCGCATTCATCGTCGTCCTCGTCGGAGCTTTCTTTCTCCGTGGCGACAAGACGTGCGTTTTGTCCTTTGCGTTGATTTTTGCCACCTACTACGTGCTGATGCTGGTCTTCGACTGCATATTCTTCTCTCATATAGAGAAAAAACATTTGATTAAATAGCTGACATGAAAGCATTCAAGCAATATCTCCTCGTGCTGATACTCGGTCTTCTCGCTGTGCCATCAATGGCCGGAGAGAAGATGACGATTGACATGAAGGAAATCTTGTGGGGACATATCAAAGACTCATACGAGTGGCACATCACCAATGTTGGTGACCATCCAGTGGTAATCAACCTCCCGGTGATCGTGAAAAGCTCTACAGGCTGGCATGTGTTCTCCTCATCACAATTCTCTCATCATGCTGATGAGCAGGGCAACCGTCCTGGTCCTTACGGACTGTGTATCAAAGGTGGTGAGGCCGAGACCTATCCAGGTAAAATCGTAGAGCAGGTCAACGGTCAAGAAGTGCGTCCGTTTGACCTCTCCATTACAAAGTCTGTGGCCGTCCTTTTCATCGATGCCATCATCCTCTTGCTGTGTGTGCTCATTCCTGCCCGCTGGTGCAAGCGTCATAAGATTGACGATCCTGCTCCTTCTGGTTTCACAGGTCTGATGCACATGTTCATCAAGTCGGTCTATGATGACGTCATCAAGGCAGTCATGGGCGATGAGGCTCCGAAATATGCTCCCTATCTTTTGACGTGCTTCTTCTTCATCTTCATTGCCAACTTGATGGGTATCGTGCCCTTCCCCCCGGGTGGTGGCAACCTCACGGGCAACATCTCGTGTACTTGCTTTTTCGCCCTGTGCACTTTCCTCATCACCAACTTTACGGGTACCAAGGAATACTGGAAGGAAATCTTTTGGCCAGAAGTACCCACATGGTTGAAGGTTCCTGTTCCCTTGATGCCCGTTATCGAGCTTGTAAGTATCTTCACAAAGCCATTGGCACTGATGATCCGACTTTTTGCCAACATGATGGCAGGCCATGCGATTGCCTTGTCATTCGCGGGTATGATTTTCATCATGTTCCATCTCACTGAGAATGCACTGGTCAACAACATCGCCGGAAGCAGTATCTCAGTTATCTCGGTAGCGCTGAGCGTCTTCATGATGCTGCTTGAGATTCTTGTAAGCTACATCCAGGCCTTGGTGTTCACGATGCTTAGCGCCGTGTTCATCACGTTTGCTCATGTCAAGGAGCATGCCGCATAAGGATTTCGATCCGACCTCCTGCCTATGTGCGGAGACCGGTCAAAAGCAAAATAAATAATCAAAAATATTAAATAATTAAAAAGCTTTTTTAACTATGTTATCATCATTGTTGTTAGCAGCTGAGGTTGCAAAGATGGGTGGCGCATTGGGCGCAGGTATTGCCGTTATTGGTGCTGGTTTGGGTATCGGGCGCATTGGCGGCGAGGCCATGGAGGCCATGGCTCGCCAGCCGGAGAAGATTGGTGATCTCCGTTCTTCCATGATTATCGCAGCTGCCCTCGTCGAGGGTGTGGCCTTCTTGGCCGTGATCGTTGCGCTCTTGGCAGTAGTTATGTAATCAATCCCGCGTAAGCGGGAGGTTTTCAATGAACTTTAACCAGTAAGTATGGATTTATTAATCCCTGAAGGTGGATTGCTTTTTTGGATGACGCTGGTCTTCGTCATCGTCTTCTTGATTCTTTGGAAGTTTGGATTTCCTGCTATCGTGAAGATGATCGACGAGCGTAAGGCTTACATTGACGAAAGCCTTTGCAAGGCCAAGGAGGCCAATGATAAGCTCCAGAACATCCAAAAAGAGGGTGAAGCCATGCTGCAAGAGGCTCGCGACAAGCAGGCCGCCATCATGCGGGAGGCTGCCTCTACGCGCGACGCTATTGTCGAGAAAGCTCAGGCCAAGGCCAACGACGAGGGTGCACGCATCCTTGCCGAGGCCAAGGCTGAGATCGATAGCCAAAAGCAGGCCGCCATCCGCGACATTCGCACACAGGTGGCTGAGCTCTCTGTGCAGATCGCAGAGAAGATTCTCCGCGAGAAACTCGCTGCTTCCGACAAGCAGAATGCGCTGATAGACAAACTGCTGGATGAAGTTTCTTCTGATAATAATAAGGACCAGTAATCATAGCTTATGGATTTAGGTGTAATATCGGTTCGCTACGCACGTGCGCTCATCAAGAGCGCTACTGCGTCGAAGCTCGAAGATCAGGTCTATAAGGAGATGTCAGTTCTCTCCACGAACTACATCCGGGTGCCTGAATTGCGCTTTACGATAGACAACCCCATGCTCTCCAAGGCCAAGAAGCAACAGTTGCTGGAGACGGCATGTGGCGGAACTCCCTCCCCACTCACCGCTCGCTTCATTGCTTTGGTGCTGAAGGAGGACAGGGAGAGCGCACTACAATTCATGGCGACCTCTTACATCACTCTTTATAGAAAGCAGAAGAATATCATTCGCGGTACGCTCACCACTGCTGCCCCTGTCTCGGCTGAGACCGAGCGTAAGGTGAAGGCGATGGTCGAGAAGAAAACTCATGGTTCTGTAGAGTTCAACACCGAGGTGAACCCTGACTTGATTGGCGGTTTCATCCTGGAGTATGATACCTATAGAATGGATGCCAGCATCCAGCGCAAGCTGCGTGACATCCGCAATACGTTAATCAAATAATTCAGAAACAATTAGTAATGTCAGACAAGATAAAACCAAGCGAGGTCTCTGATGTGCTGCTGCAGCAACTCCAAGAGGTGAATAGTGGCACGCAGTTCGACGAGGTAGGCACGGTGCTTACTGTCGGCGACGGTGTGGCGCGTATCTACGGACTGCGCAACGCTGAGGCCAGCGAGCTGCTTGAGTTTGAGAATGGCACGATGGCCATCGTGATGAACCTGGAGGAAGACAACGTCGGTTGCGTCCTCTTGGGATCCACGGCAGGCATTGAGGAGGGTATGAAGGTGAAGCGAACGCATCGCATTGCCTCTATCCGCGTCAACGACAATTTCCTCGGACGCGTGGTCAACCCTCTCGGCCAGGCCATCGACGGCAAAGGAGACATTGATTTGACAGCATCCTTTGAGATGCCGCTCGACCGCAAGGCCCCGGGCGTGATCTACCGTCAACCGGTGAAAGAGCCGCTGCAGACGGGTGTGAAAGCTGTCGACTCCATGATTCCAATCGGTCGTGGACAGCGTGAGCTGATCATCGGTGACCGCCAGACGGGTAAAACCGCTATCGCCGTCGATACCATTATCAACCAAAAGAAGTTCTACGAGGAGGGCAAGCCCGTCTATTGCATCTATGTCGCCATCGGTCAGAAGGCTTCTACCGTGGCCTCACTCGTGCAGACGTTGAAGGAGCGAGGCGCCATGCCTTATACGATCATCGTCAGTGCTACCGCAGCCGATCCTGCCGCCATGCAGTACTATGCTCCTTTTGCTGGAGCTGCCATCGGCGAGTATTTCCGTGACCGCGGCCATAGCGCTCTCGTCGTCTATGACGACCTGTCAAAGCAGGCTGTTGCCTATCGCGAGGTATCGCTGATCCTTCGTCGTCCTTCTGGACGCGAGGCCTATCCTGGCGATGTCTTCTACCTTCACTCCCGTCTGCTCGAGCGTGCCGCACGTATCAACGACCAGCAGGAGATTGCCGAGCAGATGAATGACCTTCCCGAGAGCATGAAGGGCCACGTCAAGGGTGGCGGATCTCTCACCGCACTGCCAATCATTGAGACGCAGGCTGGCGACGTTTCCGCTTATATCCCGACCAATGTGATTTCTATCACCGACGGCCAGATCTACCTTGAGTCAGACCTCTTCAACCAGGGCTTCCGTCCTGCCATCAATGTCGGTATCTCTGTGAGCCGTGTGGGTGGTTCTGCTCAGATCAAGAGTATGAAGAAGGTGGCAGGTACGTTGAAGATTGACATGGCGCAGTATCGTGAGTTGGAGGCATTCTCTCAGTTCTCAAGTGATATGGATGCCGTGACGGCTATGACGCTCGACCGCGGACGCAAGAACAACCAGTTGCTCATCCAGCCTCAGTACACGCCGATGTCTGTCGGTGAGCAGGTGGCGATCCTCTATTGTGGTGTCCACGGTCTGCTCCACGACGTACCTGTTGACAAGGTGCGCGACTGTCAGGACCAGTTCCTTGAGTCTATGCGCTCAGCCCATGCTGATGTCATTGCCAATTTGGCAGCGGGCAAACTCGTTGAGGAAGATACGAAGGTCATTTCGGAAGTCATGGCCAACATCGCCGGACAGTTCAAAAACTAACGGGAAGGAGGTCTATCATGCCATCTTTGAAAGAAATCAAGAGTCGCATCGCTTCCGTCAATAGCACGCGGAAGATCACCAGTGCGATGAAAATGGTGGCTTCGAGCAAACTCCACCATGCCCAGACGGCCATCGAGAATATGCTCCCTTATGAAAATATGCTGGAGCATATCCTCAAGACGTTCTTGGTATCGGCACCCGATGTTGAGTTGCCGTTCGATCAGGAGCGTCCTGTGAAGAAGGTTGCGCTGATCGTTTTCTCTTCCAACTCGTCGCTCTGTGGCGGATTCAATGCCAATATCATCAAGACGATGCTCCATGCTATAGAAGAATATCGTAAGCAGGGACTCACCAACGATGATATCATTATCTACCCCATCGGCAGAAAGGTTGAGGAGAAGGTTCGTAAGCTCGGCTTACGATCGGCAGGATCGTTTGTCCATTTGGCTGACAAACCCAATTCCGCTCAGTGTCGCGACATCTCCGTCGAGGCGGGCACGATGTTCTTGGAGGGTAAAGTGGATAAGGTGGAATTGATTTACCACCACTTTAAGAGTGCAGGATCTCAGGTCCTCACACGCAGAACCTTCCTCCCCATCGACCTTCACGACGATGTTGGGGCCGATAACGACCGTGACCTGTCATCCAATCTGGCTACTAAGAAGTCGCAGGAGTACCTCAAGAACCGCAATAAGCAGGAAGAGGAACGCGAGCAGACAACAGTCAAGCCCCTCAATGACAATTTCCTTGTGGAACCCGACTTGAAAACAGTGCTTACTGAACTTGTCCCCAAGGAGTTGCACTTGATGGTCTACACTGCGCTGCTTGATAGCAACGCCTCGGAGCATGCCGCCCGTATGGTAGCCATGCAGACGGCCACGGACAACGCAGACGAGTTGCTTCGCGAGCTTAACTTGCAGTACAACAAGTCTCGACAGGCAGCCATTACTTCCGAACTGCTCGATATTGTGGGTGGATCGTCCAACAACTAAGTTGCACGCTCTTCCCTACCCTATATAGTTGTCGGGGACTGATTCAACTAAGTTTGATATCAGTCCCCGACGATTTTTTATGTTTATTTCGAAAAGAAGAATACTTTGAGGAAAGCAAAGTATTCTTCTATAATTGTAAGCTATTAGAGTTCCCAGCCGATTGCAGAAGCACCGAGAACGGCAGCACTGGCATCGTCAAGAGAACTGATAAGGAATTGTGCCTTGTCCTTGTAGATTTTCAGTACATTCTCGTCGTAAGCTTTCTTCAACGGCTTCATGAGCAGGTCCCCGGCCTTTGTCAGTCCACCAAAGAAGACGAAAGCCTCGGGTGAGGAGAAGGCCATGAAATCGGAGCAAGCCTCACCGAGAATCTGTCCTGTAAACTCATAGATGCGGTTGGCGAGGGCGTCGCCCTTGCTGGCAGCGATGGATACATCGAGGGAGGTGATTTCCTCGGGGTTCATTTCGCGCAGCAGAGACGGCTCGTCGCTTGTGGCGAGGAACTCGCGAGCTGTGCGTGCCACACCCGTGGCGGAGCAATAAGTCTCCAGGCAACCCTTGCGTCCGCAGCCACAGGGACGTCCGTTCTCGCGGCGGATGATGGTGTGGCCCAGCTCTCCAGCGAAGCCGTCGCTGCCATAGACCATGTGTCCATCGACGACAATACCCGATCCGACACCCGTGCCGAGCGTGATCATGATGAAGTTCTTCATGCCGCGTGCTACGCCATACTGCATCTCGCCGATGGCGGCAGCGTTGGCGTCGTTTGTTAAAGCAACAGGAATACCATCAATCTGTTCGCTGATCAATTGAGCCAAAGGAATCTTACCTTTCCAAGGCAAGTTCGGAGCGAATTCGATACATCCGTTGAAAAAGTTTCCGTTCGGAGCACCTACACCCACACCTTTAATCTTATCCGGACCACCAGCCTGATCAATAACAGACTTCAGACCTTTAGCAAGTTCCGCTACATAGTCATTAACGTCTGCATATTTACCAGTCTTAATTGATCCACTATACAAGATTGTTCCTCTTGCGTCAACTACACCAAAAACAGTGTTGGTACCACCTATATCGATACCTACTACATAAGGCTTCTCCATGATTTTATATTTAGGATTAATAATGATTTTCCTCTTTCTAGGTAGCAAATATAAGAGGTTTAACACAAGTTGCAATACGATTTGAAGAAAATTTTACAGATTCCTGTCATTTTATC
>ENA-OZFV01000365-OZFV01000365.1-human-gut-metagenome-genome-assembly--contig:-NODE-365-length-22383-cov-5.199212_pt1 | contig 22383 bp, 28 predicted proteins | sample MGYA00245110_ERZ653645 | MGnify/ENA primary metagenome ERZ653645 (study PRJEB26926, sample SAMN06165144) | human gut metagenome | biome: ENVO:00009003; feature: ENVO:2100002; material: ENVO:00002003... | reverse complement strand
CGTCGGCAGCGTCAGATGTGTATAAGAGACAGAACCTACTAACCACATGGACAACGAAACCGTTGCCTGGCTGGAAGAAGTTTTGCAGAAACGCAAAGGTGCGCTTTTAATGGTTACGCACGACCGCTATTTTTTTGACCGCGTTGTAAACCGCACTTTGGAAATTGACGGCGGCGAAGGCTATTTATATACCGGCAATTACAGTTTGTTTTTGCAAAAGCGCGAAGAACGCCGCATTGCGGCAGCCGGTGCAGCGCAGCGCCTGCGCAACGTGTACCGGCGCGAACTGGCGTGGATAAGCCGTGGGGCGGAAGCACGCCGCACCAAAAGCAAAGAGCGCATTGAGCGTTTTAATGAATTGAAAAAAGAAGTAAATAACATCAAAACAGAGCAGCAGCTGGAAATTTCTTCCGTTGGCTCACGCCTTGGCAAAACCATTATTGAGTGCGAGCACATCGGGCTGGATTACGGCGGCAAAACCTATATTGATGATTTTAATTACGTGCTGCTGCGCAATGACCGCATTGGCATTGTTGGCCCTAACGGCAGCGGCAAAAGCAGTTTAATGGATATTATCGCCGGGAGGCTTGCACCGACACGCGGCACTGTTAAGGTTGGGCAAACTGTAAAAATAGGTTATTTTGCCCAGCACAGCGAGTTTAAGGATGCTGACTGCCGCGTTTTGGAATATATAAAAAACGTCAGCGATTATATTGAAACCGCGGACGGCACGCGCATAACGGCGGCGCAGATGCTGGAACGCTTCTTGTTTCCGCCGGAGCTGCAATGGGTGCCGGTAAGCAAATTAAGCGGCGGTGAAAAGCGCCGTTTGTACCTTTTGAGCGTTTTAATGAGCGCGCCTAACGTGCTTATACTGGACGAACCTACCAATGACCTCGACATACCGACGCTTTCGGTACTGGAGGATTACCTTGATACCTTTAACGGTGCGGTTATTGCCGTATCGCACGACCGCTATTTTTTAGACAGGTTTGCCGGTAAAATTTTTGCTTTTATGGGCGGCGGTGAAGTGCGACAGTTTATTGGCGATTACAGCCGTTACGAACAGGCCCGCGCCGAAGCGCAGAACCTTGCGCGCCAGCAGGAACGCGCACAGAGCACGGTTAAACCGTAGCAGCGCGAGGAAAAGCAGCGTGCGCCCAAAATGACTTATAAGGAAAAGCTGGAATACGAGCAGATAGAGCAGGTTATTGCGCAGGCAGAAGCGGAACTGAAAATGACGGAAATGGAAATTAACGCCTGCGGCACGGACTTTGTAAAACTTACGGAGCTTACTGCCAAGCAGCAGGAACTTACGCAGCGCATCAGCGATTTAACCGACCGCTGGGCGTATCTTGAAGAACTGGCCGAAGCGGAAGCGGCAAAATAGAAAGGAAGTTTATGTTAGGCAAAAAGAATGCAGTGCGCCTTAGGCGGCTGCTGGACGTAATGATACCTATTTTAATAACGCAGACGGCCATTATGGCAATGAATTTCTGTGATTCGGCCATGAGCGGGCATGCCGGTGCGGTACACCTTGCGGGCACTGCCATCGGAGGCAATTTGTGGATGCCTGTAATGGCATCGCTGAACGGCATTTTGCTTGGCTCCATGCCGATAATTGCCCATCTTTTGGGCAGGGGCGAGCGGCAGAATATCGGCAGGGTAGTGCGCCATACCATGCTGCTGGCAACGGCGTTTTCACTGCTGCTGCTGGTTGCGGGCGTGCTGTTTTTAGACAGGCTGCTGGGAACCTTTGGGCTTGAGCCTCAGGTTCACTATATTGCCAAAATGTATATAGCCGCTATCGGCGTGGGCGTGCTGCCGTTCTTTTTATCCACGGCACTGCGTGCACTGGTAGATACCAGCGGCTACACGGGCATTACCATGAAAATTTACCTTTTGGCGCTGCCGGTAAACGCATTTTTAAACTACTGCCTTATTTTCGGCAAATTCGGCGCTCCGGCGCTGGGCGGCATTGGCGCGGGCCTTGCAACAGGCATTACCTACTGGCTGGAATTTTTTATCTTCGTGTGGGTTGTGCATAAGCTGCCGGCATTTGCGCCCCTGCGTATTTTTACCGACAAGTTTAAGTTTGATATGGCTCAGCTGCGCGAAAACCTGTCACTTGGCGTGCCCATGGGCATGGCAATTTTTATGGAAGCGAGCATTTTCGGCGTTATAGCCATTTTTATTGCCAAGTTCGGCACGGTTATTATTGCTGCGCATCAGGCGGCAATGAGTTTCACTTCGCTGCTTTACATGGTGCCGCTCAGTTTTTCCATGTCGCTGACCATTGTTGTAGGCGTTGAAGCCGGTGCCCGCCGTTTCGGCGAAGCACTGCGCTACAGTTTGCTCGGCATTGCCTGCAATATTACGGTGGCAGTGCTGCTGACTGTTTTTGTATTGTTTGACCGTGAATTTATTGCCGGGCTGTATACTTCGGAGCCTGTAATTATCAGGCAGACCATTGGCTTTTTGTTCTACGCCATGTTCTTTCAGGTTATGGACGCTACCGCTGCACCGATTCAGGGCATTTTGCGCGGCTATAAAGACGTTAAGGCAACCTTTTGGGCGGGGCTGGCAGCCTACTGGCTGATTTGCCTGCCTTTGGGCTGTTATTTTGATTATTATATGCACTTCGGCCCTTCATCCTACTGGCTGAGCCTTGACTTTGGGCTGCTGTGCGCCGTACTGTTTTTAGGCGGCAGGTTTGTGTATTTACAGCGAAAAATAAGACGCGACGGCGGATTGTGAATTTTGGGTAGAGGCTTTGTATTAAGTTAGTGCTTTTAATTTACTTTAGTGTTCATTTTGTTTGCGTTTTTGTATGAAGAATAGTGCTTTTTAATTTTTACTTTTCTATTCATGCCGATTCTTTTGAGCGACCAAAAGAACCGGCGAAGAAAAGTCGCGCGGCTAGTCGGATTTTTTTCTGCAAGCATGTTTGCCTAAAAACGGCAAACATTGCGGAACTCGCTGCGCTCAAACACCTTATTTTTGCCGTTTTTCTTAGCAAATCTTGCTAAAATCCGATGCCGCGTACTGCCGTGTGTAGCACTTTATTGCTTTTTACTAAAAGGTAAACTCACATCGTAGAATAACAGGCTGCTGAAAAATTTGGAATAGTGTAATTAAAATGAAAAAGTTGCCAAAGTACGAATTTGGGCGGAGCCGCGACTTTCAAAAAATCAGCGTAGGCTTAAAATAAAAAGGCACTTGTAGCATTCGCTGCAGGGTGTTTGAGCTTGCGTAGCAAGCGAGTTCCCGCAGGCGCTGCAAGTGGCATGCTTCTTTGATACGGAGCGGTTAAATTTTTTGAGGAGCGAAGGCTTTTTGGTTACTTTTTAGCCCATAAAAAGTAACATGAATGAGAAAGAATGAGTTAAAAGTAGTAAAGTAACTACAAAGACGAATACTTTTAAGGAGAAAAAAGTGGACTTTTATATCCAGGGCCTAACCTTAGGCCTCGCCTACGTCGCCCCTATCGGCATGCAAAACCTGTTTGTTATTAACAGCGCGCTTACGCAGACGCGCTGGCGGGCGCTTTTAACAGCGCTTATCGTCATCTTTTTTGACATTACTCTTGCCATGGCGTGCTTTTTCGGCATCGGGCTGATAATGCAAAAATACGCCGCCGTGCAAATGGCGATGTTGTTTATTGGCGGGCTGGTTGTAGCCTACATCGGCTGGGGTCTGTTAAAAAGCAAAGTATCCGCCTTAGCGGACATAAAACAAATGCTGGGGCTGGGGCAAACCGTATGGCAGGCGTGTGTGGTAACGTGGTTCAACGCGCAGGCCGTTATCGACGGCACTATGCTTTTGGGCGCGTTTAAAGCAACTATGAACCACGCGCAGTCGCTGCACTTTTTATTCGGCGTTATCTCCGCCTCCTGCCTGTGGTTTATAAGCCTGGCACTTATCGTGTCGCTGGCAGGCAGTTTAATAACCCCGCGCACGCTAAACCTCATCAACAAAATCTGCGGAACAGTAATCATCATTTATGACATAAAACTTTTCTGGCATTTTGCTGAGATGGTGTAAAAAATAAAAGCACAACATTTTTAAATAATGTTGTGCTTTTGTGTATTTGTTTGCTTTAAACGAATTGTTGGCTAAAAATAAACTGTTTTACAAAACATATTTTTGCGTTATAATTTTATACTTGATTTAGCCGATGGGTTGGCTCTTCCGAAACGGAGGTGATAGCATGACAGTTTACGAATCCTTATCGTTAATGGTAGCTTTCGGTACTTTGATTGCTATTATCTTGTCTAAAAAGTAATTAACTTTTTAGACATAAAAAGAAGCCACATATTGGTACGTGGCTTCTTTTCAAATACTTATGAAATTTAGAAATAGCCGACGCACCACCATCGGCTATTTCTTTTTATATTATACCTTTTAGTGTAGGTTTTGTCAAAGCTGTTATCTGCTGTAAGGCGTTATAGAAGTGCTTATTCAGGCATGAGCCTGTTTTAACTTTTTGGCAATGTGCCGGTAAACTAAAAAAGCAATTATGGCTAACGGTATGGTAAAGAAAAACAGCGGGTAAAACAGCGTAATGGCAAAATGCTGGTAAAAAAATCCGGCAATAATCGGGCCGAGCGACATGCCGACATCAATGCCGATATAAAAAGTGCTGTTGGCAAGCCCGCGTTTGTTTTTAGGTGCAAGCAGCATAGCGGTTGATTGGCATACGGAAAACATTATGCCGTTGCCGCCAGCCATAAATACAGCTGCTGCAAGAAGCCCGGCATTGGTTTGCATAGTGGCAAGAAAATACAGTGCCAGCGAGGTGCTTACAATGCTTGCTGCAAAAAACATGCCAAAGGGCTTTGTGTCAAAATAATTCTTCAGGCTTAGGCGCAAAATAAGCAGCGCTGCGGCGTAAGCCGGAAAGAACAGGCTGATGTTGACACTAAGGTGCCTTGCTTCGGCGTAGCTTACCAAAAATGATTGTGTGGCGCAGTATGGGATGCCGAACATCATCATGATAAACGCGATAGGGAAGACATTTTTATCAAAAAATTGCAGGCTTCGTTTGGCAGGCTGCGCAGGTGCTTCGTCCCTGTTTTTTACAAACTGCACAATTATCAGCGCCAGTGAAGCAGTAACGGCAGCTATAAAAAAGGCAGTGCGGTGGTTGGTTAGCTGGTAAATGCTGATGCCGGCAGCAGGCGCAATGGCCATGCTGAGGGCGTTCATAGTACCGAAAATGCCCATGCCGGAGCCGATTTTGTTGGGCGGCAAAAGGTCTGACATCCATGTGGATAGGCAGGTTGAGCAGCAGGCAAAACCAAGCCCATTAATTATCCTTGCGGCGACAATAAGTGCTGGGCTTTGCGCAAAAAAATAGCCAATGCAGCTAAGCAGCACGCAGAAAATGCCGAAGGAGGAGAGTTTGTATTTGCTGATTCTGTCAACCAGCACGCCGATGAAGGGGCGGCTGACGAGCGAGCAGATATTCATTATGCCGCCGATAAAGCCCATCATCACGCCACTGGCGCCGAGCGATTCCGAAAAGCCGGTAATTATCGGCGTTATCAGCATTGGGCTGGCCATGTAAAAAAAGCTGGCTGCTAAGATTAAAGCTATGTCGCGTTTAGTTTGTGAGCCTGCCATAATAAACACTTCCTTAGCCGATACTAGATACTATAAGTGTAGTTTTATTTTATAACATAAATATTTAATATATTTAATACACATTCATTATAGCACCGGCATGGGCAGTGTCAATAAAAGCGGAGGAAAGTTTACGGAAAAAACACTTTTGGCAAGCTTATTTTTCGTTGACAATCAGCGCCATAACAACAAGGTCGGTTTTGGAATGTGCGCTGTTGCCGATGCTGTGGCTTTCGCCTTCGGGGCAAAATGCCACGTCGCCGGGAAACAGCTCCATTTCCGTGCCGTTGTCGTTGTATTCGGCGGTGCCGCTTAAAATATACAGCGTTTCGCTGGTGCCTTCGTGCTTATGGTAGCCAAGCGAGCAGCCCGGTTTTAAAATAACGCGGGCATAAGCTGCAATTTTGCCGTTATAAACTTTCTCGTCTATAATGTGCTCCATAATGGTTGTGCCGGTGCCTCCGGCGCGTTTTTCAAAATAATCGGTTTTCCTGTCGGTTACAAGCATTTTTGATACATCCCCTCTGTAATAAATTTAACACAATGGTTTATTCGCAATGCTTTGCAAAAATTCCTGCGGAAAAAATTAAAAAATTTTTAATTTAGGGCTTTACAAATTTAGCGAACTAAAGTATAATCTAAAACATAACAACGATATTTAATTTTTTGAAGGGGGATTTTCAAATGAAGAAACTTTTACTTTTAGCAATGACGATGCTGATGGCAGTAATGCTGGTAGCCGGCTGCGGCAGCGACGGCCCGAAAAAAATGGTTGTAGGCCTTGATGACAACTTTGCGCCGATGGGCTTCCGCAACGAGAAAAATGAAATTGTCGGCTACGATATCGACATGGCTCGTGAAGCCTGCAAACGCGCAGGGCTGGAAGTTGAATTTAAACCTATCGACTGGGCTTCCAAAGAAGCCGAAATGAAAGGCAAACGCATTGACGCCATCTGGAACTGTTTTACCGTTAATCCGGAACGCGCCGAAGTTTACCAGCTTTCCAAACCTTATATGAAAAATGCTCAGCTGATTGTTGTACCGGCAAATTCTTCCATTAATAAAATTGCCGACCTGGCCGGAAAAGTTGTAGCAGTACAGGATGACAGCACCGGTTCTTACATTATCGACGGCAACGACGAAATGCGCAATTCTTTGAAAGAATACAGAAAATATCCTGACTTTGCAGCCGTTTACATGGATATCGACAGCGGCCGTGTTGAAGCAGCAGTTGTAGATGCCGTACTTGCCCGTTACTATGACAGCAAAAACCCCGGCAAATACAGAATCCTTGAAGAAAACCTCGGTGATGAAGTTGTAGCCGTTGCTTTCCGTAAGGACGACAAAGATTATGCACCGCTGATTGACAAAGCGCTGGACGAAATGAAAAAAGACGGCACTGCCAAAAAGATTTCCGAACAATGGTTCAACGCTGATTTAACCAACTACTAAGATTTATTAAACCTGCGGGCCGGTAGTAATGCTGCCGGTCCGCCAAACTGTTAATGCCCGAGGAGTAAAAAATGGATTATGTTATAAGCATCCTGCCGCAGATGTGGGAGGGAACCCTTGAAACTATAAGATTGTTTGCGATAACTATTGTGCTTTCGATACCGCTTGGCGTGCTTCTGGCACTGGGGCGCGTATCCGGCTTTAAGGCGCTGCGCGATATAATCGGCGTTTATGTATGGCTGCTGCGCGGTACGCCGCTGATGCTGCAATTGCTGTTTGTATATTACGGCCTGCCGTTTATTCCCGGTATCGGCGTAAGGCTGGATGATTTTCCGGCTGCGGTATTTGCCTTTGTACTGAACTATGCCGCTTATTTCTGCGAAATTTTCCGCGCAGGCATTCAGGCAGTGCCTAAAGGCCAGTACGAAGCTGCCCGCACTTTGGGCATGAATTATGTGCAGACCATGCGCCGCATTGTGCTGCCGCAGGTTTTCCGCCTGATTCTGCCGCCGGTAAGCAACGAAACCATTACATTGGTTAAAGATACTTCTTTAATTTACGTATTGGCAATGAACGACCTTCTGCGTACAACACGCAACCTTGTACAGCGCGATTTCAGCATTACGCCGTTTTTGGTTGCAGGTGTGTTTTACCTTTTGATGACCCTTGTTTTAACCTATGGGTTCAATAAGTTGGAACGCAAATATTCCAGATATGACTGACAGGAGCATTTAGTATCATGAACAAAATTAACGCACAAAATATCTATAAAAGTTTTCAGGGGCTGGAAGTTTTAAAGGGCATTAATTTAAGTGTTGACGAAGGCGAAGTTGTTGCGGTTATAGGGCCCAGCGGCGGCGGCAAAAGTACTTTTCTGCGCTGCCTGAATAAGCTGGAAATTATCGACAGCGGCAAAATCGTTATCGACGGAGAAACGCTTGCCGAAACCAAACCGGACGGGCAGGTTGTATATGCGCCTGGCGACGAAAGCCGCCGCATTGCCTGCAAAATGGGCATGGTGTTTCAGCAGTTTAATTTGTTTCCGCACATGACGGTGCTGGAAAACCTTATTGAAGCGCCGGTGCAGGTGCAGAAGCGCAACCGCGACGAGGTTATTGAGGAAGCGAAGGTTCTTTTGAGTAAGGTAGGGCTTTTGGAAAAAGCGCACGAATACCCGCGCCGCTTGAGCGGCGGGCAGCAGCAGCGCGTTGCCATTGCAAGGGCGCTGGCAACAAAACCTGCCATTATGCTGTTTGATGAACCTACTTCTTCGCTTGACCCGGAACTGACCGGCGAAGTTTTGCGCACCATGCGCGAACTGGCCGAAGAAAAAATGACCATGGTTGTTGTAACGCATGAAATGGGCTTTGCCCGCGAGGTTGCAACCAAAGTGCTGTTTATGGCAGACGGTTACGTGCAGGCGGAAGGAACGCCGCAGGAAATTTTTGAAAACCCCCAGAATGAACGTTTAAAAGCATTTTTGCATAAAGTGCTTAAATAACAAAAAGGCATTGCGCGTTGTGCGTAATGCCTTTTGTGCTGTTACGGCGTTCAGCCGAGCTTCGCCATAAATTTTTCCTTGTTTACAATAAAGCGTTCGTGCGTGCCTTTGCCGATTTGCTTATCCTCATCGGCAGCGGTAATTTCAAAAACAAGTTTGCGCCCTTCAACTGCTGTAAGCGTAGCTTTAGCGGTAACTTTTTTGCCCATGCCGGTAGCCGCATCATGCGTAATATTTACAAAAGTGCCAACGCTGGTCGATTCTTCATCAAGGCAGGCGGCAACGGCGTTGCAGGCAGCCTGTTCCATCAGCGCAATCATGCTGGGGGTGGCAAAAACATGCAGGCTGCCGCTGCCCATGGCAAGCGCAGTGTTGGTTTCGCGCACAACGGTTTCGGCGGTTCCGGTAAGGCCGGGTTTTAATTCTTGCAGCATATTTCATACATCCTTTACTGTAAAATTTGCTTATGCTAACATCTTAAACGCTTTTTATAACTTACGCAAGTGGCATAAGTTTTATTTTGACGTATATGTGAAAAATTTTAAAGCTGATTGACGCAGTAGGAAATAATGATTATGATAATTGAAGAAAACTATAATTTTAACTGCATTATAACCGGAGGGGCAAAATGAACGGAAACTTACAGGAAAAATATAATAAACTTTTAAATATTTTACGCAGCACAGGCGGCCTTGCGGTGGCTTTCAGCGGCGGTGTGGATTCCGCTTTTTTGGTTTACGCCGCGCACGAAGCGCTGGGCGGAAAACTTTTGGCAATTACCGCCGTTACACAAAGTTATCCGCGCCACGAAGCGGCGGACGCTGCAAGAATACTTGCGCAATACGGCGTTAAGCACGAAGAAATTACGCTTGACCAGCTTGCAATACCGGGCTTTTGCCAAAACGGTGCGGAGCGTTGCTATTACTGCAAATATGCGCTGTTTACAAAAATTAAAGAAGCAGCGCAAAAACAGGGCATCAGTCTTGTGGCTGACGGCGCCAATACCGATGACGAAAGCGATTACCGCCCCGGCATGCGCGCCACGGCGGAACTTGGCATTTTAAGTCCGCTGCGTGAGGCTGGTTTCAGCAAACAGGATATCAGGGATATATCGAAAGAACTTGGCATTTTTACGTGGAATAAGCCTTCTTACGCCTGCCTTGCTTCGCGTATTCCTTACGGGGAGGAGATTACTGCAGAAAAACTTGCCATGGTAGAGCGCGCAGAGCAGGCGTTGTTAGACATGGGCTTTAAGGAAATGCGAGTGCGCTGCCACGGAAAACTGGCGCGCATTGAAGTTGCAGAAAACGATTTTGCAAAAGCTGCGGCGCACCGCAAAGAAATTGCCGCTGCTGTTAAAAACGCAGGCTTTTTGTATGCTGCGCTTGATTTGGAAGGTTTCCGCAGCGGCAGTTTAAACGCCGCACTGGAAAATAAAAACGCATAATAAATGCCTTGGCAAAATTTAAACTGTGCAGTGCAGGTATTGACAAGCGCGCATAACTCAAGTATAATTTTTATTGTTATGGGGGCATAGCTCAGCTGGGAGCCCGGTTGAAGCGGTAAACAACCCCCGTACAGGGAACATAAAAATTAAACATCACAATCTCTCTTATCTGGGGGTATAGCTCAGCTGGGAGAGCGCTTGAATGGCATTCAAGAGGTCAGCGGTTCGATCCCGCTTATCTCCACCATCACCAAGAGATTGTGAACGAAAACCTCACTTCTTCGGAAGTGGGGTTTTTGCTTTATGCAGCGATGGCAACGATGTCCATGCCCATGCTGAACTGCTCAAAGTCAATGTTAAAGTCGATATGCAACTTGTAGTCCCGGTAGACCTCCACCCGCTTGATAAGGCAGTTGACGATCATTTTCTTTGCCTCCATGCTGGCGGTGTCGTACATATCAGCCCAAGAGATAATGTCATCGTATTGGGCGTTCAAGTGTTCCAGCACAGCCTGTCCTTCGTCATAGGCCAGTTGCGCCGCCTCAAGCTGCTGCTGAACTTCGAGACATTTTGTCTCACAGTCAGAAATCAGAGAGCCGAGCAAGTCCTGCGAAAAAGCACTTTCGCCGCGCAGGGATTTAATGACCTCGGCCTTCAGCATATTCAGCTCGGCAGATACTTTTGTATGTTCGGCCCGGATGCTGCGGAGCAGCGCTTTCCGTTCCTCCATCTTTTCTTTGTATCGGATATTGACGATCTCACTTTTGGGGACAGCTTTCATACGCTCAAAGATCTGTCGCACCACCTTATCAATGATGCCGTCAAGGGTATGTGCCGTGTACCCGGTCTGACCGTCACATTCCGTTTGCTTGCGGGTTTTGCCGTAGCAGATATACCGTACACGCTTTACAATGCGGTTTGGATCGTCCTTGCAGGGATAAGCCTTGCCGTTTGTGGTGAGTGAGAGCCGGGAGCCACAATGACCACAAAACACATTCCCGGCCAGCAGGGACTGGCCTCGGGTGTTGAGAGGAACACGGCGCTCCTGTTCGGCAGAATTGGCACGGGAAGTGCGGATATGCTGTGCGGCCTCAAAGAGTTCCGGCGGGATAATCTGCAAGTGCAGCAGCACTTGGGATCGGCTATCGCCGCTGCGGAGTACGCCGGTATAGGTGAGGTTGCAGATGATACCCCGGATGCTGGCGTGGTGCCACATCTTACCCGACCTTGCCCGATACCCGAGCTTATTCAGATAGGTGGCGATCCGCTGGGCTCCGTAGCCCTCATGCACATACTTGTCAAAGATAATCCGCACCACAGCGGCCTCGGCCTCGTTGACAACCAGCTCATAAACCTCATGCTTTCGCTTGTTGAAGCGGCCACTTTTTACGAGATCGTAGCCGTAGGGAGCAAGCCCGCCTTTGAAACCGCCGTCCTCGACAAGCTGGCCGAGGGCGGTTTTTGTGCGGATAGAAGTCTTTTCGCTTTCACCGTCAGCTTGCCAGAAGCGGATATAGTTGGTGAGTTTGTCGGTGTGGGTATCAAAACGCTGCTCACCCTCTTGGGTACTCCATACCCGGATGCCGTTCTTGACAAACCATTCCACCACAAAGGGCGTTTCGTCAGCGATACGCCCGATGCGGTCAAACATGAACACCAGCAGAATATCGAACTTGCCCTGCTTGGCCCGTTCTTTGATGATTTGGAGTTTGTCGCGGTTTTCGGCCCGTACCTTGTGGCCGGATACGCCGTCCTCCTGTTCTTCGTGAACAATCGTCCAGCCCATCTTTTCACAGAAGCGGTGGCACTCTCTGCGCTGCATGGGGATGTCGGCTTGGCTTTTATCGTCATAGTCCACTTGCTTGTCGGTGGACACTCTATACAAACAGTCAACGCGAGTTCCGATAAGAATGTTATTTTCCATATTGATCCGTCCTTTCATTTGTCATAAGGGCAAACCAAAAGAGCGAATCAATACGCGGGAGATATGAACTTTTCAAGGTACATAGGGGCTACCCCCACTATTATTATCGCTCCGATTGGGGTGGATTGCAAGGATGTCGCCGTGGGTATGCTTGGCGGCATTGTTGGCAAAAGAGGATAGCAAAATCTGTTTCACATGGCCGAGGGCCGTTGTGTTTCTGCTATCGGCAAAGGTAGCGGATATTTGATAACCGTCAATGGCGAAAGTGGTTAATTCTCTTGTGCGCTCCATAGATGACCTCCTTCACAAATGGCGTAGAACTGATTGATCCCCGTTGTCTGTTGGGGAAACACGAAAAGGCGGCACCCGCGATTGGGTGTCGCCCTTTTGCCTTTCTCCACATTGGGACAATTTGTCTCGAAGTTAGAATAAGGAGCGCCGCGCTCATTTTCTTGGCCCGTCATAAGACAGCTATACTCGGCGCGACGCTCCTTGCTGGGGTGGTGCGGCAGCTCCGGGGGACAGGCTGCCAGCCTGTCCACTCGCGGATCGTGGCCGTGGGGTGGCAAGTCCCCACTTGCGGCGTTGGTGTGGATCGCTCGTCCTCCGTGTTGGAGAAGTCCTGGCGCACCCGCCGCCCGGCTCCTCGCACTATGCCCGGAGCCGCCGCTATTCAGTTGTGGAGAGGATCAACTCCTCTCATATACCAAGGACATTTGGAAGATGTTTTTTAACCCCCTACATCAAACATTTTGCAAATATTTTTTCATGGACTTCAAACCCTGCTGGATAGATTTATGTACGGCGGCCACGCTTACGCCATCGGCCTCGGCAACCTCAGTCATGCTCTTGCCTTCAATGATACAGGCATCAATGCGAAGCCCCTGCGTTTCGGGCAAAGTGTTCAGCGCGTTCCACAGATCGCAGAAACGCTCCATGCGCTCCAGCAGCTCCTGCGGGGTCGGCTCGGAAAGGCAGGCAGAGTATTCGATCCCATCATCACAGTCGAGGGAATACTGTGCCTTATTGCGGATTATCCGCCGCTGGTAGGCAGCCTCATACAGCTTGTCGGCCCGCAGCTCGGCGGCCACTTCATCGGAAACTTCGATATATTCATCATGGGTGTGCCAAGAGTAAAAGTCCTTCAGATTGATAGTAGTCATTATATTTTCCTCCGTTCAGATTTTTGTTGTGGGTGGACGATCTGAACGGGGGATGGCGGGGATCGGCAGCCGGGGCCGCCCCTGCCTACCTCGGGACAACTTGTCCCAAGGTGGGTATAGAAAAACGCGCTCGCATGGCGTGATGCCACACAAGCGCGTGAAATGACATTATTCTTAATGTACTGGCAAATTTCGCGTCCAATGCCGGACTTGCCCGGAGGGGGAGCTACGCTTTTTTTAGCTGGTGAAGATCATGCGTACTATGAAAAAGCAAAATGAACACGACGATCCCTCCTCGGAAACCGCCGTGTTCCTCATAAAGTCGTCGTATAACGCGGCGGCTTTAATTGACAGCCGCCGAAAACAAAAGAGCCGATAATCCGCGCCTGAGGGCTAACGGGTTATCGGCTCTGCGTCTGTGCGTCTGGCTCTGTGATAACTAAAATCTTAAATTTTTCTACGCTGATTAAAGTTTCTTGTTTGCATTTAGGACAAAACAAAGGAAAGTTTTTCAGCTCAGTATCTAACCGCAGCTTGATACGAGTTTTACTGTTACAGACAGGACATAGCAGCCACTCGAAGCTATCCATATCGTTCATTTCAAATTTCCCTGAGCGTCCAAACTTTTTGAGCTGTGATAACAGAACCAATCGCAATTATCATAGCCAATAGGAAGAACGAAAACTGTATTCCACTTATTGCCACTGTGTAAACATCGAAGAATTTTAATGGCGTTAAGCAGTACAGCATTGGAGCTTCAAGATATTCGGCGGTGATGCTGATGCCATAAAAGAGCAATAATATTCCCGCGCCTATCCGAACAGCCCCTTTATAGGTTCTCGTCAGGCTGGAGGCAAGAAGCGTGATTGCAAACAAAGTCAACCCTGTCAAAAACAGGCCCAATGTGGTGGTAAAAGCAGCGTTTCTTTGCTCTAAACCGCCTAGCGGTAAAATGGCGGTAAAATAATTACATAACCCGCTGAATACCGCAAGTGCAAGCAAATTACATACACAGGCAACTGCTTTGGCACAGACAACCTTGTTGCGACCCACTGGTTTTGTAAATAGATATTCTGCCGTTCCCTGCGCCTGTTCTTTCGCTACACACGAAACACCGAGATAGACCGCATAGCTGTTGGTTAGCATCGTGACCCAATAATACATACAGCCATACCAGCCCAAAGCAGAAGTCAGATCACCGCTCACACCAAACATAGCTTTCAGAATTTTCGGAAAATTCGATATTAGCCCTGTCAGCTCATTGAGGCTTTCCTTTAGTGACAAATACTCAAAGTAAGCGAAGCCACACAAAATCAAGACAATTCCCATCCAGATCAGCAGTAGTTTTCTTGTTAAGCGCAGCTCGTTTTTCACTAACGCCTTCATTCGTTTCCTCCTTTACACAGCCAACGCAATATCCCGCTTCAAGATTTTCCAGTATGCCAGCAGCGCAAACCCAAACAGCAGGAGCAGATACCAGAGCATATAGTCCCATGAATAAGTTCCAGCATTGTGGATTTCCGCTGGACTGAAAAAAGAAAACGGCGATAAAAAGCCGATTGCCCGGATATTGACAGTCCTCGAAAAAGAAGTGATACAATATTCCACAAACACAACCAATCCGGCTGTCAGAAGTGGGGAACGATTATTGGGGTGAAATATTCCAACCATCAGTCCCAATAGTGCAAAAAAGAGGGAGATGAGAATAAACGAACCTGCCACCAAGAAAAATTCCCCGATGGGAAATCCGAAACGGAACAGAGTCATCGTTAGAAATGAAGTCGCCAGATAAAAAATCCCTGTTACACATATTCCGGCAAGCGCACATAGCAGCTTTCCCATATAAATCTGTTTCCGTCCACAAGGCTTTGTGTATAAGTATTCAGCCGTATTTCCCGTACACTCTTCTGTATGTAACGACAGCCCCAAGTGCATCCCGAAAATCCCCCCTGCAACCATAAAAAAGCCTGTGAGGAACGAGTACATACCAAGTGGCTCCATCAATAGCTCCAGAGAAATACCAACCGTTTCAAAAAAGCCTCCCTGTGTAAATTCCACAGGCAAAGTTTCCACCGTTTCAATCATGCCATAATACACTGGCGTCATGGAGAAGATACAGACCGCAAGAGTTGCGGCCCAAATCAGAATATATTTTCGTTTTCGTTTCCATTCAAATCGAAAAATCAACATAACGACCTCCTATTCGTAGTAGTGGAGGAATACTTCTTCCAATGACGGTTCCTCAATTAAAATATCCTCCAGCTCCAGCCGATGAAGCTGGTTCATAATCATCATAACTGGTCCGCTGAACATAAAGGATACAGAAGTCTTGCTCTTGTCCCACTCTAAATTAGCCGTACCGGGAACAGAAAAGAAATCCTCTGGAATGGCGCTTTTTGCTGTCAGCGAGATTTTCTTGTATCCGTTTTCCCGCAGTTCCTTCATGGATTGAACACTGATCAGCTTCCCCTCCCGCAGAATGGCTACACGGTCACAAAGTCTTTGCACCTCACTCAAAACGTGGGAGGACAGAAAAATGGTCACACCTCGTTTGTTTTCTTCTTTCAGAATATCATAGAAAGCCTGCTGGATGAGCGGGTCAAGGCCACTGGTAGGCTCGTCCATAATCAGCAACTTCGGAGAGGGTAACAGAGCCGACACAATGCCAACTTTTTTCTTGTTCCCTAAAGACAAATCGCCAATTCGCCTGGATAAGTCTAAATTCAACCGCTCCGCTAATTCTTCCATCCGGCTGTGGGCATTCACACCATAGAGTTCTGCTGTGTAGAAAAGCATTTCTTTTACTTTCATATTGTTGTAGTAACAGTTTTCGCTGGGAAGATACCCCACATCCTTTGCGATACGGGCGGGCTCCCGACTACAATCTAACCCAAAGATAGAGGCTCCTCCGTTGGAGGGTTTCAGCAGGCCCATTAGAGTACGGATTGTGGTAGATTTTCCTGCTCCATTGGGGCCAATAAAGCCGAAAACCTCGCCTTGTTCAACAGTAAAGCTAATGTTTTCAATTCCTCGATGTTTTCCATAGCTTTTTGTAAGTTCGTTTAGGACAATTACCGGCTTGCTCATGGCAAATATTCCTCCTTGTAAAAGTTGTGTTTCAACATATCTAGGATGTTTCGAAACTCTTTCATCATGCTGTCATAATCCACTCCACTTTCCAACTGAACGGACATACCCTTTGCAAGCATCATAAGCATCTGAAACACTAATTCTGCATCCTCCGGGTGTCTGAATTTTTTATAATCCCGCTCATGCAGAACAAGCGATGCGATATATTTTTCATTTGCTTCTGAAAATATGGCACTTTTCAATTCAGGCGTTGGTTCCACTGCCACACTTGCAATAAACGACGCAATATGCGGGTGCTTTTTTAAGTTTTCCACTTTCATAACGCTGGCTTCCCATACACGGTCAAAGAAATCCGTAGTTTCCTCCAATGCACTCGTGTTATAGGCTTGCTTCATTTGGGCAGCGCAGTAATCAAATAAATACTGGTAAAGTGTCTGCTTATTTCCAAAATACTGGAATATAGACGCCTTTGAGATACCTGCCGCTACCGCAATATCATTGATTGACGTTTTTTCATATCCATGTCTTGCGAAACAGGCAAGCGCCGCATTACGGATTGTTGCCTGTTTCTCCTGTGAAAGCGCTAAAAATTTTTCCATTACTATTCTGCTCCTTCAAATAACCGAATCGGTTATTTGTATACAGTGTAACATAAATAACCGAATCGGTCAAGACGTTTTGCGCTATTTTGAGAGGAGCGCACAAATGGCAAGCAGGGCAAGTGTAGCCACACTTGCTATTTTTGCATCCCGTGGGGGCTGCAAAAACGCTTGTTGGGGAGCCTCCCCAAACCCGGCACTTTGGGACAAGTTGTCCCGAAGTCTGTTGTCTGCGTCACCGTTGCTTATCGCTCCTGTTCCTTATTTTTGCGCTCGTCCGACAGGCCGAGCAGATGATCGATATTCGCCTTGACCGCCACGGCCTCCCGCATTTCCTGCTGGGCCGCCCGGTACTCGGCATAGAGGGCTTTTTTTCGCGCTGCAAGTTTGCGGCGTTTTTCTTTTAGCGCGTCCATCTTCGGGAGCTTTTCACCGTCCAGCAGCTCATTGAGTGCCGCCTTCGCTGCCCGGTAGTCGGCCAGCTCCGGGCCATGCTCGGCCAGATATTTCTTGCTGTACCGGGCCGCCTTGTACCCCTCGAACACAGGCCGGGACTTGGCGTACTGCACCACAGCCTCCATCAGCGCGGAGGTTTTGGCGAGGTCAGCCTCGGTCTGACGCAGTTCCCCGGCCAGCGCATGAAACCGCTGGGCCGTTCCGTCAGCTTGTGCAGCGAGCTGGTCATACTCGGTGAGCTGGTGCTCCTGCAAAAACATGAGGGCTGCTGCCATCTGTTTGAGGTTATACACCTTGGCCCACCGTTCATAGGCCGGGCCTTTGCCGGAGCGCAGACGCTCCTGTATATCCACAATGAGATTGACACGCCTGGGCGTGGGAGCCGCCGCATCGTGGATATGCGGGACGGGTCGTTTCCCGGCAATCACGGCTCGAATGTTCTCGGGATCGTAACCTTCCCCAAGGGTGGATGCCCGGAGCCGCGTTGCCCGTTCCTGTCCGGGAACAAGGAACGAGATCACACCGCCGCGCCCATGCTTGACCGCATACCCGGACTCCGCCATGAGCCGCAGAAAGTCGGCAAAATCGGCGGGGCCTTTTGCGAGAGCATCGTTGATGGCAAGGCGCAGCCTTTCTTTATAAGAGGGCTGGCGCTCGGCTCCCAGCCATGCCCCATAGTGAAGAAAGCGGCCCTTGCTATGTAGCTTGGGATTGAGGATCACGGACAGGTCATTTTCCAGACACACCCGATCCGAGAGCCGCCGCACAGCGCGGGCCGAGCCGATGAAATCCCGGAACTTCCGGGTACAATCCAGCGAAGTAGAATTGTAGTAAATATGGTTATGGATATGCTGGCGGTCTGTGTGGGTGGCAACGAAAAAGGCGTACTTGCCCTTCGTCCAGCGCATCGCCGTTTCGTAGCCGATGCGATTGGCCTCCTCCGGGGTAATCTCTCCGGGCTTGAACGCCTGCCGGATCTGATAGCACAGCACATCGGCATCCCGGCGCTGCTCCCGGCCCGTGACAGCCCGGTACTTTGCCTTGCTTAACAGGAACTCCGCATCGGCGGTCATGTGGTCGCAGGCATAGGAAGAAATCAACTCGCCACCCTGCGTCTTATCCGGGTTTTGTCCGTATTCAAACCGATCCTTCAGCGATTGCGCGATAGTTTCTCCCTTGCTGATTTTGTGCTTTTTGAGATAGGTCGTTGCCGTAGGCAGCCCTCCTTCCTGTAAGAAAAACGGCGGCTGTGTTCAGCCGCCGTCATGCTACCTTGGGACAAATTGTCCCGAAGTATCAGCCTGTGATGAAGCCCCGCAGAGCAAAGTTGAGATTGTGCAGCTTATCCACCAGCCACTCCGCGATGGCCGGGATGCCATAGGGAGAGATCAGAAACGCAAGGACAAGGAACACGATCCCGCCCAGCGTCTGGCCGCTGATGAACAGGGCCACGGCAAGCAGGGTCAGCACCACACAGGCCACAACGAAAACCGCAGTTGCCATACAGAACAGAAAAGACACCACGGCGGCCAGAACGGTGAGCACCACCACAAAGGGGGCGGCAAGGATTTTCAGAACGATCATAAGCGGCTACCTCCTGTAAAAGTTGATGGGTTTCCTCCTACCAATATTATAACTCCGCCCATATAAGCAAACAAGGATGTCGATGGCCGGGCTACTTTGGGACAAAATGTCCCAAGGATTATATCTCAATGATGCGAATTTCCTTTTCGTTTGCCTGTGCAAAACGAATGGTGTAAAAAGTGCCGCCCGTGGATCTCCCGTCATAAACGGCAATTACCCGATCCGAGGAAAGTACCATGTAGCGGTTGCGTTCATGGTAGCATTGGCGATTGGATTTTTCAGACTGAACATACACGCGATCACAACAAGCAAGCAATTCTTGAAACAAGGGAGATTTAGCATTGATACGGTTTCGATATGGGAGCGCGGCCTCCAACTGCAAACAGCTATTTTGTTTCTTTTCCGCTGCAACTATGGCGGCAAAAGTGAGATCAACACCATCGGCAAACCCGGAGATAAAACGGGTATATCCCGCTGCAATCGCAGCCAGCACTTCTTTCCGTAGTGCTTCTTCCACATACTGCTCCTTGCCGACTGGCACATCACGATGGCCTGTTACACAACAAGTTTTCTCTCCCATTATCCAAACCTCTTTTCTGAAATTGCCCCGCCTTGGTATGGGCAATATTGCCTATCACGCTTTAGGTCAATTATAGGCAATAATGTTTATATAAGCAAGCGTGAAAGGAGGTAGGCCGGATGATCTCATACGCCCCATTGTGGGAAACTATGAAGCGCAAAAATGCAACCACATACACTTTGCAGGTCAAAGGGGAGATCAGTAGCTCCACGGTGCGTAGGCTGAAAGCGAATGAATCCGTTTCTACCAACACGCTGGATGCCCTTTGCAGAATACTTGATTGTGAGCTTGACGACATAATCGCATATTTGCCCGATGAAACAGAATAATGCGGGGAGCAAGGTATAAACCTGTGCTCCCCGCGTTTTGTTATAGCTCCACCACCTCCGACAGCTTTTTAATCAGAACGGACAGCGGCCCCCACAGGTCTGCATAGTCCTTTTGCAGCGCAGCGATCTCCGAGGGGTAGATGCCGTAGGTATTGGCATGGATCGCCACTTGGTTGAGGTTGTTTGCACACCGCCGCTGCAAGGACACCAGCTCCCGCACATCCGCAAGATCAACATGGAGCACATACCCATTGAGGGCCATTTTCCGCATATATGCTCCCATATTTTGAATACCCGCCTCGGCCATGCGCTCATAGATCAGCTCCTGCTCCTCGGGCGTTACCATGACATTGAGATGGACGCAGCGACGGCGCTTTTTCGTCAACGCTCCTCGCGCTCCCTGCTGCGGCGTTTGGGCGGGATCTCCCGCACCTTATCCAGCGGCTTTTCCTCGGGCGGGAGCACCGGGGCCGGGCCGTTGTTCAGAATACCGTCGATCATATTATAGTTCTGCTCGGTGGTGAGTTCCGCGCTTTTCAGCGGGTCATACTTTTCGGGCATAGCGATCCTCCTATCTGTCGCCCCTGTCGGGGGTAGTCTTTTTCGGGGCAGCGCGGCCCCGGTCAGCCTCGGCCAGCTTTGCGGCCTCTTTCATCTGCTGGGCAATCGTGCGGGGCTTGACCTCCTGCACCTTATACATCCGCTTGTAGTCGGCGGCTCGATCCTTGAAATCCTTTTGAGCCGATGCCTCGTCTGCGTGGTAATGGCCCCAATAATAATCCCGCCGCCCGTTCTCTTCGGCAAACTGCCATGTGACAAAGGGAGCCGGGACTTTGGGGTTTCCATGCTCCGCGATGGCAAATCCCCGTTTGTTGTCAAAGAGAACGGACTCGCGGATCACATATCCGGCGTTTTTCTCCACGGTACACCTCCTTCAAAAAGTGGAAAGTATTTTGCGAAAACAGGGGTGGGGTATGAAATGATACACCCCACCCCACAAGCGGCCCCGAAAAGCCTTGATACAGGCGGTTTTTTCGGGCCTAATTTTCCACGGGTCAGCGCCTTGTTTTACGCATATAATCCCGCTTCTGTTTTCGCAGGGCAGTAGCGGAACAGGCCGCAGAGCAATACCGTGTCCGGCCATCCGGGAGGAAAGGTCGCCCACAGATCGGGCAGGGCCGCGTTTCCGGGACCGGGCCTTCGGCGGTCAGCGCCGCCTCCAGCACCGGATCATTGGGCAGAACGGCATCCCGGAAGTAGCGGCAGTAGGCTCCCGTCCAGCATTTCCCCAGCATATAACAGGGGCCGTCCAGCGGTAAGCACCCATACTCCCGATCATAGTTCGCACACAGGGAAAACACCAGCTTGCGGATCGCCCTCTTTTCCTCGCGGGTCAGTTCCCGGCTCATACCTCGTCCTCGTCCCAAGGGGGCGTATCGTCCTCGAGATCGTCAAAGGCATCCAGCTCGTCCCCGTAGTCCTCCTCAACCGCTTCTGTGGCCCGCTGCTGCTTGGGGCGGTAAACCTTGAAATACCAGCCAGCACCGCCGCCCACGGCGGCAATCGCCAAAATGAGCAGGATCGTACCCATATTGCCGTCTGTGTCCTCGGGCTGCTCCGGCTCGGGATCGTCCACAGGCTCGGTGTCCTCCACCGGCTCGGGCTCCACGCCCACGCACTCGGTCATGTTGGTGGCGCATACGGGGCAATCGGTGTTGATGGCCCCGGCCATGCACTTATCCGTACAGGCACAGGCGGGGACTTCCATCCCGGCGGCTTCCATAGCAGCCAGCAGATCGGCCTCGTCCACAATGCTGAAAAAGTATGTTTCGTACTGTTCGCCGTCCTCGTCCACAGGCTTGTCATAGTCAATGACGATGTAAAAGGTGTTGCCGCCGCTGGTCTGCACCGTGATGAACTGCTTGTTGGTGGCCTTGTCGTAGAGCAGGTCACGGGTCACAAGGTTGCCGTCCTCGGTGAAGCCCTCGCCGGGGTCAACGGTTTCCGTGGGCAGCGGCTCCACCGGGTCAAGACCGTCCCATTCCTCGCCGCCCCCAGCATAGGCCGTGACCGCCATGCCGCACATCAAAACAGCGGCGCAGAGCGCCGCCGTCAGCTTCTTCATCCACTTGTTCATTCGCTGTCCTCCTTATCCGCAGACTTCGGGACATTCTGTCCCAAAGTGCCGCCGCTCTTGATGGTCTGGAGCAGCGTAGGCAGGTCGGTGAGCGAAACGCTCATGCCGCGCACGATCTCCACGATCTCGCTGTTCTCGGCCTCCAGTTTTTTCTGCTCCAGCTCCTTGAGCCGTGCCTGCTGCTCGTTGATCTTGGCCGTGACCTTTTCAATCTCGGCCTCGATCTTTGCGCTTTTCGTAATTGCCATATCAAAAAACCTCCTTTACGGTAGTCGCCCGTAGGCGTAAAGATGGGACTGCCAATAGCTGCTGTTCAGGTTGGAATAGGAGATCGGATCTCCGCAATGGATCATCATGGAATTGCCGACGTAGATTCCCACATGGCTAACGCCCGGTGTATCGTATGTTCCGACGAAAAACACAAGGTCGCCCGGCTGCGGGCTGAAAACAGGGGTGGAAATGTTGTAAAGCCCCTGTGCGCCCAGCCTGCCCGTAT
>ENA-OZFV01000361-OZFV01000361.1-human-gut-metagenome-genome-assembly--contig:-NODE-361-length-22498-cov-5.390411_pt1 | contig 22498 bp, 15 predicted proteins | sample MGYA00245110_ERZ653645 | MGnify/ENA primary metagenome ERZ653645 (study PRJEB26926, sample SAMN06165144) | human gut metagenome | biome: ENVO:00009003; feature: ENVO:2100002; material: ENVO:00002003... | reverse complement strand
AGATGTAGCTCCGTCTCGTGGGCTCGGAGATGTGTATAAGAGACAGCTCCATAACAGAGCCGGAGGTATCCTCCTTGCTGACCGTGGCATAAGCATCGTGAAGCTTACGCATCATCTTCTCCACCTCGGCAAGCTCCTTCGTGCTGTTGTGGAGCTTTGCCTTGGATAAAAGCTTCACAGCATAAACATAAAGGCTTAGCAGATTGCCCGCAAGGACATAATCCATATGCAGGGAAGCCATCAGCTCACGAATGCAGCCTTCTGCCCTGCGGATCGATACCGCAAAGCCTTCGGTATCGCCATTTGCATGAGCTGCCTTTGCGTCTTCTATGTAGGTCAGCAGCATTTCATAAACAATCACAACAAGCTCTGATTTATTCGCCTGTGAAATACGCAGCGTATAATTCTGTTTCATTTCCTTTGTCATCCGATCATCACCTCGTTACTCATAATCGGTAACTATTCAGAGCCATGCAAAAATGCTTTCTGCGAATGCTTGCATTCAAACAGAATAGCAATTTTATATGGCGAAGTAACCACATTCGTGAAACCACGCTGTGAAACAGAGATTTTACGAATAGGGTTCTGAATAGTTATCACTATTTTAAATAGTTACTGCAAAAGCTGCAGTACCTGGGACGGACGTTCATTGGCCTGTGCGAGCATCGAAGTACTTGCCTGGGACAAAATCTGAACGGTCGTATATTCCGTCATTTCCTCTGCCATATCCACATCCATGATTCTGGAATAAGCAGCCGTCATATTTTCACTGGATATATCCAGATTGTTGACCGTGTGCTCCAGACGGTTCTGATAAGCACCCAGACGGCTCCGGCTGGCAGATACATACTTAATTGCCGCATCCACCTTGTCAATTGCTTTGTTCGCTCCCTCTGCAGTACTTAAATCTATGTTCGAGATTCCCATATTCTCCAGAGACATCTTCGGAATGCGGATTCCAAGCTGCTGCCCTTCGTTTGCTCCGATCTGCATATCCATGGCACCAAAGCCTTCCAGATCCAGATGCAGATCCTTAAATGGATCATTCGTCAGGGGATCATTCGTCAGGCGGAGCTTTAACTCAAAATTACCGGATCCGGCAATTGTCACAATATTTCCATCAATCGAAGTTACATCGGCATCCTTCGGGAAGCCCTTTCCAAACTTCTTCGTGGTTACTTCATTAATCGTTCCATCTGCATTGTAAGTAACATCCAGCTGATCAATGGTATAGGTTCCTGCCAGGATTTCATCGCTATAATAAGCCACTTTGGCGTTCTGATTGTTGCTGTAGCCTCTTAAGTCAAAGGATCCGTCCAGAATGGTCTGTCCATTAAACTCCACGGTTTCAGAAATGCGGGTAAGCTCTTCCTTTAACTGCTTTACTTCATCCTGAATGAGCTTACGGTCATCATCGGTAATGGTTCCGGTACTTCCCTTTACGGCCAGCTCATTGATCCGCTGCAAAATATCATGCATTTCGGACATCGCACCATCTGCAATTTCAATGATGGAAACGCCATCTCCGGCATTGTCACCTGCCTGATCAAGCCCCTTGATCTGCGCATTCATTTTCTTGGACATGGCAAGTCCCGAAGGATTATCCTTCGCATTGACTACCTTTAATCCGGAGGATAATCTTGCAAGGGAATCCTGCAGACGGTTATCGTTCCGGTTTAATGCGTTATTTGCAATGACTGCTGATGCGTTAAAATTAATTCTCATATGCTCTTCCTTTCTGTATCCCCGGTCTGTCTGACAAATGCAATAAATGCTTTCGCTGCCCGATAGAGCTGTACGGAGTCTGCTTTGCTGCCTGATTTTTGTTCCTTTGTCTGGTTTTTATTAAAATCCTTAAGATTTAAGCCATTCGTGTTTGTAAAATAAACAGCACCCGGTTGGATTCCTTCCTTAACAAGCTGCTCCTGCCATTCTGCCTTATGCTCTTCTAAAAGTGCTTTTCCTGCTTCCTTCTCACAGGTACAGTAACCACTCAGTCCCTGTTCCGTCAGCCTGAATTCTGCAGCCGTCTTTCCAAAAGGCTCCGAGGTAAATGTAATTGCTACTCTTCCCTCTTCCTGTTCATTATGGATCACCTTCAGATTAATCGCGGTAAGCGATCCATCAATCTCAAGCGGGATCTCATAATTCTCTTCTCTTGCCAGAGACTTCATCAGACCCAGCTGCTTATAAAATCCGGTCATGCTGCGAATGTCTGAGGAATACCGGATACCGTCCTGTTGCGGATCAAAGGCTTCCTGTTCGAACGTATCCTGAATCTCTCCGGTCATTTTCCCGTAGGTCTGTACCGTTTCTTCCCGGCTGTTCATATGGCGCAGGATTTCTTCGCCATGCTTTGCGATGAAATTCTGTTTTTCATTCTTATTTTTCAGAAGCTCATTCATCTTCCGGAAGCTTTCCGCAGATGCGTTTAACAGGGTATCCATTGCCATCAGATGATCTGCAGTAATAGGCCGTGCATAATCACTTAACTGCTGCATTACATCTTCTTCTGCCTTATAAGCCTCTCTTATTTCCGTATAAAGCTCCTGCTCATATTCCTTCTGTGCTTCCTCACTTCCTGCCTGATCCAGAAGCGTATAAAGATCTGCGGTATCCCCCGCATAACCTTTTTCGATCTGTGAAGTGATAGATTCGATGGCACTTTCCTTCGCGGTTACACCGCCAAAGTGATCGTCCACCCGGTAATCCAGCTTCCTGGAGGCTTCCTTTTTCGTGCTCCGCAGTGCAGTGAGCAGATTTTCAAGTGTCAGCTCCATATCTGCCTGCATGGCTGCTCCCAAAGGAGCTGCATCATTCTTTTCAATCTGATGCATCAGTCGGTAAATACCGATGTATGCGCTGCGCTCCTCTTCGGTAATGTCATGATCCTGTTCCAGCCTGTATAAGAACCTGCTGTAGGATTCCATATCATCTGCGGTATCTTTATTTTCTTTTAAAAATGTATCCAGATCCTCTAATTTCATGGAAATGGGATTCACGCCCTTACGGATCATCTGTAATACCCGGCCCGGCTTCATCTCGCGGATGACTCCTGTCAGCAATGTATCCTTTTCCTTGACCTTCGTAATGTTCTCTTCACTGATTTCCATCTGGTTATAACCAAGGATACGGACTGCTCTGCGGTTTTCCTCAGTTATTGCAAGGTTGCGTTCTTCAAGAAGATCATCCACATTCCGGAAGGCCTTCGCAATCTGATCTCCCAGATCCTTTCTCGGTGCGGTCATCAGCTCTTCGTAGCTTCGGGATGCCTTTTCACAGGCACGGCGCTGTGCCTCACCGGTATCCGCGATCTTCTTTAACGTATCCTCAGGTTCAATCTGTTCCACGAAGGAAACCGGTGCGGTACGGATACTCTGGATGAGCTCCATGGACTCATCAAACAAAGATAATTTTTCCTTAGCCTGAACCACGTCCTCTTCCCCTGTCAGGCTTAAGGATAACTGATCCTCAAGCTGCTTTAAGAGCTTCACGGTTTCTTCGACCGGAGCGGTATCCAGCTGATAGCCGCTTCGCAATAATTTCAGATTTGCTTCAAAGGACATCTGGAGTCTGGTCTCTTCCAGCTGACGCTTACCACGGATTTCCTCCAAATAAGTTTCCCTACGGGTGAGGTCTGCCTTCTTCACCGGAATACCATCTGCAATCGCTGCGGTCACACTGTTCAGATAGTTCTCCATGCGGATCGGAAATTCAATCGTTTCAAGCTTATGTAAGCGCTGCATGGCTTCTTCATCCAGCGGAATTCCCTTTTCAATCAGCCATTGTGCCTGCCCGATGGTCTCTTCGGACACCTCCAGTCCGGCATCTTCAATCACCTTTACGATCTGGGGAAGCAGTGCTTCCAGATCAATCTGCTCCGGCTTCTTCGCATAATACCCGTTCACGGTTCCATCGGCATAATAGCCTGTGCCCTGACGGCTGCCCTCCTGCGGTGCAGAGTACTGTGCAGTATAGAGAGCCTCCGGCGTAGGTTCCATCCGGTTTTCAACCATGTACTTCTCGGAACCCTCCGAAAGCTTCGAAATATTCTTAATCTGTTCATAGGTATCGGTTATGGCCTGCACATTCTCTTTGGTCAGTGGAATGTCACGGTCATGGAACTGATTTTTGAGTTCATTGGCAAAGCTTTCCGAACCCGTAATCTTACAGAGCTCTTCATCACTTAAGGTATCCGTATACCCGACAACCTCTGTTCCACCCTTTACAAGTGCTGCTTTTATACGATCGACAATGGTCACAACCGTGTCAATTTCCGTACTTCCCGGATGAAAGCCTTCCTCTTGCAGCTTCGCAAAATCTTCATCGGACATACAATTAGACATTACTGCCATATAGTCACGACGAGCCTTGGTATCCTCTTGTCCCGCCATCCGCATAACCTCTTCTGCGGTCCTTCCGTGACCTGCGTAAGCGCTGTTATCCGTAACTGTGCCAGAAATGTCTAATGCAAATGAACTTCTTCCTGCCCGTTCTGCGTTCCGGGTGGAAGTACGATATGCAGTTGTGGCTCTGTCAACATTTATACTCTGCTTTGCGGAATCCGTTTCCGTAGAAGGAAAATAAACGTTCATAGAGTAAATCTCCTAAAAAGGTATTCATTTCCTATAAAGTTAAAAATAAGGGCGAATGTTTTCACATTCACCCTTTATTTCGGCATATTATTTTGATTTCTTAACCATTTCCCTGATTTAAAAATAAACCGGGCAGATGACCTAAAACACAAAGATCAGCGCACTGTACGGAGGAAGATCCAGGGTCAGGCTGTAATTACGGTAATCACAGCTTTCCTTTACTGAAGTAATTTCCGCAGGTACTTCCATACCCTGTCCTCCAAACCGGACATCATCACTGTTTAACAAAAGCTTATATTTCTTTTTCTTCGGAACACCGACCTTGTAATTCTCCCATTTCATCGGAGTCATATTAATGATAAACATAAGGTTATTCTTACCATTGGATGCCTTACGGAAAAAGCTGTATGTACTTCTGTCCTTATCATCACAATTCAGCCATTCAAATCCGTCCCAGCTGTTATCAATCTCATACAGGCACGGATATTTGTTGTAAAGCTCCAGTAAATTCTTCACATAATCATGAAGTCCCCTGTTCAGATCCTCCTGAAGAAGGAACCAGTCAAGCTCTCTTGCTTCACTCCACTCTCTTTCCTGTCCAAAGTCCTGTCCCATGAACAGAAGCTTTTTACCGGAATGACCAAGCATATATGCATAGCCCGCACGGAGATTCGCATATTTGTCCGTCTTATATCCGGGCATCTTATTGACCATGGAGCACTTCAGATGAACGACCTCATCATGTGACAGGGGAAGAATATAATTCTCACTGTCATTATAGGTCATGGCAAACGTCATGGCATAGTGGTTATCCTTACGGAAATACGGATCCAGCTTCATATATTCGCAGAAATCATGCATCCATCCCATGTTCCACTTAAAGGAAAAATCAAGTCCACCGTCTTCTATCTTACCGGTCACCCTGGGCCAGGCGGTAGATTCCTCCGCAATTGTAAGGAATCCGGGATACGTTCCACGGACAACGGAATTCAGATGCTTAAAGAATTCAATAGCTTCCAGATTCTTGTTATCACCATATTTGTTGGGAACCCACTGTCCCTCTTTCTTTCCATAATCGAGATAAAGCATGGATGCAACCGCATCGACACGGATTCCATCAACATGGAACTTACGGATCCAGAATAATACATTGGCAATCAGGAAGTTCTTTACTTCCGTCTTTCCGTAATTAAAAATCTTGGTTCCCCAATCCGGATGTTCTCCAAGACGCGGATCCGGATGTTCAAAAATACATTCTCCATCAAACCGTCCAAGTCCATGAGCATCGGTTGCAAAGTGAGCCGGAACCCAATCCAGAATTACACCGATGTGATGCTTATGCAGCTGATTGATGAGATACATGAAATCATCCGGCGTTCCGTAACGGGAGGTCGGTGCATAGTATCCGGTCACCTGATAACCCCAGGATCCATCAAACGGATGCTCAGCAATTCCCATCAATTCAATATGAGTATATTTCATTTCTGTCAGGTATTCCACAATGCGGTCTGCAAACTCACGATAATTGTAGAATCCCTGCTCTTCCGGACGTGGATGACGCATCCAGGAACCAATATGACACTCATAAATTGCCATTGGCTCTTTATTATAATCCTTCAGATCACGTTCCTTCATCCACGTGGTATCTGTCCAACGAAACTTTGTCAGATCCGTTGTTCTTGATGCTGTTCCCGGACGTAATTCTGCACTGTTTGCAAATGGATCTGCCTTATACAGCTTCTCCCCTTCCTGCGTAATAATCAGATACTTGTACAATACCCCCGTTCCGACTCCTTTAACAAATACAGAATGAATTCCTCCCGGTCCCAGCTTCGTCATTGGAGTTGCACTCTCATTCCAGTCGTTAAATTCCCCGATCACATAGACCTGCTTTGCGTTTGGAGCCCAAACTGCAAAGAACATTCCCTCTTCTCCGTCTTCACAGGAAGGATGTGCCCCCAGTTTCTCATAAATATCATAATGAGTCCCCTGTGCAAACAGATACTGGTCATCCTGGGAAATGAAGACTGTTGGCTTCTTTTTCTTTTCTGCCATACCTCTACACACCTTTCTCTAGTAATGCATGAAATCTTTTTCTCTTAAAATGATCATATCCTCATCATCATATCGATTTCCAAATAGAACATCAAAGAAATGCTTTGGCGTCTTCTTATCCGCATAATAAATTGCTTCATCCACAAGCTCTTCAATCTCGGAAAGCGTAACCTCATGATCACCGGTCTGCAGATCGGCAATTCTCGTATGCAGCGCCAGAATTCCAAGATCATCAATCGAGTATTCCTGCTCTAAAGCATATTTTCTTGCGTATTTCACAAGCGTCTGGTCATCCAGTGCTTCCAGATCCACTCTTAAATTAAATACTTCCTGTAAGTCCTTATTCCTGGCAAGGAATGCGTCCATCCGGTTCTTAGTATCCTCCAGAACCAGAATCAGCCCCTTTTCCTCCTGATTCATCTCACGAAACAGAACATCCACAGAAGGCTTCTTAAGTGCTGCGGCATCCTCCACGATCAGTGCACCGTTTGCCAGCTTATTTAACGTCTCTGCAATATCCTTCTTGTTCAGAACTGATCCGGAGATCTTCGCAACCTTACCGGAGAAATTACTGTCATTGGACTGCACATCCTTAATCAGGAGCTTTGCAAAAGCAGTAGATTCCGTTCCCTCTTCACCGGTGACAACAACATTGCCAGTGTAGGAAGCAAGGCTGATGTTATCGATGACCTCCGCAATCTGACGGCGTGTCCGGCGATGATGGATAAACGGAGCAAACTCTTTTCTTTCCTGCTCTGTCAGTTCGCGCCCCTTTTCTGTAGAGGAGATCACTTCCCCGGTCGTTTGTACCGGCTCGTCCTCCTTCTTAATCTCTCTTGGTGCCCTGAGCTTCTTAGCCTGTGCTGCCTGTGCCGGAACTTTTTCCGTCATTTCCGGTATATCTTCAAACTCTAACACAATATTCTGTGTTTCATCAAAATTCTGCTGTACCTTTTTCTTCTTTCTGCGGAGAGGCATCTTCTTCGGCTCTTCCGGTTCTTCTGCTGCTTCTTCCTCCGGATTCTCCTCTGTCGTTTCTACCCCGGCAGCTTCTTCCGTTACTTCCTCTGCGGCCTCTTCGACCATTTCTTCCCCGGATTCCTCCGCAGCTTCCTCTTCCTCATCGATGATCTCGGCATCCTCAACCAGTTCGTCCGGAACAGAATCCTGTACTTCTCCCATAACCGGTTCTGTCCCCGGCAGCTCTTCCATCACTTCATCCACAGATTCTTCGATGATTTCTTCCGGTTCCTCCACAGGCTGCGGTTTCACCTCTTCCTTCTGCTGTGGATGAGCTTCCTTTTCTTCCCGCTGCTTCTCAATATCGGAAACCTTGACAACCTTCGGCTTTTCCTTATCGGCACGAAGCTTTTCTTCCTTCATGGCCGCAGTTACCATGGCATTTTCCAGCTCTTCCAGAAGTCCGGATTTCGTAGACTCATCAAAATCGGCAAACAGGTTGTCCGTCTGCTTACGCACGCGTTCACGGATTTCCTTGAGACGTCTTTCCTCATTCTCCTTCTTCATCCGCTCCCATTCCGCCATCACATCCTCGATGCTGAGCTGTCCGGTAATCTGCTTCTCTACCTGTTCGGATTCCGGCACCACCAGACTGAGCTGTCCGTCATACTCCTGGGAAAGCATATCATCGTACCCGGATTTTTTATTAAAGGTGCGGATCACACCCGTATTGGACATCGCATCCATTGAAGCAGGCGTAACTCCCGGTGTGACCTCTTCCTGTTCTTCCTCCACCGGACGGAAAGCGGTACGGTCTGCGTTCTTCTCGGCAAGCTCGGAAACCACATCCTGCACGTTCACTTCGGAAGTATTGCCAAAAAACACTTCCTCATCTGCCTGTTTCAGGTCTTCATCCGTAATCAGCTTCATCTCATCGGTATCCTGACGAAGAACCGGCTGTACCTTTTCCTGCACTTCCTCTATGGTCTGCTCTGTTGCTTCTGTCGGAGCTGTCTCCTGTACAAGGGCTTCCTGTGCTACTGCTTCCTGTACTTCTGCTTCCTGAACCTCTGCTACAGATCCTTCTGCGGCTATTGTCTGTTCCATCTGCGGTTCAACCGGCTGCATATCCGGTATCCGGATCATTTCGTTATCCGCAGCCGCATCGGTCTGTGCGGATTCATCCGCACCCTCTGTATGATCTACCGGTGCATACATCTGTGTCATCATCAGATCATTCACTTCACCTGCCGGCATGTCTCCGGTTTTATTCTCCAGAAGCTCCCGCATACTCTCTGCGAGCTCCTTCTGTAAATTAATCGTATTGTACTGGCTGACATCAACCGGTTTCACCTGAATATCCAGATCATCTTCCTCTGAAGAAGCCTGTTCCGTCTTCGGAATCTGCTTCGTATCGTCTGTCAGCTGATTCATCTGACGACTGTATTCATCATCGCCCTCGTCCTCGGTTTCATACTTTGCCTCCTCACGCACAGCTGCCTGATCTACGGCAAAGTCTGAAGCACGCATTCCATTATGGCTCTTCAATTCCTCGTACTTCTGTTGCTGCTCCGGTGTTAAAGGTATATGCAGCATCTTAAGCTCATATGCCTTAAGAACATATCTGCCTTCCCCAAACCACAGAATCATCTCATCGCACTCTTCAATGCATTTACTTTCAAGACCTACCCTGTGGTAAAGATAAGCCAGCTCGTAGGCCCATTTTTCACGGTAATCATGGCGCTTTAATTCTTCAAGAACCTCAATCCGCTCCTCCAGGCTTACATCCTGTGCTTCATACAGCTTATACTGCAGAATATATCTGCCGCTGTCCTTCGGTGCAAGCTGGACAAATTCCTTGTAGTATTCAATCGCCTGAACATATTCTCCAAGCTTAATAGATAACTCACAGAGAGAATATACGATCAGCCGCCCCTTCTGCTTTTCATAGGCCAGAAGAAGAATATTCCTGCTGTCTTCATATCTCCGGTTGATTTTATATAAATCACTGATGGTACAGAGCATCATCACGCTTTTTACCCTGCGCCAGTCAATGGAATCTGCGATTTTAACTGCTTCCTCGTATTCGCCTTCTGAAATTAAGGATTTAATCTCATCTGCACGTACTTTGTATTCATATTTATCCAAGGTAGTCACCTCTATATTTCTCTGCCAAAAGGCATACATAGTTACGTTATCAGTTTACCATACGGGGTATAAGATGTCAAAAATAAAACGCAAAAAAGAACAAGATATGGGCAGGTTCTTCCAACATTACCCATAGATCTTGTAGTAAATTTCGTTGGAAAGCAGTGCAAATTCCTGTAAGGTCAGTGCTTCCCCCCGGACAGACGGCGAAAATCCCCGTCTTTAGGATTTAGCACTATATTTTTTTGAGAGTTTAATCTATATAGAGTTATTGCCAGTCAGCATATTTGCTGGCTTTTTTGTTGTTTGAAAAAAATTGACAAATTTTATTTTTTATTCTTGCATATATAGTGTCATAGTGTTATACTATAAGAGGGTGCATTTTATGGCTTATTTCTTAAAAAAATCAAACTACAAAAAAGGTACATATCTTCAAATTTACGAGAGTTTTTATGACCCGGAAAGGAAAGGCGGGGCTCACCGCTCTTTTAAAGCTTTAGGTTATGTTCATGAGCTTCAGGCAAAGGGCATTGACGATCCTATCTCCTTCTACAAAGAAGAAGTTATCAGACTGAACCAGGAAGCAAATGCTGCAAAAGCCGCAAAAAAAGCGAAGCAGATTTCAGATGATTCTCCGGAAAAACTCATTGGCTATTTTCCGATGAAAAACATCAACGACAAGCTGTCTGTTAAAAAATATATGGATCTTATGCAGACTGCTACTGACTTCCGCTTTAATGTTTTTGACATGATCTCTGCCCTTGTTTACGCAAGGCTTGTCCAGCCATGTTCAAAATCAAAGACTTATGACGAAGTGATTCCAAAGCTTTTTGAATCTTACGATTTTTCTTTAAACCAGCTCTATGACGGGCTGGAGTATATCGGCTGCGAATACGAAAAGATCATCGAAATCTACAATTATCAGATCCAGCAGATGTATCAGTTTGATACTTCTCATACTTACTTTGACTGCACTAACTTTTACTTTGAGATCGACAGGGAAGATGATTTCCGGAAAAAAGGACCTTCCAAGGAAAACAGAAAAGAACCGATTGTTGGTCTGGGACTCCTGCTTGATGCAAATCAGATCCCCATCGGCATGAAGCTGTTTCCCGGAAACCAGAGTGAAAAGCCAGTCCTGCGTAAGGTCATTGATGATTTAAAGAAAAGAAACGCCGTATCCGGCAGAACCATCCAGATTGCTGATAAAGGGCTGAATTGTGCTGAAAATATTTTCCATGCGCTGAAAAATGGCGATGGATATATCTTCTCAAAATCGGTAAAACAGCTTCCAGAAACTGAAAAAGTATGGGTTCTGCTTCCTAACGATTACAAAGATGTAAAAGATGCCGAAGGAAATACTTTATATTGTATAAAGGAGTGCGTTGATGAATTTGAATACAAATTTACCGATTCTGAAACCGGTTCTCTGAAGAAATACAAAATCACAGAGAAGAGAATTGTAACCTTTAATCCGAAACTTGCAAAAAAACAGATTTATGAAATCAACAAAGAAGTAGAAAAAGCAAGGCTTTTAAAAGCATCGCAGGCAAAGAAATCTGAGTATGGTGATTCTGCAAAATATGTTATATTTACGCCTGTTGACAAAAAAGGAAATGATACAGATGGCAGAGTCAAAGTTACCATGAATGAAGAACTGATTAAAAAATCTCTGGAACTTGCCGGATACAACATGTTAGTTACATCCGAAATATCTATGGGTGCCAGGGAGGTCTATACTGCTTATCATAATCTTTGGAGAATAGAAGAATCCTTCCGGATTATGAAATCACAGCTTGATGCAAGACCGGTATATCTGCAAAAAGAGAATACCATTGTCGGGCACTTTCTGATTTGTTATCTTGCGGTCTTACTCACGAGGTTATTACAGTTTAAGATACTAAAAAACAACTATTGCTCAGAAGATTTATTCGAATTCATTCGTGATTTCAGAGTCGCAAAAATATCTGACCGAAAATACATAAATCTATCACGAGGAACTGAGTTTATAAAAGATTTTTCTACCCTTTGCAACCTGCCCTTGACATCCTATTTTCTTAGCGATGGAGAAATTAAAAAAATGCTAAGCCACAGGTTTTAACCCTTGGCTTAGCACTATATTTTAAATTCAACTCTGAAAGTCAGGTAAGATGTCAAAAATAAAACGCAAAAAAGAACAAGATATGGGCAGGTTCTTCCAACATTACCCATAGATCTTGTAGTAAATTTCGTTGGAAAGCAGTGCAAATTCCTGTAAGGTCAGTGCTTCCCCCCGGACAGACGGCGAAAATCCAAGCTTTTCAAGGGCTTCCTGTGCCTGCTCCCGGCCGCAGGGGATATCCCCGGCGTTACCGATTCCATTTGCCAGTGTTTTCCTTCTCTGGTTAAAAGCCGCCCGGATCAGGCGGAACAGGAATGCCTCGTCTCTTACCTCAACAGGCGGCCTGTCATATCGTTTCAGCCGGATGACCGCACTTCCCACATTGGGCTTCGGAATGAAGCAGCCGGGAGAGACATAAGCCACGATCTCCGGCTTTGCATAATACTGCACCGCGAGTGACAGGGCACCATAATCCTTTGTTCCGGGGCCTACCTGCATCCGGTCCGCCACCTCCTTCTGCACCATAATCGTAATGCTGTCAAGCGGAACATGGCTCTCAAACAGACCCATGATAATCGGTGTCGTGATATAGTAGGGGAGATTTGCCACAACCTTGATTGGCTTTCCTGCGTTTTGCTCCTCCACAAGCTTCTGAATGTCCACCTTCAGGATATCCTCATTGATCACGGTCACATTGTCATAAGGAGACAGGGTATCTTCCAGAATCGGAATCAGGGACTTATCAATCTCAACCGCAATGACCTGACCGGCACTTTCTGCCAGATACTGTGTCATTGTTCCGATTCCCGGTCCGATTTCCAGTACGCAGTCCTCCTTCGTAATTTCTGCGGATTCCACAATTTTTTCCAGAATATGACTGTCAATCAGAAAGTTCTGCCCGAACCGTTTCTGGAAGTTAAAGTTATATTTTTTCAAAATCTCAATCGTTCCTGTAGGATTTCCTAATGTCGGCATGCATTTTCTCCTGTTACTGTTTCTTTTTCTGAAATCCGTAAACCTGTTCTGCATTGGCAAATGTCACCTGCATAACCTGCTCCGGAGTGATTTCCTTTAACTCTGCTATCTTCCCTGCCACATAGGGAAGGTTTAAAGAGGAATTCCGCTTTCCCCTGTTCGGAACCGGAGAAAGATACGGACTGTCTGTTTCGAGAACAATTTTCTCTAACGGAAGATATTTTACCACTTCTGCGAGCTTTCTTCCATTGCCAAAAGTAACAACTCCGCCAATTCCAAAATAAAACCCCATATCAAGAAAGGTGCGTGCCAGCTCCACGGAATAGGAATAACAGTGTACGATTCCCCCGATTTCCCCGGCATGATGCTCCTGCATAAGATCTACGGTATCCTTAGCAGCATCCCTCGAATGAATAATCAATGGAAGATGTGTCCGTCGCGCCATTTCCATCTGCGCTTCAAACCATTTCTTCTGAATCTCCCGATCCGGCTCGTTCCAGTAATAATCAAGGCCAATCTCACCGACTGCAACAACCTTCCCCCCCTGCTGCAGTGCTTCCTCTCTGCAGAGCTTCTCCATGAAAGCCAGATCGTCATCTGTCAGTTCCCCTGTATCGGAAGGGTGCACCCCGATGGATGCATAAATAAAATCATACTTCTTCGCAAGATCCAGGCTGTCCCGACACCCCTTCAGGCTGGCTGCAACGTTAACCACTCTCGTAATTCCTTCCTCCGGAAGTTTCAGCAAAAGCGATTCCCTGTCCTCATCAAAGGCCGGATCATCATAATGTGCATGCGTTTCAAATATCATCATATGCTCCTGACTGCCCGATTTTTCACGGTTTTCGGGCACAATTAAAATTTCTTAAAAAATTTTTAAAAAAGTACTTGCATTTCAAAAGGCATTATACTATAATAACACTTGCGTTGCAAATGAAGTATTAAAACAACAAAAGATACGGACCGCTAGCTCAGTTGGTAGAGCACCTGACTCTTAATCAGGGTGTCCAGGGTTCGAACCCCTGGCGGTCCACTGCAAGTACCATTTTTGAGGACACAGGAGCCTTGGGGATGGTGCTTTTTTTGTGAGCAATGAGCCATGCTATAAATGGAAAAGGAACATTCCGGGGAGCTTGCTCACCTTAGAATGTTCCTTTTTTATTTATAATACGGCGAATGCCGCAGAAGCGAAGCAGCTTGCCTGCGAGCTTCCGGCATGGCTCATTGCTCACAAACAAACACCACCTTGCCTTCAGGCTTCCGGCATGGCTCATTGCCCACAAGCATGCTCCATCTTTCCTCCGGGCTTCCGGCATGGCTCATTGCTCACAACCAAGCACCACCTTGCCTCCAGGCTTCCGGCATGGCTCATTGCTCACAAGCATGCACCACCTTTCCTCTTCTCCTCCAGCAGTCCCTCAAACTCTTCCGGCGGCAACGGCTTATAGAAATAATATCCCTGCACATACTTTCCGCCCTGTTCTTTAATAAATTCCACCTGCTCGTCCGTCTCCACGCCTTCGGAAACCGTCTTAAAGTGCAGATTATTGGAAAGCTGCATAATTGCAGAGATAACTGCCTTGTTCTTATCATCCATCTTATTTTTCATAAAAAATCCGCCATCAATCTTAATAATATCAACCGGCAGGGATTTCATAAAGTTAAGTGTCGAGTATCCAGCACCAAAATCATCCATGGAAATCACAAATCCCACGGCCTTTAACCGCTTAATCATATCAATCAGACGATCCGCATCCTGGAAGAAAACACTCTCGGTAATCTCCAGCTCAATCTGCTCCGGACGTAAATCGTACACATCACACAGAGCCTCCATATGTTCCGGAAGCTGATCGTCCATCAGATGCAGACGGGACAGATTCACTGAAATCACCGGAACCTTCTTTCCTTCCTGCAGCCATTTGTGAATCAGCCGGAAGGTCTCTTCATATACAAACTGGTCAATCTCCACAATCATACCGGTCTCTTCGGCAAGTGGGACAAACTTTCCCGGCGGAACCAGCTTACCATCCTTATCCTTCAGACGGACCAACGCTTCCGCACCACTGATCTTTCCGGTAGTAATATCCACCTTTGACTGAAAATAGACACAAAAGCCCCCATTCTCCAATGCATCCTTCATAATCCGGTTCATGGCTTCCTTTTCATTTTCACGAGTCTCAAATTCTCTTGTATACACGTAAATTCCACTTGTTTCGTAAAAATTTAGTTTTGCCATATTCCGTGCCTTCATTGCTTTATCAATCGAGCGGTTGATATCCGTTTCTTCCGGAGAGATCGCATAAATACCACCAAAACAATTGATGGTTATCCCTGCATAGCTGCGTCTGAAATGCATAGTGAGTTCATCTGTATAATAATGAACCCTGCGTGAAATTGTCTCTGCCGGGCATGAATTCATGATAATAATGAAATCATCTCCCTTTACCCGGCAAAACAGATCTCCCTCTGACAGATCCTGCTGAATCATTTGCGCAAGAGCCTTTAACACTTCATCTCCGGTAACATATCCGTACTCATCATTGATTCTTACAAAATCCTGTATTCCAAGGAAAACCAGTACAAAACCCTTTTTCTTGCGTTTCAGAAGTCTCAGTGCCTCCATACGGAACTTTTCATAACTCATCACACCGGTCAGCCGGTCTATTCCCTTCACCCTCTGCAGGTAAGATGTCACATCAGATTTACAGATCATAAAATCATCTTCAAATCCGGTATCATGAATTCTGGTTGCCGTAATCGTATAGCTGTTATCCTCATCAATGTCATAATACTCAACCGTGTTTTCCTCCATATCCGGCCCACAGGCTTCCATCGGACAGTTTTCACACGGTGTATCCCTCCGGAACATCACCTCATAACACTTGATGTCTTTCGGAAGATCCTTATATGTCTCACGCATGGACGGACTTAAATAATATATTTCATGGGTGTGCAGATTGGATACAAAATAGTCAATTTTCTGTGCTTCCATTGCCATACGCCCGATCCTGTACTCATTTTCAAGCTCTGTCTTGGCCTGGAAACGCAGAATAAAACTGGACAGCATTTTCGTAATGCTGCGAAGAGTAAAGATTTCTGCTTCTGTAAAGGAACGCTTTTCCCAGATCTCATAGGTGATGGCAAACCGCATTACATCACCCTCCCACAAAGGAAACACAATACAGGAAAACGGGATTCTGGATAATTTGCTGAATTCTTCGGTATAATCTTTATACCTGGAATGTCCGTTCTGTATCAGGTAATAATCAGGAGCTTTGCTTTCTGCCGACAGGTCGGCTGTCCCAAAGGTTTCAATGACAGAAGCATCATCGCCATCGTCCTCCCGGACCCATTTATTGGTAACACGCATTATCAGTGCAAGTGTGTCATATTCACGCAGAATACACCGGTCAAACCCAAAATAACGGCAGACCTCCTCAAACACCAGATAGAGAGCCTGCTGCAGATTCTTTTCCCGGCACAGGACATCAAAACAAAAATCAAATAGTTCACGATTGATCCGGGTGACAGATTGATCTCCGGTTATCATAAGCTTATCCTGTTCACTGACCTTCCGGTAGGTCTGTCCCCGGTAATCAGCATCCATCTGTTCACCATCATAAAAGTACAGTCTGTTTTTACCATGCCTCTTCGCAGTCCACAAAGCAGAATCCGCATGGGCATAAAGAGTATCCAGATCTCCTCCGTCCTTCGGGAACACTGCTGCACCTGCACTGAACCGGATCACACTTTCATCCCGAAGCTGTATATACTTTTCCAGACGATCCTTCAACCTTCGGATAAGCTTTTCAACCTTTCCGGTATCACTTAACTCCGGACAATAAACCAGAAAAATATCAAATGCCATCCGTGCAACAATATCCTTGACCATAAAGTTTGTATGTATCTGACTTCCAACCTGCTTCAACACAGAATCGGCATAGGTCTGCCCATACTGCTGATTAATCCTGCAGAAATCATCCAGATCAATCAGCAAAAGCACCCCCTGCTCATCCGCATTCTTAAGAAGCCGTTCCAAAATCCGTTCTCTTGCTGCATATCGCGTATACAGCTTGGTCAGATCATCCTTTTCCTGTGTATTGCCCTCCGACAGATTTAAATCATTCCCACTCATAAGTAAACCCCCCACGGAATTATTATTACTCTGTATATTCATTATATCACCTGTTGTCAGCAACAACAAATCTTACGGTCTTTATTTTCCGTGATTCTTCTTAAACTGCTTTGGGGTTACACCCTTCCATTTGCGGAAAATCTTAATCAGATGACTGCTGTCGGAAAAACCGGTTTCCTGGCTGATATAGCTTAAATCAAAGTCTGTGAACAGCAAAAGATCCTCCACCCTGTTGATCCGGATAAATTCAATGTATTCCTTGCAGGATCTTCCATAATACTGCTTGAAATTCTTTGCAAAATAGGAATAACTCATGTTACACATATCCGCCAGATCTTCTACCCGGATCTGCTCTCCGATATGTGCATCAATATAGGAGGTAATTCCACGGATGGAATCCGTCTCAAGATTCATCGCCATCGCCACATCGGTATTAAATCCATTCTCACACCAGACCCGTACCATCTGGACGATCAGCGAAGAAATCAGGCTGTGAATCACAATATCATAGCCAAACTGCTTCTTCTGAATCTCCTCCCGGCATCTGCAAAAGATTTCCCTTGTCCTCCAGTCCCGGATCCTTTCTTCCTTAAAACAAAGTTCCACTTCCGGACTCTTATTGATGCTTTCAAGAATCATTTTCAACTCAGGTGAATAGCTGTTCTCGGTATATAGCTTACTGATGTCAAATTTAATGACTTCATATTTCAGGTCAAAATTGGTTGCTGTATAAACAGCATGCAGCGCTTCCGGAGGGAAGATCATCAGATCCCCTGGTTCAACCACATAAGTCCGTCCGTTGCAATCGATCAGTCCGGTTCCCTCTACCATCAGAATCATTTCCATAAAATAATGCCAATGAGACCGGATCGGAAACGGCATACAGGAGCTATCATAAAAAAAAGCTTCGTAAGGTGATTTTAATTTATCACAGTATTCAAATAAGTATTGCATCACAAACCTCTTACAAATAGATTTATACAATTTTTGCGCAACTATATTATAGCGGATATTTATTGGCAGTGCTATAGTTTTATAGTAATGAAAGAGTTTTATAACTTAACCCTTTATAGCTTAATTATTAATTTGGAAGGAATATGTTATGGAATTTATTAAAGGAGTAACCTTCTCCCCATTTTCTCCCAAAGGAAGTCTTAGCAGCAGGGAAGCTAAGAACAGTTTAAAAAATCTGATAGAAGGAACAGGCGCCAATTATATTGTACTGGTTCCAAATGCGCTTCAGGAAACCCCACAGTCAGAAGAAATTGATTTTACCTCCGATGCAACTGTTTCCGACAAGGAACTGATCAGTATGATTAATCATATTCATAAAGAAGGACTGCATGTTTTCTTAAAGCCCACTGTAAATTGTAAGAACGGTACCTGGCGTGCACATATTAATTTTTTTGATGAAGATGTTCCCTGTGAGCCCAAATGGAGCAACTGGTTTGCATCCTATACGGAATTTCAGCTTCACTTTGCTGAAATTGCCGAAAAAACCAAATGTGAAATTTTCAGTCCCGGCTGTGAGATGGTAATGCCCCAGCGAAGAAGTGCCCAATGGCGTCAGCTTATCGCCGAGATCCGTAAGGTATATCATGGTATGATTACCTATAATACCGATAAATATCAGGAACACAACGTAGACTGGTGGGATTGTGTGGACGCCATCTCCTCCAGCGGATATTATCCTCCCGACCGTTGGGAACAGGAGCTTGACCGCATTGAAGCTGTTGTGAAGAAATTTGACAAACCTTTCTTCTTCGCAGAATGCGGTTGTATGTCCACCCACGGTTCCTCCAAGGCACCGAACGACTGGACTGTACGTGGTGAGGTCGATCTGGACGAGCAGAAGAACTGGTATGTCTCCATGTTTGAGGCCTGCCGCAAGCGTCCCTGGATTCAGGGCTTCTGCTTATGGGACTGGGCAGGTAAACAATACCCATTAGACAAGGCAGCCTCCCACAGTGGATATGATATTTATGGAAAGCCTGCACAGGATATTGTGAAGGCCAATTACAAAAGCTTATAACTTCTTCCTTTTTCCCTATACGAAACCCGGCATCCTGTATATGCAGGTGCCGGGTTTTCATTTTATCATATTCTGTAACAGTTCATCCCTTCTCATTCATAAGCTGCCGGTATTTATTATATTTGAAACTATTCCGAGCCATTCTTTATAAAATGATGTTGGGGATCAAAAGCTCCCAACTATGATGCCTACGGATTGTTCCGTGCTTTGCACTCCCACAATCCTATTCAATATTCGCATATCGTGGAATTAGCATCCCACTTTTATGCTCATATCGGAGCGGGTCCCAAGGTCTTTCAACCACCTATGAGCAAGCTCATGTGGTTTTAGACCTTTTGACCTTGGCATCATATATGATAAACATATGCAAAGTTTCAGATATGATAAACACATGTGAAGGAAGGAGAAAGAGTATGAATGCGATGGAACAGCTGCGTGAGATGATTAATAACAGTAATAATATTGTATTTTTCGGTGGAGCAGGAGTGTCTACGGAGAGTGGAATCCCGGACTTTCGGAGTGTGGATGGATTGTATCATCAGAAGTATGATTACCCACCGGAAACCATTTTAAGTCATACCTTTTACCGGCAGAAGCCGGAAGAGTTCTTCCGTTTTTATAAGGATAAGATGCTTTGTCTCACGGCCGAGCCCAATGCGGCACACAGGAAGCTGGCAGAGTGGGAACAGCAGGGAAAGCTGAAGGCAGTCATTACCCAGAATATTGACGGACTTCATCAGAAAGCCGGTTCGAAGAAGGTATTAGAGCTTCATGGAAGTGTGCTTCGGAATTATTGTGAAACATGCGGAAAATTCTTTGATGCAGAGTATATGCTGCATGCAGATGGAATTCCGAAATGTGATGCATGTGGCGGCAGAGTGAAGCCGGATGTAGTTCTTTATGAAGAGGGACTTAATCAGAATACACTGCAGGAAGCTGTTCATTATATTAAGGAAGCGGACGTACTGATTGTGGGAGGAACCTCCCTTGTTGTATATCCGGCGGCAGGTCTTATTGATTATTATCAGGGCAATAAGTTAATTCTGATTAATAAGACGGCAACCGCACGCGATGGAATTGCAGACCTGGTGGTTCAGGGAGCGATCGGGGAGATCTTTTCACAGCTGTAAGGATAGGGGAAAAGGAAAATGAGTATCTTTTTGGCAGTAATTGGGTGGATCTGTGTGATCTATTTTCTGTGTATTGCATTGTTTGTCAGACATGGAACGTTTTTTTTCTTTGTCTGGCTGTTTCTTGGAGTTACGGCACTGGGATTATCCTTTTGTATGAAGAGAGGAATCTGGCAGGAACATGTGCCGTTACTTGTGCGCAGAAGCTTCTGGTGCGTGGCAACGATTGGAGTGCTTTTCTTTCTGATTGTGGAAGGATTTATCCTGAGCGGATTTGGAATGTCAGGCTCAGATCGGGCAAAGTATCTGGTGGTTCTCGGTGCGCAGATGAAGCCTGAAGGCCCATCTAAGGTTTTGCAGTACCGGCTGGATGCTGCACTTGCTTATTTAACAGATCATCCGGAATGCCAGGTGGTTGTATCCGGTGGACAGGGTGCGGATGAGCATATCAGCGAAGCCCAGGGAATGTACGACTACCTTGTCGCGCATGGACTGGAAGCAGACCGAATCCTTCTGGAGGATCAGTCTGTAAATACGGTACAGAATCTGGCTTTTTCTGCAAAAAATTTTGATAAGGAAAAGGATGAGGTCCTGATTGTAAGTAATAACTTTCATGTGTTCCGGGCAGTCGGAATTGCCAGACGTCAGGGCTATCAGAAGGTATCCGGACTTGCGGCACGTGGATACTGGTTTCTGTTACCCAATAATATGCTGCGGGAATTTGTCGGTGTGTGCAAGGATCTGATTCTCGGTATATGAGAAACTACTAAAAGCATATTGGATTCATTTCTGCACAGCTGAGCTGTTACCTATTATGAGAGAAAAGGAAGAAAATTGTGGATATTCAGGTCAATGACATTGTGAAATTAAAGAAAGCGCATCCCTGTGGCAGCTATGAGTGGCTGGTGCTGCGGACCGGAGCGGATTTCCGGCTGAAATGCGTCGGATGCGGACATCAGATTATGATCCCACGCAGACAGCTGGAGAAGAATGTGAAGGGGATCCGGAACAGGGAGTAGGTGTCTTAAGGGTACTGCATAAAACAATGTAAGTCCTTTCATAAGCTGTCCTTAGTGAGCAGGCTCCCACGGTCATCCTGCACAATTATTTCCGCATGGCTGAACTGTTACTGAAAATGACAGAATGATAGAAAAGTTAATTTGATACTTGAAATTAGCATGAATTCATGGTATCATATAAATCCGTGGTATGTAAAAAGACATACAAATCCTTGCTCCTGTTTCAGGACAGGGGCCAGAGACCAAAAGGAGGTAACTAGCATGAACAAGTATGAATTAGCCGTTGTTGTTAGTGCGAAAATCGAAGACGAGGAAAGAGCAGCAGTAGTTGACAAGTGCAAGGCCCTGATCGAAAGATTCGGTGGAACCATCACAAACGTTGACGACTGGGGCAAGAAGAGACTGGCTTATGAAGTTCAGAAGATGAAAGAAGCTTACTATTACTTCATTCAGTTTGACGCTGAGCCTACTGCACCGATCGAAATCGAAAACCGTGTTCGCATTATGGACAATGTTATCAGATTTTTATGCGTAAGACAGGACGAGGCATAAGATAACCGCTATGCCGGAAAGTAGAGGCAGGTATGAATAAAGTAATCCTTATGGGACGTTTGACGAGAGATCCTGAAGTTCGGTATTCTCAGGGCGAGAATGCAACAGCAGTCGCCAGATATACATTAGCCGTAGACCGTAGATATAACCGTAATAATGACGAGCAGAGCGCAGATTTCATTAACTGTGTTGCTTTTGGACGTAATGGCGAGTTCGCTGAGAAGTATCTTCGTAAGGGAACCAAGATTGCAGCTACCGGTCGTATTCAGACAGGAAGCTATACGAATAAAGACGGTGTACGTGTATATACGACAGAGGTTGTTATTGAAGAACAGGAATTTGCTGAAAGCAAAAACAGCTCTTCCGCAGGTAATGGGGGCTTTACAGGCGGAAATAATGCACCTGCTATGCAGGATGCAGGTGATGGCTTCATGAATATTCCGGATGGAATTGATGAGGAATTACCGTTTAACTAAGTTTTTTACTATGAATAGGAGGGTAACCACTATGGCATTTAATAAAGCAGAGAAGTCTGATTTTCCTAGAAAAAAAGGCGGTATGCGTAGAAGAAAAAAGGTTTGTGTATTCTGTGGTAAGGACAATGTAATTGATTACAAGGATACTGCCAAGTTAAAGAGATATGTATCTGAGAGAGGAAAAATCCTTCCCAGACGTATCACCGGCAACTGTGCAAAACATCAGAGAGCTCTTACTGTAGCAATCAAGAGAGCACGTCACGTAGCACTGATGCCTTATGTTCAGGATTAAATTCAGTCTGAGTTTAAAGGGATGAAAG
>ENA-OZFV01000315-OZFV01000315.1-human-gut-metagenome-genome-assembly--contig:-NODE-315-length-25011-cov-7.358190_pt1 | contig 25011 bp, 18 predicted proteins | sample MGYA00245110_ERZ653645 | MGnify/ENA primary metagenome ERZ653645 (study PRJEB26926, sample SAMN06165144) | human gut metagenome | biome: ENVO:00009003; feature: ENVO:2100002; material: ENVO:00002003... | reverse complement strand
CCGCCGACCCTCTGCTTGTAAGGCAGACGCTCTGAACCAGCTGAGCTAAGCGCCCTAACAAAATTCATCGCCATCAGAAAGAGAGGTGGGCGCTGACGGATTCGAACCGCCGACCCTCTGCTTGTAAGGCAGACGCTCTGAACCAGCTGAGCTAAGCGCCCGTTCTTTCTAAAAGCGATGCAAAAGTACGAAAAACCATTATACGGTCCAAATTTTCCGTGTACTTTTTTACAAGATTTTTCAACAAATGTCTTTCAATCGCAAATTTCCAGCGGATTAGACCAAGTATACGGCATACGCACTTCCGCTCACAATTGCTGCACAATCGCTCTCACCACAGATTCTGATGTCATCATACGGCTATACTCATCCGCTCCAGCCTTCCCCATTTCTACCCCAACATTTCTAAAAGTCATCGAACTTTCTACTCTAAGACGTGCAGATGCATGTATTTCCCTCACACCGGTTTCTGCAATAATTTTCGCGGCATTCTGCGCGTTGACCCCGCATCCGGGCATTATGACCATTCTGCCGGCGGCCTGCTCGTTCAGGCTGCGGAGTTTCGCAATCCCGGCTTCTGCCGTAGATGACAATCCAGACGTCAACAATCGGGAACAACCCAACTCGATAATCTGCTCCAGGGCCCGTTCGGGGTTCCGGCACATGTCAAAAGCGCGATGGAAAGTAACAGGAATGCCTTCAGACGCCATCATAAACTGCTTCATCGCCTCCATATCAATCTCTCCTTCCGAAGTCAAGGCTCCCACAACAATTCCATCTACGCCCATCTGCCGTAAAGTTTCTATATCCCGACATATAACCTGTTGCTCACGCGCCGTGTAAAGGAAATCTCCTCCCCTGGGCCGTACGAGCACATGCTTATATATGCCCGGCTCTTCCAACGCAGCTCTCACAAAACCCGCGGAAGGAGTCACTCCTCCCTCGTCCAGACCTGAACATAATTCTACCCGATAAGCGCCTCCCCGACGAGCCGCCGACACGCTTTCTATGCAACCCGCACATACTTCCAAAACTGCATTCATAGGACTTTCTTATATTTAATTGTTTCTTGCGAAGTTAGAACAAAAAATATAATATCCAAAGTTTTTCGCGATATCCAATGCCGAAGATATAGGATTTTCTTAAATTTGCTACTAATTTTTAATCTTATCAAAAAATGAAAAAATACGTTGCAGACCTTTCCATAACCGGCATAGAATTTCCACGAGAAGACTATGCCCTTCTGCGATTAACTGATCCCGAGAAGGAACTGCCGGAGATGCTCCCCGGCCAATTTGTCAACATTCTCATCGAAAGTTCCGCCCAAACGTTTCTTCGCCGCCCCATTTCCATCAATTACGTAGACCGGAAAAATAATGAACTCTGGTTATTAGTGCATGCCATTGGTGCGGGAACACGCGCTTTGGCAGCATCGAAGATTGGTGACCGCCTCAACTGCATATATCCCCTGGGCAACGGGTTTTCCCTCCCCGAAAACGGACAAAAAAAATATCTCTTGGTGGGAGGCGGCGTAGGAACAGCTCCATTGCTCTACTACGGAGAACAGTTGCAGGCTTTAGGCTGTACGCCGGTTTTTCTGTTAGGAGGGCGCACCCACAAAGACTTAATGCAACTCGACCTCTTTAAAAAATACGGCAAAGTATGCGTCACCACCGAAGACGGTTCGCTGGGAGAAAAGGGATTTGTCACGCAACATTCCATTTTATCCGCCGAAACTTTTGACGCAATTGCCACCTGCGGGCCCAAACCGATGATGATGGCTATTGCACGTTATGCTCACGAAAAAGGTATCCCTTGCGAAGCATCACTGGAGAATCTGATGGCATGCGGTGTCGGCGCCTGTCTGTGCTGCGTAGAAAAAGACAAGGAAGAACACAACGTATGCGTATGTAAAGAAGGACCTGTTTTTAATACACAAATACTACAATGGCAAATCTCCAAGTAAACATAGGTAAATTAGCACTGAAGAATCCGGTCATGACGGCTTCAGGCACATTCGGATATGGCATCGAATTCGCCGATTTTATCGACCTGAACCGACTCGGAGGATTCATCGTCAAAGGTACCACCCTCAAGGCACGCGAAGGAAATGACTACCCCCGTATGGCAGAAACAGCCTCGGGCATGCTCAACTGCGTCGGTTTGCAAAACAAGGGAGTTGATTATTTCTGCGAAAATATCTACCCCCAAATAAAGGAGCTGAACACGAATATCCTTGTCAATGTTTCCGGTTCCTCTCCTGAAGATTACGCGGCCTGTGCAGCACGCATTGCCGAACTTCCACAAATCCCTGCCATCGAATTGAACATATCCTGCCCCAACGTGAAAAACGGCGGTATGGCATTTGGCGTCACATGTGAAGGAGCTGCTGCTGTAGTTAAGGCCGTCCGAAAGGCCTACGACAAAGTATTGATTGTCAAACTTTCCCCTAACGTAACCGACATTGCTGAAATAGCCCGTGCGGTCGAAGCCGAAGGAGCCGACAGTGTCTCACTGATTAATACGTTAATGGGGATGAGTATTGACATCGAACGCAGGAAATCCAGATTAAGCATTGGAACCGGCGGACTCAGCGGCCCCTGCGTAAAACCCGTAGCCTTGCGTATGGTATGGCAGGTTGCACGAGCCGTAAAAATCCCCATAGTGGGACTCGGCGGAATCATGAATGCCACGGATGCGATAGAATTTCTCATGGCTGGCGCCACCGCCATAGAAATCGGTACCGCGAACTTTATCGATCCCACCGTCACAATCAAAGTCATTGACGGAATCAACGACTGGCTCGATCGCCACGGTATTAAAGATGTTAATGAAATCATCGGCACGCTTGAAGCATAAGTTTCAAAATACAAGCCCGATTATCCCAACAGACAAATGGCAAGGAATGAATGGAATACCCTCATCATTCCTTGCCTCTTTTTCCTAACGATTGGTCTACAAAATATTATACCGTTTTTCTGCCGGCTAATCCCATTCACCGAATCATTCCCTTCATATCAGCAGTATTCAACAGGCACCTCATCATGCAACCAGCAAACCTTTCCTTTCCTATACGTTAACGCCTAAGCCGCGCAATGGCTCTCTTCCTTATGCCCTTCACAATAGAACAGCAAACGTTCATATATATCCTTTGCCTCCTGCTCTCTCAAACTTCTTATGCGAAAAGATGTTCCATTGGTAGAAATCAGCAGACTTACTCTATGGAAATAGGGCGTAAAAGGCGTTGACACCAGGCGAACGACTTCTATGTTTCCGTATTTAAAATAGTTTGTCATTCTGGCAAATTTTCCATTGCCAACCTCCAGATAGTCCTCTTTCAGAGTAATATAACTACGACGTAGGGCCAACGCCCCTTTTAATAAAACTATCAACAAATAGGAAAACGTAACCATAAGCCATGCGTACTGCCCGTAATAACACAAAACCAGAGAAACGGAAAAGAATATAAGTAACTCATACTTTATGCTGTGCCCCAATAAGCCATAACCAGACCGGGCGGAGATAATATCTGGCGACGAAGAATAATCCTTTCCCAACCACCAACGCAGGAAGTGCTCCTCATGGTCACAACCATAAATATTTACATTTCCCCCCTTCTCCTTGTCCGTAGCAAACAGTGCCTGCTTCAAGAGGACCGTGCAGCACCCCATCCATTGCTCAACGACATTACGTTTCACGCTGACCGTACAAATCTTATCATAAGAAAATCTGCTACTATTACGCGTCAACAGTCCACTCTCGAAAAAGAGTTGCTTCTCATTGAGTTGTATATCCATACGATAATACTGCAAAAACACTTTTCCCATCCACAACAGCAAAACAACAAGATACAGTGCTGCGACAATGAATACGAAAACTGAATATGAAAAAGAAGCTGTTTCCGCATACGCATCAACATTATCAATGAATTGTTTTACCCACTCCTCATTGACAGATAACGTTTGATTATACAGGGTGCCCAACACTCCCAACAAAACCACCATCCCTTTCAGATGATTCTGGCATAAAGCCCCTTTAATCAAATTCAGATTGCTGACATTCAACTTTATATTTCGCTCATCCCCCGCATTAGTTGCCGGCCTGACGTTTATGGCATCAAATGTATTCTCGGCTCCTTTGCTCTGTGTTTCTACTTGTCCGAGCAGCACATTCCAATCATATTCGTCAAGAATCAATTCTATCTCCGCATTGCCGGAAGCCAAAGTGTCGAAAGAAACTCCTCTCATGTCCAAAAGACGATATATCAACCCCCTCCGGGTACGCAGCGTATATATCTTATGTAAAGGGACGGTAGTTCGCTCCCGTTGGATAACGCCATGCATAAAGATAAGAGAACCGTCCTCAATATAGAATTTCTTAAAATAATAACTGAGAAAAGCCGTGGTAAACGCCAACAACAAAAATGCGCCCAAAACAGAAGGAATCAGCAAGAAGATTTCCCAGAATGCTTTTTCCGCACAAAAATCATAGATTTTAATAATGAAAAAAACAAAGAAGACACTGGCATAAGCCTTCAGGCTTTTTATCAAGAGAATCACCAACGCCCTTTTACTCATCCGACGAGGTTCCAAAAAGTCACTTTCCTTCATGTCCGATACGCTCTAGAATCAATGCCTTTATTTCATTTGCCCTCTTCTCCTTCAATCCCGGAATCGTAACTTTTGCCAGCAGCTGTGCACCGTTGACAATATCAACTGCATATAGTCCAAAGATGCGTGCTATCGGAGTCTGCCGTACGCCCACTTGCTGTATTTTACAAAAAGGAACCGTGATAACAGACGGAAAAATAATCCCGGACCGGTAAGTTATATCATGCTCACGTATAGCAAATCCTTTATAGGCATACGCCTTAGGCAAGAATAAAATATTTATGACAAGCGCCAACAGCAGACCACCTTCCAAGCAGGCAATCACGAGATAACGGTAGCTAAAATCGTCTGCTAAAAGTAGAAACAACGACACCCCCATCATAACCAAATAGACGCATATCATTTTTATCAACTGTACTTTCTGATACTTCCTTTCCAGTGGAAAATAACAGAGGTCGTCTATCCGGTCTACATATTCCGCATCCAATTGCTTGTTTGTCATGTTCTAATTATGATTATAAGATAAAACTTCATCTACCACCGAAAACCGCATATGATAGGTTCACACTTTTTCTGCCCGTCCCAAAATACCGTTATATCCGAATGAATAAAAGTAACACATTTCCTTTTGATTCAATAAGACGGTTTTTATATGAATAAACAAATATTTAGGTTCCCCAAAGAGCACTGCATATTATTTCTGCAACGAAACCTGGTAAAATAAAAGGCGCGTATCCAAAATACCCATCCATTCTGATTTAAGTGATGCTACACCAAATTTGCAGACAGCAGACAGCAGACAGCAGACAACAGACGACGGCCGACTGCAAAATGTATTTGCATCAGCCGTCGTTGTAAACAACAATTCTGAGTCCTGCATCAGTCCAGACTGTGAATCACCAGCCCGCTCCTCAACTTTGGCTCAAACCATGTCGCTTTCGGAGGCATAATATTACCGCTATCGGCAATATTCATGATTTGGTCCATTGCCACAGGATAAAGAGCCAGTGCCAGTTTCATTTCACCGCTATCAACCCGCTTCTTCAATTCTTCCAGTCCTCGCAATCCGCCAACGAAATCAATACGCTTGTCTGTTCTCAAATCCTTGATTCCCAGAATTTCGTCCAAAATCAACCGTGAAGATATATCCACATCCAGAACGCCAATGGGGTCATCCGGATTGTACACACCTTCTTTTGCCGTCAGCGAATACCAACGCCCTCCCAGATACAAGGAGAATTCATGCATCTGCTGCGGACGGTAAATCGACTCCCCTTTGTCTTCCACCACAAAATTTTTCCAAAGTGCCTCCAGAAATTCCGAATCACTCAAACCGTTCAAATCCTTGACAACTCTGTTGTAATCCAATATCGTCAACTGTTCAGCCGGGAAACAGACAGCCATATAATAATTGTATTCTTCCAAACCCGTACTATCGGGATGTTGCGCAATTTTCTCTGCACCAACCCGGGCTGCCGCCGCCGAACGATGATGACCGTCTGCAATATAAAGCGCATCCATTCCGGCAAATTCTTCTGTGATAATACGCTGATCGTCCGCATCAGAAATCACCCAAAAACGATGTCCAAATCCATCTATTGGCGCAATAAAATCATACACAGGCACCTGCGCAGCATATTTTTCAATCAAACGTGCCAAAGCCTCATTCTTGCGATAAGCCAAAAAAACCGGTTCTATATTGGCATTCGTCGAACGAATATGCCGCATACGGTCATCTTCCTTGTCTTTACGTGTCAACTCGTGTTTTTTGACGACCTGATTCATGTAGTCCGGAACATACGCACAAAGCACAATGCCATACTGCGTCCGGCCGTTCATCGACTGTGCATACAGATAGTAGTTTTCCTGTTCATCCTGCACCAGCCACCCTTCTTTCTGAAACTTTGCAAACTGCTCAGCTCCGCTTTCATAAACCCGAGGATCGTATTCACTAATCCCCTCAGGGAAATTGATTTCCGGCTTAATGATATGGTAGAGTGACTTTTCATTGGAACCAGCTTCGGCTCTTGCTTCTTCGGAGTTCAATACATCATATGGCCGGCATTCTACGTCCTCCACCCACTCTACGGGGGGACGCCATCCGCGGAAAGGTTTTACTCTTGGCATAATGGTTGTCTCTTCTGGGGATGAAGATGCCCGGCCCGCATAGGGCTGGGCATCAATAGTATTAAAATGTTACTTGTTCACTTGGCAGGTTGTAACGCCATTCTTCAGGAAGTCCACAATCTGCTCTGCAGCGGCTAGTCCTGCATTAATATTGGCCTCTGCGGTCTGCGCTCCCATTTTCTTTTGGGTCGCATAATAACGTTTACCCAACTGTTCCACTGCTGCATCATGAGCTTCCATCTTCAAATCGGTCAGATAACGCAAATCCGTACGTTCCGCCATGGCTTTCAGCAATCCTTCTTCGTCAATAATTTCCTTGCGCGCAGTATTCAGCAAAATGGCTTTGGGACGCATTTGGGTCAGCAAGTCATAGCCAATCGACCGACGGGTCTCAGCCGTCAATGGCACGTGCAAACTGACAATATCGTTACTGGAAAAGAGTTCCTCCACAGTCGCATTGACTTTCAAACCTGCAGCTGCAATCTTCTCAGTATTACCTCTCGGAGAATAAGCCGACACCTCCATTCCAAACCCTTTGGCTATCCGGGCCAGATTTTGGGCTATGGCGCCATAAGCCATCAGTCCCAACCGTTTGCCTTTCAGTTCTGTTCCTGAACTTCCATCAAATTGATTACGAATCGCATATATCAACAACCCCACAGCCAATTCAGCCACGGCGTTTGCATTTTGCCCCGGGGTATTCATGACGACAATCCCACGGGCAGTTGCTGCTTCCAGGTCTATATTGTCATAGCCTGCACCTGCACGCACCACTATTTTAAGCTGAGGTGCTGCCGCCATCACCTCTTCACCCACTTTGTCTGAACGGACAATCAAGGCATCCGCATCGGCCACAGCCTCAAAAAGTTGCTCTTTTTCGGTATATTTCTCTAATAAGGCAAATGTATAGCCCGCTTTCTCTATGATTTCCTTAATACCGTTGACTGCCACCGGCGCGAACGGTTTCTCTGTTGCAACTAATACTTTCATGACACGATTAATTTAGAAATTATCAAATAGATAAATCTAATATATGAGACAGGAAAAAGCACCCACACCACACAATGGCTCAGCGCATTTTCCTGTCTGCCTTTATTTTAATGTGCAGCTTCATAAGCCTTCATGCATTCTACAAGCGCCTGCACACCCTCCAGTGGCATGGCGTTATAGCAGGAAGCACGGAAACCGCCCACGGAACGGTGTCCCTTAATCCCTACCATTCCCTTGTCTGCTGCATATTTCAGGAAGTCGGCTTCCAGTTCCTTATATTCCTCCTTCATAACAAAGCAGATGTTCATCAAAGAACGGTCTTCCTCCACGGCTGTTCCGCAGAACAATTTGTTACGGTCAATCTCGGCATAAAGCAACGCAGCTCTTTCCTTTGCGCGACGTTCCATCTCAGCCACACCTCCTTGCGCCTTGATCCAACGGAGATTCTGCATAGCACAATAAACTGGCACAACCGGCGGCGTATTAAACATCGACCCTTTCTCCACATGGGTGCGATAATCCAGCATGGTTGGTATCGGACGGCTTACTTTTCCCAACAATTCATTCTTCACAATTACAAAAGTAACGCCTGCCATCGAAAGATTCTTTTGTGCTCCGCCATAAATTACTCCATATTTGCTCACATCAAGCGGGCGGGAAAAAATATCGGAAGACATATCGGCCACCAAAGGAACCGGCGAATCCAAATCCGTCCGGATTTCCGTTCCGTAAATGGTATTGTTGGTAGTTATATGGAAATAATCGGCGTCAGCCGGAATCACATAATCTTTCGGTATATAAGTATAGTTAGCCTCTGCCGAAGAAGCGACTTCCACCACTTCGCCAAACAACTTTGCCTCTTTCAAAGCTTTCTTGGCCCAAACACCAGTATTCAGATACGCCGCCTTCTTTTCCAACAAATTGTACGGCACCATACAGAATTCCAGACTGGCTCCGCCGCCGACAAACAGTACGGAATAACCTTCGGGAATATCCAACAACTCCTTGAACAAAGCCTGCGCCTCATCCATCACAGCTTGAAATTCTTTTGTCCGGTGGCTAATTTCCATCAAGGACAAGCCCATACCCTGAAAGTCAACACATGCATCAGCCGTAGCTTTCATTACCTCTTGCGGGAGAATCGAAGGGCCCGCACCAAAATTATATTTCTTCATACCCGATTAAATTAGATGAGTTAATAAATTCATTGCGAATATAAAGATTCCTTATTTTCTTTGCAACTTGTTAGCTATGTTATATAGCATAACACTCTCAATAAAATTCCGATTCAGGACCCAAATCCGCAAAGCACTATTGACATATGCGTTTAAGCCTATTTTGAAGGCTGTTGGCCTGTAAACATGAAAAAATCGCATCCGTCCAACAAAAAAACGATAAAAAACTTTACTGAACGGTTATATATATTTGTCTGGCGCAAACCTTAAAGCAACTAACATTATGAACAGTTACCTTATATTTAAGGTGAGTTCGGTATAATTATTTATCCCTGGGCAGAGGCATTGTATGCTATTGCCGCATCACGGTTTCACAATCCTACTGACAGAAAATTCTAAAGTACCGATAGAAATTTCTGTCAGTACTTTAGTTTTTACGAAAGTACTGACTGTTTTTGCGGTGAAAAAGTCAGTGTGTTTAGACCTCTGTTGGGGTAAATAATTATACCGAACTCACGCTCTTTTGTATCCTCAGTTGCCCTCATTCTCCATCAGATGTTTGTACGCCAAGACAATTCCGCAGACTGTAACGACTGTAACAAAAACAAAAAACAGCAGACAGATAAACGGCAATTACTTCATGTCACCTTTTTTTCGTACATTTGCAGGTATCATGCAAACAAACGAAAAATTCATCTACTCACAACCTGTACTTGATTTCGTTACCATCAGTACAGAGTTCTGTAAATACCTGGAACAGAGTCCGGCTTCAGAACAGCGCAAATTCATTGACATCATGCGCGGACTGCTCTCCATGCTTTATTTGAAAGCCTCGCTGCTGGGGGAAATTCCGGAAGCCGAAGGATACAATGAACCCTGCGTAACGGAAGAAGACTACAACTTTATCCGCTACAATGTTGCCGGAATCATGGCAGAGAATGATGATTTTCTTGACGTTATGGTCGAGAACTTCAAATATTCCGACCAACCGGTGCTTTGCACCATCAGCGAAAATATCGCCGACATCTACCAAATCATACGCGAACTGGTAGAAGCCTTCCGAGGCGGATACGAAGAAGCCATGCTGGCAGCACTCGCCGAAACCATGACGGAGTTTGAATTGCAATGGGGGCAAAAATTGCTGAATGCATTGCGCGCCCTGCATGAAATCCGCTTCTCACGAAACGAACTGGAATAAAGTTCATGCGGAGTGCAAAAGGGATTCCCGCCGCGCTCTCCCCCGATTTTCACAAATTCCTGATCCAGACATGAGACAACTCTTTGTCAATACCAATAAAGAATACATCGCATCATTGCCACGTTTCTCTTTCACTGGCAATATTGTGGTCGTACAATCAGAAAAGGAAGCCGTAAGGGCCATAGAAATACTATCCCGTGAAGCGGTTGTTGGTTTCGATACAGAAACACGCCCCTCTTTCCGGAAAGGGCATGTCAACAAGGTGGCACTTTTGCAGATTTCTACACTCGACGTGTGTTTTCTCTTCCGCCTGAACATGACTGGCTTACTGCCTTGTATTACCCAACTATTAAGTAATCCGGACATCATGAAGGTAGGACTCTCACTGCACGATGACTTGGCTGCCTTACACATGCGGACAGATTTCCAGCCCAGCAACTTTCTGGAACTCCAGCAAATGGCCAAAGAAATGGGAATTGAAGACCAAAGCCTGCAGAAGTTGTATGCCAATGTGTTCCATCTCCGCATTTCCAAAAGTGCCCGCCTCAGCAACTGGGAGGCGGACACGCTGACCGACGCACAAAAAAGTTACGCCGCCACCGATGCCTACACTTGTCTGCAACTCTACTACGAAATGCAACAATTACGAAAAGACGGCGCCTATCAATGGGCTATCCCCCCGGTTGTGGAAAACAAGAGTCCCCGTGCGGCATAATCACCTGATATTTCCACAACAGAGATAATACAATGCAGAAACACGAACATCCATCTCATTTCATGATATTATGATAAAAACCATACAACTCCGCCGCGGCAAAACCGAAAGCCTACGCCGCTTTCATCCCTGGATTTTTTCAGGTGCCATAGCCCGAACAGAAGGAAATATCGAAGAAGGTGAAATTGTTAGAGTCGTTGATGAACAAGGACAGTTTCTGGCTCTCGGACACTTTCAAATTGGTTCGATAGCCGTACGCGTACTTTCCTTTACCGACAGAGCCATCGATGAAAACTTTTGGATGGAACGCATAAGACAAGCATTCACGTTGCGCCGCTCTCTCGGACTCTGCGGCAATCCCGAAAACGATATTTTCCGACTCATTCATGGAGAAGGCGACCAGCTTCCAGGACTTGTCGTCGATGTTTATGGCGAAACAGCGGTTATGCAGGCACATTCTGTCGGAATGCATCTTTGCAGAGAAACCATTGCCGATGCAATCATAGCAGCCTCGGACGGCATCATCAAAAACATTTACTATAAATCCGAAACCACATTACCCTACAAGGCTGGATTGCAACAGGAAAACGGATTTCTTCGCGGTGGAAATCCCGAAAACATTGCAACTGAATACGGACTAAAATTCCATATCGACTGGCTACGCGGACAAAAAACCGGTTTCTTTGTCGACCAACGGGAAAACCGGAAATTACTTGAGTTTTACGCAAAAGGGCGCCGTGTACTCAACATGTTCTGCTACACCGGTGGATTCTCCGTCTATGCCTTGAGAGGCGGGGCGCAATTGGTACATTCTGTAGATAGTAGCGCCAAAGCTATTGACCTTACAGAAAAGAATGCCGAATTAAACTTCCCGAACGACTCGCGCCACCAGGCTTTTGCTGAGGACGCTTTCAAATACCTGGACCGGGCAGACAGCCAGTATGACCTCATCGTATTGGACCCTCCGGCCTTCGCCAAGCACAAGGATGCCCTCCGTAATGCGTTGAAAGGCTATACCCGGCTGAATGCAATTGCATTCGAAAAAATACGCCCGGGAGGAATTCTCTTCACGTTCAGTTGTTCACAGGCCGTCAACAAGGACCAGTTCCGCCTGGCTGTATTCACGGCAGCGGCACAAAGCGGACGCCACGTTCGCATCCTGCACCAGCTCCACCAACCGGCCGATCATCCTATCAACATCTACCATCCCGAAGGCGAATATCTTAAGGGATTGGTGCTCTACGTGGAATAAATCAACCTCCGCGGCGAACCCTACAAGAAATTACCTTGTACCTGTTACAAATACTATTAATCCCATCGATTCATGAGCATGACAATCCATCAGGGAAAAACACCGGAAAATGCCATCTGGCACACTGAGCAAGGGGGATTCGAAGCTTTTCCAAAAGCCAAGATTAACATTGGACTGTATGTCGTGGAACGCCGTCCCGACGGTTATCACAATCTTCAGACCGTGTTCTACCCCATTCCTCTGCACGACAATCTTCAAATACGCGTATTGAAAAATGACACTCATCCCTACCAACTGCAGACGGCGGGGAATGTCATCGAAGGCAATCCCGCCGACAACCTCGTCGTCAGAGTCTACGAAAGCCTGAAACAGGAGTTCAATCTCCCGCCTTTGGATATTTATCTTTACAAACGGATTCCGACAGGTGCCGGACTCGGAGGCGGAAGCAGTGATGCCGCTTACATGATGCGAATGCTCAACGAGGCCTTCACACTAAACCTGACCTCAGAGGAAATGGAGCGAAGAATTGCCAAAATGGGAGCAGACTGCGCCTTTTTCATACAAGAGCGGCCGTCCTATGCCACTGGCATCGGAGACATCCTGTCCCCCATCCAATTATCGCTGAAAGGCATGTATCTGCTGCTGGTCAAGCCACCTACCTTCGTATCCACTCAAGAGGCCTACAAAGGAGTTGTTCCACGGCAACCTCAACACGAGTTGCTGCAGGCTCTCTCCGCACCAGTCGAAACGTGGCGTGAAACGGTTGGTAATGATTTTGAATTGTCCGTCTTCCGCCATCATCCCAACATTGCAGCCATCAAGCAGACACTCTACGACATGGGAGCCGTATACGCCTCCATGAGTGGAAGTGGAAGCAGCGTTTACGGGCTCTTCAAGCATCCGGTAGAAACCCTCAATGTTTTTTCCGACTGTTTCGTACACCAGCAGGTTCTCCAGATATGATCTACTATTTTTCTGGGACAGGCAACAGTAGAGAAGTTGCCTGCCAACTGGCTGCAGCCACCCGTGACAGCATTACAGACATAACATCCCCCCAAGCCGTCATTGAAGAAAATCTGTTACAAATAGGGTTCGTTTTCCCTGTGTACGCATGGGGCATCCCTGTTGTCATGAAGAAATTTATACAACAGATGAAAATCATCCGGCAACCGGACTATGTCTACATGGTTTGCACTTGTGGCGATGACATCGGACAAACTGACAGCGAACTCGCACAACTGCTCCGCGCCAAAGGACTGACGCTGGATGCGGCCTGGTCGGTGACCATGCCCAATACTTACATATCATTGCCCGGGTTTGATATAGACAGCACTGAAGTTGCAGAAAGAAAAATTCAGGAAACATTCAAAGCCATCCCCGCGATTGCAGAAAAAGTCAGGCAGCAGGAACGCGGTATACGGAACGTTACCCCAGGCGCCTTTCCATTTTTGAAAAGCAGAATACTACGCCCCCTTTTCCTGAAATTCCTGAGCAGTGACCGTCTCTTCCGCACCACAGCAACATGCATAAAATGCAGCAAATGCAGTAAGGCATGCCCTGTCAACAATATTACCCGGACCGACGACGGGCATCCCCACTGGAACGGACAATGTACAGCCTGCCTGTCCTGTTACCACCACTGCCCGGAAAATGCTATCCGCTATGGGCATTTCAGCCAAGGAAAAGGACAATACACCTTAGAAACTTTTTTGAAGAAAAACCATTAATAACCTCCATAAAAACAACAAAATGATGAAAAAAACCGTTATCGCCGCACTGCTGCTCTTCCTTGGAAGCAGTTGCGAGATTATGGCGCAGGATTTTCAGATTATCCCGACGCCGAAAGAACTTACGCCATCGCAAGGTGAGTTCAGACTGACCTCATCCACCCTCATCGCCTCAAAAGGAAAAGGAGCCGAGGAAATAGCCAACTTCTTTGCTGAAAAAATCTACAAATCTACCACCTTAAAATTAAAAAAAGGAAAAGCCAACAAACCGGGAACCATCAGTTTTATTCTCGACAAAAAAATCAAGGGGAAAGAAGCCTATTCTCTGGAAGTAACCTCCGACCAGATACTCGCCAAGGCTTCCACAACAGACGGACTATTCTATGCCATGCAGTCACTCCTGCAGCTCTTGCCACCCGATGTGGAAAGAACCTATTTACTGGGGAAAGTGCCCGAGTGGACAGTCCCTGCCGTCAAAATCAATGACGAACCGCGCTTTGCCTACAGAGGCATCCACCTGGACCCCTGCCGGCATTTCCTGCCGGCCGAAGATGTCAAACGACAAATCGAAATGCTGGCTGCATACAAAATCAATTACCTGCACTGGCACATTACGGAGGACCAGGGCTGGAGAATTGAAATCAAAAAATATCCCAAACTGACTGAAATCGGCGCACGCCGAATTGAAGGAGACGGAAACGTACACGAGGGGTATTACACACAGGAACAGGTGAAGGACATTGTGGAGTTCGCCCGCAAGCACCACATCCAAATTATACCCGAACTGGAAATTCCCGGACACGAACTGGCGGCCATTGCAGCCTATCCGGAATTGTCATGCCAGGGAAAGAGCATCACCCCACGCATCATATGGGGAGTGGAAGACATTGTCATGTGCCCGGGAAAGGAAGACATGTTCCGTTTTCTCAAGGATGTCATTGACGAAATGACCCCCTTGTTCCCATGTACCTATTTCCACATCGGAGGAGACGAAAGCCCTCGAGGAGAATGGGCCAAATGCAGCAAATGCCAGCAACGGATGAAGGAGTTGGGATATACCAAAGAAGCACAACTGCAAAGTTATGTCATCGGACGTGTGGAAAAATATTTACGTTCAAAGGGAAAGGTCATCATCGGATGGGACGAAATCCTTGAAGGAGGAAACCTCGACACGACTGCGGTCGTCATGTCCTGGCGCGGAGAAAGCGGAGGCATTACCGCGGCAAAAGCAGGACACCAGGTGTTAATGACCCCCAGTAGTCAGGGACTTTACTTTGACCACTATCAGGGCGACTCCAATATTGAACCCTGTCACATCGGAGGATACTCTACTCTTGAAAAGGTATACAAATACGATCCCGTCCCGGAAGTTCTCAAGAAAGAAGGAAAAGAACGCTATGTTTTGGGAGTTCAGGCCAACAACTGGAGCGAATACTATTATACTCCTGCCCTTATGGAATACGGACTCTATCCCCGCGCACTGGCTCTGGCCGAAGTCGGCTGGAGTCCGATGAGCACACGCAACTTCAAGGATTTTGCCCGTCGTGTGGACACCGACCATGCCATCCGCATGAAACACCACTTCATCAATTATCACATCCCACTGGCCGAACAACCCGGAGGCTCCTGCAACCGCCTGGCCTTTACCGACCAGATGGACCTGACTCTGAAAACGACCCGCCCGCTGGAAATGGTATATACCACCGACGGCACCTACCCCTCAGCTGAATCAAGACGTTATACCAGGCCTATCCATCTGACACAAAGCACTGTCGTCAAAGTGGCGACTCTCCTGCCCTGCGGAATCATGGGGCCTGTGAGAAGTATCTCCGCCGTCAAGACTGAAGTCGTTCCCGGAATAGCCCTGAATCAGGCGAAACCCGGCCTGAAGATGAATCTCAACTGGGGGAACTTCCTGAAGCCGACTGACATTCCCGCAACCCCAGACATCAAGGACCAGGTGGTGCCCAACATCGAAAAAATCCGCACCATGACTTCCGTGCCGGGAGACGTGCGCAATGTCAAGAATTATGCAGCCAGCGTCGAAGGTTACCTCAACATTGAAGAGGACGGAATCTACGAGTTCTCTACCAATAACATGCAGCTTTGGATTGACGATGACATCGTTATTGACAATTCCAACGAAGACTGCCTCAAATTCTGCCGTAACAATATCCAATTGGCACTCGGAAAGGGGTATCACAAAATCAAGGTCATCTTCATCGGAGGCATTTTCGGAGGCTGGCCCAGCTATTGGGACAATGCTGCTGTCAACTACCGGAAAGCTGAAGGAAAATGGAAAGCCATTCCGGCAGACAAATTGTTCCATGAATAAGGCATGATGCTCACTCTATAACAAAAATCCTCCAAGCCCAGTGTTTGGAGGATTTTTGTTATAGAGATTTTCGGCGTATTCCCTCAAATTTATAAATTACCCCCTATTTATGAATATTTATCTGATAAGATTAATAACATAAGGTTAAAAATGCATATATTTATACCATATTTCACGGGAAAGGGTATAGAATTGAACTCTAAAATCCATGGCTGCCGGAAAATACTATGAAAAAAGGCTACACTTTGCCCAAACTATCCAACCGTAAATCCATGCCATCGGAAAAACATTTTCACACTACCATCGCACGTCGAAAGCCCTCCACGACGAGCGTCTCCTTTCCTTCAAAAGGCAACAACGTTAGAGTATAATCCAAAGAAGAAACTTTAACTAACAAACATAAAACAAACACCATGAAAAAAAACACTATCGTTGCACTACTATTGGTTATAAGTGCCAATTTAGGAGTGTCAGCACAAGACATCCAGATTATCCCGACACCCCAAGAAGTTGTCAATTTACAAGGTGAGTTCAAACTGACCTCCTCTACCCTCATTGCCTCAAAAGGAAAAGGAGCCGAGGAAATAGCCAACTTCTTTGCTGAAAAAATCTACAAATCTACCACCTTAAAATTAAAAAAAGGAAAAGCCAACAAACCGGGAACCATCAGTTTTATTCTCGACAAAAAAATCAAGGGGAAAGAAGCCTATTCTCTGGAAGTAACCTCCGACCAGATACTCGCCAAGGCTTCCACAACAGACGGACTATTCTATGCCATGCAGTCACTCCTGCAGCTCTTGCCACCCGATGTGGAAAGAACCTATTTACTGGGGAAAGTGCCCGAGTGGACAGTCCCTGCCGTCAAAATCAATGACGAACCGCGCTTTGCCTACAGAGGCATCCACCTGGACCCCTGCCGGCATTTCCTGCCGGCCGAAGATGTCAAACGACAAATCGAAATGCTGGCTGCATACAAAATCAATTACCTGCACTGGCACATTACGGAGGACCAGGGCTGGAGAATTGAAATCAAAAAATATCCCAAACTGACTGAAATCGGCGCACGCCGAATTGAAGGAGACGGAAACGTACACGAGGGGTATTACACACAGGAACAGGTGAAGGACATTGTGGAGTTCGCCCGCAAGCACCACATCCAAATTATACCCGAACTGGAAATTCCCGGACACGAACTGGCGGCCATTGCAGCCTATCCGGAATTGTCATGCCAGGGAAAGAGCATCACCCCACGCATCATATGGGGAGTGGAAGACATTGTCATGTGCCCGGGAAAGGAAGACATGTTCCGTTTTCTCAAGGATGTCATTGACGAAATGACCCCCTTGTTCCCATGTACCTATTTCCACATCGGAGGAGACGAAAGCCCTCGAGGAGAATGGGCCAAATGCAGCAAATGCCAGCAACGGATGAAGGAGTTGGGATATACCAAAGAAGCACAACTGCAAAGTTATGTCATCGGACGTGTGGAAAAATATTTACGTTCAAAGGGAAAGGTCATCATCGGATGGGACGAAATCCTTGAAGGAGGAAACCTCGACACGACTGCGGTCGTCATGTCCTGGCGCGGAGAAAGCGGAGGCATTACCGCGGCAAAAGCAGGACACCAGGTGTTAATGACCCCCAGTAGTCAGGGACTTTACTTTGACCACTATCAGGGCGACTCCAATATTGAACCCTGTCACATCGGAGGATACTCTACTCTTGAAAAGGTATACAAATACGATCCCGTCCCGGAAGTTCTCAAGAAAGAAGGAAAAGAACGCTATGTTTTGGGAGTTCAGGCCAACAACTGGAGCGAATACTATTATACTCCTGCCCTTATGGAATACGGACTCTATCCCCGCGCACTGGCTCTGGCCGAAGTCGGCTGGAGTCCGATGAGCACACGCAACTTCAAGGATTTTGCCCGTCGTGTGGACACCGACCATGCCATCCGCATGAAACACCACTTCATCAATTATCACATCCCACTGGCCGAACAACCCGGAGGCTCCTGCAACCGCCTGGCCTTTACCGACCAGATGGACCTGACTCTGAAAACGACCCGCCCGCTGGAAATGGTATATACCACCGACGGCACCTACCCCTCAGCTGAATCAAGACGTTATACCAGGCCTATCCATCTGACACAAAGCACTGTCGTCAAAGTGGCGACTCTCCTGCCCTGCGGAATCATGGGGCCTGTGAGAAGTATCTCCGCCGTCAAGACTGAAGTCGTTCCCGGAATAGCCCTGAATCAGGCGAAACCCGGCCTGAAGATGAATCTCAACTGGGGGAACTTCCTGAAGCCGACTGACATTCCCGCAACCCCAGACATCAAGGACCAGGTGGTGCCCAACATCGAAAAAATCCGCACCATGACTTCCGTGCCGGGAGACGTGCGCAATGTCAAGAATTATGCAGCCAGCGTCGAAGGTTACCTCAACATTGAAGAGGACGGAATCTACGAGTTCTCTACCAATAACATGCAGCTTTGGATTGACGATGACATCGTTATTGACAATTCCAACGAAGACTGCCTCAAATTCTGCCGTAACAATATCCAATTGGCACTCGGAAAGGGGTATCACAAAATCAAGGTCATCTTCATCGGAGGCATTTTCGGAGGCTGGCCCAGCTACTGGGACAATGCTGCTGTCAACTACCGGAGAGCTGAAGGAAAATGGAAAGCCATTCCGGCAGACAAATTGTTTCACGAATAAATAAGATAAGAACACACAACATTGCTCCATCCGGCCTACCACTTTCCGGATGGAGTTTTTTCGTCTTTGCGGCCAAAACAAAAGAATCTTACCCCCCAAAAACAAAAGTACTGACTGTTTTTTCTAAAGTAAGGACAGTTTTTTCTAAAGTACTGAGAGATTTTTCTAAAGTACTGAGAAGAAATCGAAGAATAAACTCCCATGACTACATGCCCTGCTTACGCCATATACAGTAACATTTCCAATCCCTGTTTATCGACATGTGCTGGCAGTATACCCCATCTCCTTAATGTTCTTCACCTGAGTACAACAACGTCAAAGAACAAAACTGCCCCGCTCCGTTCATTCTGTTCTGAACCAACGGGCGGGGCCTGTAGAAATCTGTTTCACGATAAAACCCTACGACTTTTTCGATGTAGAATACATTGATTTCACTCCTCACACATCTACAATGGATTAGATTATGGCTCGGTCGGCCTGTTATTCAGAATATCAATCATCAAGCGCAAGTCAATGACCGTTTTGCCATGCTGCTGAAGCACAGGAGCATCGGCATCAAAAAAGTCAACCGGCGCAAAGTCCTTACTTGCCATAGCCAACGATTTCCGATAATGGGCAACCGCTGCGGCAACATCACCTTGTAGCCATGCCGCATGTCCGGCATTAAAATAGTCCTCTGCCACAGGCTTTTCTTCCAATATCCGCTTATAATATGAACAAGCCTGCTCCATCTTACCGGTCAAGATGGAACACCAGGCCAAGGCCCTCACCGCAACTTTTGAATCGGGGGCCAGATAATCTGCCTTATACAGCTTGCTAAAAGCCTGCTCATAATTTTTCTCATGCAGATAACATTCACTCAAATGCAACAGGACAGACACATCCTCCGGCAACAGGTTTTCCAGCATTTCGTAAGATTTACGCGCCTGTTCCCACTCGCCAAGTGCCCTATAGCAGTTGGCCGTCTGACGTAATCTCCAGGCCGAATTTTCCTGCAATAAGGTTGCCTTTTCATAAGCGGCAACAGCTGCCGCGTAATTTTTGACCGACTGATGACAAAACCCGATTTTCTCATAAGTTTCGGCAGATGCCGGCAAATGCTCATAGAACTTCAGCGCATAAAGATATGACTTTTCCTTAAATGAGAAATCCGCCAGCTGCCGGACCGTCTGTACATCTGCCAACAATTCATCAAACGGGCGATAATCCATCAGCAGGAGATTCTTGACAAAAGGATTCTCCATGCCTCCCCGATATCTGAATAAGGTAAAAAAACGATACAGATCCTGCACGTAGGCCCTCAGGCTCCTGACGGTTGGGTCCTCCCCGGGCATACCTCCTCCCGGCGACAACACTTCATGCAGTCCGGAAGAGTCCCCCGGAAGCTGACTCTCCAGCAAATCCCGTTCAGCCGCAGGCATTTCGCGGAATAACAGACAAAACGAATATTTATCGGAATCACACAGATTGCCCATTTCAAGGAAAGTCTTCAGAAAAGATGTGCCACTTCCCATTTTCCCCAATTCGGGATGCTGCAGCGTAAAAGGACAAAACCAGTTGGCCGCAACCGAAAAGAAAGGAAACTTCTGCTTGAACATCTTGAAACTGCCCAAATAGACATCGGCACCTTTCTGTTGCAGATTTGCCAATTCCTTCATTTTGCCGGTCAGTTCCTGCATTTTTCCGTCAGCCTCCCATTCCGGATTCAGTTCATTGAACTTTTCCTGCATTTCTTCAAAGCCAAGGGATTTGTCGAGCCGTATATCCTTAGCTTTCTGCATAATCCCGGGAAGTATCTCTTCACGGAGACTTCTTTCTATTTCCTTCGTCTCCAACGTCAGGAACAATTGCATCTGCAAGTTACGTAACATGTCCACCACACCAGGCAACTCAAACATCAAACGCAACTGCTCCTCAATTTCAGGATAATGTCGGCAGCGCCCGCCGTGTAACAGATAGACCAGCACAACTCCCGTCAAAGCCCTTGTCCGGAAAGAAAGCACCGGATCGACAGACATATCCAAGAGGAACTTCAAACGGTAGAAGTCGAAAAACTGTAAAACGGCCAATGTTGCTCCGCTCAGCAAGAGGCAGCGCTCATATTCCTGCCACTTCTCCGACTCCATAATAAGCAAGGCCGCCTCATAATCATTCTTCCGCCACACAGGAGCTGTCCATGCCACTTCAAACAACTGACGATATGACCCACCCCGTTGATAAAGTTCCTCCAGCGTACAGGGCTGCGACATCCGTTGCAGCACATTCCAGACGGAAGCATAGTGCGACTGCGAATCACTTAAGAGAAAATCACGATATGCTCTATCCGACAGTTCGTAGGCACGCCGCACGAACTGGCCGAAAAGCTGCTCACGTTCCGCATCCTCAAAGCCACGTGCCATATAGTCCAAAAGCATCCCATACGATTCGCGGAGTTCCAGCAACGATTGCCTGCATTCCCAGTTTTCGGTATAGGAAATCAGTCCCTCCAACGCATTCAACGCGTCCAATAACCGGCTTTCGGTCAACGCAGTCTGCATGTCTGCGTATAAAAGTTTGAATGTATCCTTATCCATATTGCTGTTACTGAGGCAAACACCTTGAATCCAATAAAACAGATGAAGACTTCTCTGCCTGCCACTTTCCCTTGTCTATCAGAAAAGCGCGAGCAGCCTCCACATCGGTAGCAGACGGCATGACGGCCTTGCGATATACCGGCAAGCGCAAACTGTCGGCCACCCGTGCCGGCAGACGATAATCTTCATAAAGTATTTTCCGGCAAGCCTCAACTCCCTTTTGATTGATTTCATCAACAGCCCGGTTATAGCCTTGCATAATTTTCTTCACCAACGCCACAGAATCCGCCACAGCCAGCAGCCTGGACTTGAATATCAGACATCCTAACTGAAGCGTATCCTTCAGCTCACGGCCCAATTCCGGATGTCCTGACAGGCGGGCGGCTGTCGCAAACGGCTCCGGAAGCATCGCCGCATCAATCTGATTATTATCCAACATGGCTGCACGCAAATAATAGTCGTTGACTTGTGGACGGAATACATCCAAATAGGTCAGTCCCACTTTTTTCAGAACATTCTCACTACAAGCATCCGATGCAGAAAAGCGTGCAACACTCACCATCCGGTTTTTCAATTGTACGGTTCTCTTCAATCGCAACTTCCGACTGGCCATCAAATGCCAAGTGCCATCGGTGGCCGACACGGCTTTCAAACTGTTCCCAGCGCCGGCATAATAATGCAAACGCACAAGGTCCGACACACCACCTATTGCCGTAGAACCCAAAAATGCGGTGTCACAGTCGAATTGTGAGCGATAAGTCCGCAATTTGACCTTTACGTTCAAAGCACGGAAGATGCCGGAACGTTCCGCGTAATAAACGGGAAGACTATTGACCGTTGGCGTCAAAGAAAGGACCAAAGCATCGGAATCAGCATCAAGAACCAAAGAGTCGGAAGATAAATTCACCGTGTCTGCGCCACCAACTCCCAACTCGAAATCCGATACTGCAGGACTCTTCTCCTCTTGACACGAGACCCAACACACGGCAGATACGGATACTCCCAAAAGGAATGAACGAAATGCATTCATCAACCTATCAGCTTTTTTGGATGAATAATCAGATAAAAAATGGTTTCTACAATAACGAAAAGAAAGGGCGGATGCAGAGATGCACCGCCCTTTCGCTATTCTAATATCCGCCTTTCCCGCCCCATTCCTGCTCCCAACCGATGCAACACTGCGCACCCGGAACAGTTATGGGCTCCTGCGGAGCGGAAACATACATTAAGCCTCAATTGCAGCTACACCCGGAAGCACCTTGCCTTCGATAGCCTCAAGAAGAGCGCCACCACCTGTAGAAATGTAAGATACCTGGTCAGCCATTCCGAACTTATTGATGCAAGCTACGGAATCACCACCGCCAATGAGGGAGAATGCACCATTTGCTGTAGCCTTGGCAATGGCATCGGCAATTGCACGTGAACCACCAGTGAAATTATCGAACTCGAAAACACCGGCAGGACCGTTCCAAAGAATCGTCTTGGCATTTTCAATGGCAGCAGCAAACAATTTACGAGTTTCAGGACCTGCATCCAAACCTTCCCATCCATCGGGAACGGCATTGGCCGGAACGACCTGAGTATTGGCATCGTTAGAGAAGCTGTCGGCAGCCACACAGTCTACGCCCAAAACGAGGTTTACACCTTTGGCCTTAGCCTTGGCAACGATGTCGAGCGCCAAATCCAGCTTGTCGTCCTCGCAGATAGACTGACCTACCTGGCCACCCATGGCCTTGGCAAAGGTATAAGTCATACCACCACAGAGAATCAAGTTGTCCACCTTGTCCATCAGGTTCTCAATAATACCAATCTTTGTGGAAACTTTCGAGCCACCCATGATGGCAGTAAACGGACGCTTGATGTTGCTCAACACATTATTAACAGCCTGCACTTCTTTCTCCATAAGATAGCCAAGCATCTTGTGCTCCTTATCGAAATAATCGGCGATTACAGCCGTAGAAGCATGCTTGCGATGAGCAGTACCGAAGGCATCGTTAATGTAAATGTCAGCATAGGAAGCCAAAGTCTTTGCAAACTCCTTCTGGCTGGCTTTCATTGCCTTCTTTGCCTCTTCATAAGCAGGATCTTCCTTGTCGATGCCTACAGGCTTTCCTTCTTCCTCAGGATAGAAACGAAGGTTTTCCAGCAAGAGCACTTCACCCGGCTTGAGGGCAGCTGCGGCTTCACCGGCCTTTGCACAATCGGGAGCAAACTGAACGGGAACACCCAGTTTCTCGCTGACTGCATCTACAATCTGGCTCAAAGAAAACTTTGCGTTCACTTTTCCTTTGGGTTTGCCCATGTGGCTCATGATAATCAAAGAACCACCATCAGCCAATACCTTCTTCAAGGTAGGGAGTGCACCGCGGATACGGGTATCATCTGTAATTTTTCCGTTTTCATCAAGGGGTACATTGAAGTCTACACGTACAATGACCTTCTTACCTTCGAATTTGCAAGTGTCAATCGTCATAATTATTATGCTTTAAAATGAATGTTCCTTTATCAGTGCGGCAACAGTTGCCGGACCGCAATCAAACCGCAGCAAATATACAAAAATATTCAGAGATAGTTCTCACTTTCGTTATTTTAGTGACAGCACACGGCTTCATCTGACGACAGAAAACTGACGGTCACGGAAAAGACTCTTGAATTGTCGTGTGAAGATGGCAAAACGCGGTTAAACCTCCACACCTTTTTCAAACACTCGCGCCGGTTTCAGAGAACAGAGGGAAAGACCGGCAAAGATGCGCCAGTCCGCAAACTGAACAATGAGGTTTACGCGCCGTACAGGTATATCGCCCGTGCAGCAAAAGCCAGTAATGTGAAGATGCCGTCATCGCTTCGGGGATATACTTCCGCAAAGCCATTTCCACCTTATAGGGAGTTGTGCAACTTGCCGGAACCAAGCCCAAGCGGTGGCTTACCCGGAAAACATGGGTATCGACAGCCAACGCCGCCTTGCCGAAAGCCACGGCCTGAATGACATTGGCCGTTTTACGTCCCACTCCCGGCAATTGGGTCAGTTCTTCCAGGGAAGAAGGCACTTCACCCCCAAAACGTTCCACCAGCATCTTACCCAATCCCACCAAATGCTTCGCCTTGTTATTGGGATAGCTCACACTCTTTATGTATTCATAAATAACCTCGGGCGTAGAAACCGACAATGCCTCGGGCGTAGGAAAGTCGTGAAACAACTTAGGGGTTACCTGGTTAATACGCTTATCCGTACATTGGGCAGACAGGACAACAGCCACCAGCAACTCATAAGGATTGGAATAGTTCAGTTCGGTTTCTGTTGCATCCATGGTCGCTTGAAAATAGTCAAGTACCGCCTGGAATAATTCTTTCTTTCTCATAATCGAAAAACTCAACAATTGGAGACAGGCAAAATTCTCCGAATTTTATGCATGTACAAAAATACGTAGAAATACCCGTATAAGACACCTCAAAACTTACAAACTTAACACGAGTTCGGTATAATTATTTATTCCCGACAGAGGTCTTTGTATCCTATTGCCGCATCACGTCTTCACGGTCCTACTGACAGAAAATCCTAAAGTACTGATAGAAATTTCTGTCAGTA
>ENA-OZFV01000279-OZFV01000279.1-human-gut-metagenome-genome-assembly--contig:-NODE-279-length-27630-cov-8.578713_pt1 | contig 27630 bp, 22 predicted proteins | sample MGYA00245110_ERZ653645 | MGnify/ENA primary metagenome ERZ653645 (study PRJEB26926, sample SAMN06165144) | human gut metagenome | biome: ENVO:00009003; feature: ENVO:2100002; material: ENVO:00002003... | reverse complement strand
CGCCTTATATGCCATCTTGCTTTTGGGAGACATTTACTGAATATCCCTATTATAAAGGAATAAACATACCACGCACTCTTAATTTTTATAAATAATAAATAAGTAAGTTGTGAAAAAAATAGCGTATACGTTCATTGTTGTTCTATGTAGTATCTCCATGGTAGCGGAGGCAAACAATGGACATGTAATTGTAGCATTTGACAGATTCACTGGTTTCAATTCCAAATATGCAGAGAAAAGCACGCTGTATTCTATAGACAGCTTGATTAAGCGTGACTTGGATTTTGATAAATTATACTTGTCGGTTGTCGGTTATGCCATGAACAGTTCAAATCCCGATATTGACAAATTCGTGATACCTTATACCGACAGTGCCGGTAATCCAATACTTTGGTACAACTATGAATCACTGGTTAAATTGTTTCCCCAATGGCCAGAAGGTCAGCCTACCGGGCTGCAATACTATGAGAATCCCGGTTCAATGCAGTCACTTTCGAAGCCTTATTGTGTGATGGAGACAGCCGTATGGAAAAACAATCAGCAGGCAGAAGCTACCTACGTATTATTTGTTACCGATGATAAGGTGCAGGGGGTCGATGATAACTACGCAGCAGAGTGGAAACAGATGTATTCTTATAATCCAAGTGGATACAAACGGATAGAGCGCCAGGTATTCCAGCGGCTACAGCGTTTTAATGAAATGTATCGCTTTGAAATTCAAAGTCGTGTAACGCTTCAGAATAAGTATGATAAAAAGTATGAAGTCATCGTGTACAAGTTGCTGCCTGCCTCTAATCCATCTATTTATTCAGTTTCGGATATGCCTTCCCCTTTGCCTATAAAGCGTGTGCGTGGAGGTTATATGATAGATTGCAAGGTGCAGAGTAAGGATGCCCACTACAAAGTTTGCGATTGGACCGTAATAGGTGCTGATGGCAATGCCTTTGAGCGAAATCGTGATGGAAATCTGTTTGTTCGGAGTAGTAAGCTCAAAGATGGCGATACCATTGAGATAAGGATGCAGTTACAGCAGACTGACAGTCTCTATGGTGGAGTGCTATTGAATGAGAGTAACTGTACCGGAATGGCCTTGTGCCAGCCGGTTAAAATAAATAATGAAAGCAAAATATGGGGAGTGATTCCACTTTCAGACTTTTTCTGGTGGTGGATGCCCAATGATGTAGAAGCAGCGGTTGAAATTTGGGAGTATATCATCTTCATCCTATTTATAAGTCTTCTTGCTTATATCTACCGAACGTTGTCAAAGCATCTGGGCCTTTACAGACCGTCCAACAGAAAAATATCAATGAGTATTAGAACTTCAAAGTAGTGGGATACAATAATATACGTAAATGAAAGGAAAGACATATAAAACAAGCATGGCTATCAACCTTTCTGACAGTAACCGGAAGGAACGTAGCATCGGATATAATTGGGAGATTGTCATTGAGCCTCGCAGGAAGAACTTCTTTCAAAGAATATTCAGTCCTCGTACCGATGAAATAGTGAAGCCTGTTAAACTTGACATAGTGAACTTGGTGGTGCCCGCACCTCTGAAATACAAAGGTTCGCTTCTCACTGTGTGCAAGGGTTCCTGTCTTGTTGACCAGGACCGGCTGCCATATGAGATGACACTTGATAGTCTGTCTACCACGTTCTCTGTTTTTCTCAATGCACAGAGCATTCTTGACTATACGGAACCTTTTGACCTTACACCGACTGTGGCCGAAATTAGTTTCGACCTAGTCTGTTGTGACCTTCAGAACATTATCATAGACAGTACGCATGTCGTCCTTGAAATAGAACTGACGAAGATAGAATGTGAACCCAAAATAGAACTGATGCTGGACGAAGAAGTTCAGTATGACTCTCAGTGCGACGAATACTACATCGGTGATCTTATCATAGAGTCAACTGCTGAACTCGAATATGCAGCCCCAGTGACAATAAAGGGAATGGTTTCCGCTACACTCGACAAAGTCTCTGCCAATCAGTTTCTGGTTATAAAGAAAGAAGACACCATCGTGAATGACATAACCACAGGGGCATTGAGTCGCAACGAAGTTATTATCTATAGTCTTTTCGTGAAAATGGGAGAAATGAAGAATCCCATGAGCGATCGCTCACAGTTCAATATTCGGTTCTCCGGCATTTATCACATCGGTTCTTCCATCGACAACAAACACCTCAACGTATGTGAGGAGTCCGTAGATATACTTCAGGATCCGCAGGGAACAGAACTCGTAGTTACAATGGATCTCTCTGATGGTCTTCGGGTGAAAAACAACGATGAGATAGTGAGGCCGGAATATAGTTTCTTCGCCTTAAGCAACACACTCAACCAGATAAACATCTATCTTGGCAATCTGGCTAAGGATACTAGCCATAGGCAGGCTGGTCTGAGAATTCTCAACCTTGGACTGGCTACTGAAATTACTTCCGGTGTGACGGTCTATGATGCTTCTGGTCGAGCAGTTGATGTCAGTACCAGTTCTATTTTTAAGGTTGACTGCCAACATCAGGACATCAATAATGCTGAAGGTGTATTCATTGCTAATGGCAATGAACCTCCCATAGAACTTCAGTTGCTGTTCTCACCGTTGGAAATTGCCAAGGTTGGCGGTACTCGTGATTTTCATTTTACAATGGAGGCTAAAATTACCTTCGAATATTATGAGAATCGCTTCGGGATTCATGATTTTACGCAAATAGAACGCAAGACGTTTACGATGACCATTGTGCAGCCACTGTTTCTTCAACCCAATCCGCAATGGCTTTGTGTGGATTATGGTTCGTCGGCTATTGTGTGTCTATACAAAAATGAAATCATAGATCTGTACGCGCGTAAAAAAGAGATAATGGTCAAGGCCATCAAGGAAGAGCGTATGCGTCAGGACAATTTTGAGAGCGGTTCTAAGTTTCTATCCAGTGACATTGTGCTGCACACCATTTCCGCCAATTCACAGGTATCATCGATGGCTACTGAGCATAGAGACATCACTCTTGAGAATTATGGAAATCTGGCCGTATTCCTCTCACCGACTTCTGCCCTGTATACTGCAGAATCCTTACGTCTGTTGCCCTGTCTGAAGTTGCTTGTTGGCAATACCTGGCTCCCCCAAAACAAATATCTGGAGAACTACAGCTATAAGCGTCTAAAAAATGGCGTCCTTACCAGTGTTGTCGCTAAGGAAGACAGATCCAATGAGTCCTCTTTACTGAGAGTGGATCAGGTATTCCTGCAGTCATATGAGGCGCTATTCCGCTACTATATCTCAGGAGTGGTTCAGAACCGTGATAACATTAACCGTTTGGTGCTTACTTATCCTAATACTTATACCCCGCGCCATATCGGTACATTGCGGAATTTGGTAAAGGCAGCTTTCCCGTCTGTGCGTATGTTGGAGTTCGTCAGCGAGTCGGATGCCGTTGCGGCCTACTACCTTAAGCATTGGAATGATTATGCCGTTGCTGATGCCGACTTCGACGGAAACGAGAAAATACTTGTCTACGACATGGGCGCAGGCACACTCGACATTTCATATATTGATAAGCATAAAGACCGGAGTGGACATCTGACAATGGAAATTAAAGGTAAGCTTGGAACGACGCTTGCAGGAAATTACCTTGACTTTGTGCTGGCTCAGATTGTCGCAGAACTCTGCGACTTGGACAAGAACGTTGCCACAACCCGTCCAGCCATCGATGAAGATGAGTCGAATGAACGCACCAAATTGAAACTCTTCGTCAAAAACGAGGTGAAAGTGAAGTTGAAAGAGGCGAACAAGGACCTGAAGCTGAAATACAATGGGGTCGAATTCCCTATAGGGGAGGTGCTTGAGCACAAGCTGTTCAACAATTATCTGGATGTCTGCACGAAGTGCATCCTGACCCAACTGGTTCACTACATGGAGAGCGATGGCAAGTTGCCCATTGACACCGTGCTTCTTTCTGGTCGTAGCTGTCTGCTGGAACCTCTGCAGAAGCGGCTACAGGAAAACGTTAATGCGATAACCAATCATCAGCCCAGGTTTGTCATCCTGGATAAACCCAGCCGTAACCTAGATGGTAACTCGGAACGTCAGAAAACTGCAGTGGCTGAGGGTGCAATGGAGATAGCCAACAACTACAGACGTGCCAACTCAGAAATTCATGTGATGTCACGCCGTCACTATGCTTCATTTGGGCTTGCTTATGAGATTCCCGGGGGCAAAAAGGTGTATCGCCAGATACTCAACCACTCGGATTTACCCAATTCAGCATCGTTGGATGACTATATGTCGGACAGCATCCGCATCGACCACCTTAACAATGTGAACCAACTGGTGCTTATCCAGACTTATCTCTCGGAAAGTGACACGGAGGAGGCGTTGAACCGTGGTGATTATCAGTTTATTTCGGAAATGGAGGTCATCGATACACAGGCGCTTGGCTCTCCAAGTACAGTAGAACCTAAGTTGCGCATTGACCGCATGAATGATATTATTGTCTATTTTGGCACCCAGCGCACTCCCGGTCATCAACCATTGGGCGAAGACCTTCAGAGTGAGGAAACCAGGCGTAGCATCTGGCCGTTTACCGTGTAATACAATTCAAAATAAAGATGACAAAGAAATGGGTAATACGAAAGTCGAGGATTTCAAAGATGGTTATTATGCCTGCTAATGCAGTAGGAGCAGAAGGAAACGGTGCTCCGTGTGCAGGAAAAGTAGAAGTAACTGCCCAAAAAACAATGTCAGAAAAGTCTGCTGCCGGTAGAGACAAAAAGAAGCTGGAGACCACAAAAAACAAGACCGGACTGATGAAAATCATCGCTGTAGTACTCGGATACTTAACGAAGAAATCAGGAGTTGCGGATGCAACATCAAGGAAAAAGTTAAAAGGCCGGTATGGTCGAGGTAAAAAGGAGCAGTGTACAAACAGGCATTGTGAAGTTCTAGCGGAGGGTATTATGGATGAGGAAAAATTTACAGTATTATCGCAGAAAGCAAAGTTTGAGGCCCTAACAGAACGTATGGAACAGTTGAAGTCTGCATACGAACTAGAAACATCAAATGTTGCAGTAATCGAGGCGAATGTTACGGCAAAGACTGAGATTTCGGTTGATACTGCGCAAGGAGATGTCATCACCGAAAAAACGGAAATGCCAAGTCCAGACTATAATAGCCCTGAGAATGTGAATTTAGATTCAGGTGAACAACAGGGTACAGATGAGTCGGATGAAGGTTTCAAAAGACTTAAGACAGAGTACATCAAACAGAGGAGGATGTATGAAACGCTTAAGGCTGAGAACGAAAAATTAGCGAGTGAGAATGATGTGCTTGAAACAGAGTTCTACATACTAAAAGTAAAGAAAAAAACGCTTGAGGACGTAAACGGCCAACTGACGGTCGAGAATGCTACTCTTAAGAAAGAGAAAGAAAAACTGGAAAGTGAGAATGAAGAGCTTAATACAAAGCACGTAACACTGTCGGGAGAGTATTCAAAGCTTCAAATAGCGCACGACCAATACAAAGCGCGTTGTAAAGAGTTGGAGGAAAGCGAAGTAGGTCAATTAGAAGTAACGGTAACGGAGAAAGACCAAGAAATAACCCGCCTGCAAGAGGAAAAAAACGCTGTAGAGCAGGAATTAAGCGAAGAACAATCAGCCAAGAACGCTGTAGACCAACAACTCCAAGAGGCTCGCCGTACCATTGAGAATCAAAAAGGAGCGCTCCGGGAAAAAAAGGAAGACATCAGAACATTGAATTCAGTGGTAAAGGAAAAAGAAAAGCAAATCGGTGACCTCAAGATGGCAAACAATGGCTTAAACGCTGAAATAGAAGGGCAGCAGAATGAGCTTGCAGCTCGTCAGACCACCATAGACCTGCAGGCGGAAGAGATATGGAAACTCAAAGCGGATAAAGATTCCTTACAAAACGAAAATACAGCGTTAAACCGTTTGGTCGAAGGGCTCCAGCAAGAAAAGGAAGAACTGACTCGGGCCAAAAGGACGGCAGAGCAGGAACTTGATACAAAAAACAAGTTGATATGCGCTGAGCGCGATGACTTCGCAAAAATGATGATGTCACTGACGAAGAAACTGAGTGCAGCGGCTGCTGAGGACTTCCTGGGATGTTGTGATGATAACTTTGAAGATAATCGCACCAGCCTTCAGGAGAAAGTGCTCAAGCCCATTAGAAGGCTCGAACGGGAGATGGCTGAGATTAAACCTGAAAATTATGCGTCGCGCGATGAGTTGGTGGAGGCATATCATGCATTGATAAAGTCGCAGTTTAACGAGCCATCCGGACTGACACGCATCGCTCAGTGGTACGCCTATTCGCAAGTGGCATTTATGGTGGATAAGGACCGTGCTGATGGACTCTTTATCTACCAGGAGAAAGTTCGAGACATGTATAGGCTGGCTGTGAGATTGATGGGCAATGTTGGCTTGGAATACTGCTTGCCAGCTCTCTACGCTGAACACCTGTCTGGAAACAGTCCCTATGATAACGTGACCGGACAGCGACAGCTCAACATAGAGTATATGTGCCCAACCGCAAGAGGAAGGAAGGAAAACATTGATTGTATCGACCGTTCTCAAGTAATCATCGACATTGTTGAAGTGGGTTACACCGACGCCAAAGGCGTCAGCAAAAAATCACAGGTAATAATATAAAATCAAAAATGGCATGAATAAAACAGTAAATGCGCTCTTGTCTTCTTTTGTCGTATTCTCATTGGTAGCATGCGGTGGGGGCAAGGAAAACGAAATGGGTGGACCATTACCGCCTTCCTCGAAGACTTATGAAATTGTCGAAGCGAAAGCACCTGAAGGTGGCTATTGCATCTATCTTGATGCTTCTGGTAGTATGCCTGGATATTTCAAAGACGGCCTGGCTGACTATATTAAAATCGTATCAGGGCTGGAGGGAGGCAACGACAGGTCCAAGGTCTATTTCTGGGGCGAGGATAATCGCGAGATTACAAATCTTAACAGTACGATTACGGATGGTGCCTATAAGGGAAAGGCCAGCCTCTTCCAAGACATCTTCAAGGTGATGGCCAATAAGGCAAAAGCCGACAAATCCTTAACCTTCCTTGTCACTGACGGAATAGTGAGCAATGCCCATCCCGTCACCCAAAAGCGTACGGGTTACACCATCGCGGACCTGCCACTGCTACCCGCTAAAATAAAGAAAGCTCTCGGTGACAGTATGGCGGTAGCGATATTCCGTTGTGAGATCCCCTTTAATGGCGTATATTATAACATCGACAATAAGAAGATAAATATAAAGGGTAACCGTCCCATCTTTGTCTTCGCTATCGGATATCCCGATGCCGTAGCTGACCTGAGAAATTCAGTAATGTCGAAAAAGAAAGAGATGGAGAACTTTACCAGCATGAAGAAGTTGGAACAACTCTATATGGGCATCTATAAAGAGGTAAAAAACAAACATCCATTTAGAGATACAGAAGGAAACCGATTTTCGACAGATACGGCAAATGTGGTATCACTGGAAGCAGGAGTGACTGATTTCGAAATCGCTGTGGATATACCTCAATGGATAGTTGATATGGGGGCTGACCCAAAGAAGAACGGTGTTATCACAATTGTAAGTACTAATGACGGCAGCTCCATAGATGTCGACAAATATTATGATGACGGAGTAATGAAATTCCAGACGAAGGAAGATGCAGTGTTTAACCTGGGCAACTATAGTGTAAACTACTGTATTAATTACCAGGCCTCGGCTGTTTGGGACAAATATAATTGTAGCGATGATCGGGCTATTGCGTCCGAATCTGATACGCTTTATGACAAGACTTTTGGACTTAAGGAAATCTTGCAAGGTTTTGAACTCGCTACACAACAACCGGATGCCCTTTTCAAGACATCCTTCGATTTCCAAGTGAACCAATAATATTAATGAATAACTAAAAAATAAGAAAAAATGAATTTTCCAATGTTTTTCTGTACCTGGGAGGAAGCTAACGACTTCGGTTTCCATCAAGCAATAATGGACGACATGGCTTGGATGGCATTTGTCATTGCACTGGTCGTAGGCGGTCTGTCTGCCTTTATTTACTATATGATTGTAGGCAAAAGCGCACGTCTTGCTAACAGACTTACTTGGGCTTTAGCTCTGATTGTCAGTTTGGTTATTAACTTTGTGCTTACTTCGACCGTCTTGATTGGCGAGCCGATAAGCAAGAAAAATGGTGTCAATAAGAATTCTTTGGTTTACGAATACTCTTTCTTTCACTCTATTGATGCTCACGCAGCAGATTTGGTCACGAGTAAAAAATATAGAAACAACAAGGAAGCAAAGCAGAAAATTAACAACTACAGACGGGAACTGAGTATCAGTATAGATAAAGGAAGGGATATTGTACCCACCTACGAATTGTCGTGCCTGTTCTGGACCTTGTTGAGCTTTGTGTTCGTCTCTTATTGTGTAAAGAACAGCACTGAGCAGGCTTCGAATGTGCCTACCTATTGGCCGCAGAAACGTAACGGATAATCTAATTTTTTATGATAACTCAATATGAAACTTTTCATTTTTAGTATAGGTGGCAGCGGCTCGCGTGTAGTACGCTCACTGAGTATGTTATTGGCATCTGGCGTGTCTCACTTCAAAGCAGGCGATCAGGTCTTCCCTATTATGATTGACTATGACGTTGAAAATGGTGACACGGATCGTGCCTTCAAATGTATTGATACTTACAACCATCTGCACAATAGTGCCTACCCTAAAGAATTAGAAAAAACGGCAGAAACAGAGCGTCGCTTTTTTCATACATCCATGATGAAGATGGCCGATATAGGCGAGGGGTTCAGCGGTGCCTACACCATGCAGTTCCGGCATAATCCTGAAGAAAAAACGTTCGGCCAAGCTATAGGTTACGACCAACTGAAAAAAGAGAAGTCAAAAACCAAAGACCTGCTCAATACGCTCTATGATGTCAGCAATGAAACCGACACAGAGATTAATATTGATATGACAGTCGGTTTTAAGGGCAATCCGAATATTGGCAGTGTTGTCTTTAACAACCTGAAAGATACCAACGAGCTTCAAGACTTCTTTCGCTGCTGCGAGCCTGAGGATAAAGTGGTACTCATAGGATCGCTCTTCGGAGGAACGGGAGCCTCCGGCATACCGGAAATCACCAAGGCAATCAGATCCAATCCAAAAACCGCGAATGTACATCTTGGCGTGGTAATGCTTCTGCCTTACTTCTGTTTTGATAAGAAAGATGAGAAAGGCCCAGTAAAGAGTAGTCTGTTTAATACCAAGACCCGTGCCGCTCTTAGTTTCTACGAGTCGTCGAAGGTCAATAATGACATTGATTCCATCTACTACGTCGGTGACAAGGAACGTACCAAAATGATCTATCATCTTGGAAAAGAGGAACAAAAGAACAACAGCCATATCGTTGATCTCATCGGTGCACTGTCGGTGTTACATTTCTCGAATTCGGTCAAAAAAGTGGGTAACCCAAAGAGGTATAAATACCGGATGCACGACAATGAGGCCGACCACGTCCCTGGATTCACTCTGCTCAACTTCTACAAGGACGACTATGATAAGGTTATGCGCTCGCTTGTGAATTTTGCCTTTGCGGTGAAATTCTTTAAAAGCGAAATAGCTATGAAAAAAGATACTGTGACCAAGCGCCCGTATAGCCAGGCTTTTGAGTTGCCTTCCTATTTTGATGCGAACGGACGCGTAAGCGAGCCGAGTGCGGACAGTGGAAATAAATTGGGGAACGGTAGGTACGAAGCGGGTCTGCATGCTACACTCTATAACTTTCAGAAGTTTGCCGACTTCTTCATAGCGTGGGTCAATGAACTAAAAGAGATCGGTAACCATAAGTTGATGATGTTTGATTTTGACCGCTCGATAGAGTCTTTGGTTCAGGATGCCAAACTTTCAAAAATGACAAAAGGCCGCTTCGGTGGAAGCGTAGAGAAAATACTTGTCGATACCCTCGACTTCAGCGAAGCTATACAGAAACGCTATGCCGAACAATACCAGGACGCCGCCCCCGTAAAAGGTGAGCTGCATTTTCAAAAATCTACGGCAGGATATGCTTTACTCGACTGTTTGCTTATAGGAGTAGAGACTATACTTAAGAAATCGGAAGTTGCATTAATTCTAAAATTTCAGTAAATTATGTCTGATATTGATATCATCTTTTCAATAGATCATACTAGTCAAGCCGTAGGTGGGAAAGACGAAGCCTTTGTTTCGGATGACATGCACTACACGGACATTGAAGACGCAATAGAGATAAGTACACGCGCCTTCAATAAGATGACCACGTCCATACCTACCCCATTTGCGCGTCTGTACCTTTATGAAAGTGCCTTCAAAACTTTAATAGATAAAGAGAAAAAAGAAGACGTGGACGGTATGAATCCGTTTAAGGGCACCGCTTTCATCGGGAAAACAATTAACCATTATGTTATTGCCGATGCTCTCGACATGCTCGAGTTTCTCTTTGAGTATGGCAACGACCCCAGTCTGAAAATAGAAAAGTGGACCGTAGATGATTTAGAGCTTTTACGCACAGAATTGGAACCCAAATTTCAATCAAACGAGGTAACAGTAGAAGAAAAGCACAACCTGCTCTATGAGAGCATTAAGAGCAATACCATAGACGGTAGATTAGGCGGTGAATTCTATATCTTCAAATGGTGCTATCAGAAAGAAGAGAAGCATCTGGAAGAAGTGATAGGAGCGACCTCTCCGCTTACGCTTGTCTACACAGCCCCTAATTGGCGTACGAATAAACCCCAGCAATTCTATGGAGGAAATGGCAAAGAACTGTTTGTAAAGGAACTCTCAACCAATCTGGCGCCAGTGGCACTTATAGAGCGCTCGAAAGTATTCCGCCAGTATCTCTATGCTTTGTTTTCCAATTTTGGTAAGGTTACGCCTTTCTTTGAGTATATCGATTTGACCTGTAAAAATTATGAAAAAAATGTAGGCTTAAAGCATGGTGACTTTGACCATTTTGATATAGACCCAGCTTATTCAAGTCTGAGGGATGTAGACGGGAATTCGATACATGTGACCGGTGTGCCATTGAAGTTGCGTGATAAGGGGGTACTTGATGAGGAGTGCGAATTTGTTATTGTTCCTACAGTCAAAGTCCTTGACGAATACGACGCAACTGCTGTGCCAATCAAAATTTCGGAGAGACTGCCACTAGTGCTGTCGCCTAAAGGTATTGAGGGTAATGAGCATCCACACTATTGGTATGAATCCCAGTTTCAGCGAAACAATGCGGAGTTGAAGATTCCAAGCAATACGTCCTACTTTGAACGTACGCTGCCCAATGTTGCAGGCAGTGTGAAGTATCCCAATCTCAGAGCAGAAGACTTCTTTGAAGATAAGATAGTGAAATTGAGTTATAATCTCGATAACTATCACTTCATTACAGGTATGAACGGAAACTGTCAGTATTTGTTGCCAATAAAGTCTACCTACTTCAAATTCTTCAAGGCAGAAGATCTGAAGAAACAGCTTTCCATTGTTGCACAGGCCAATGGCACAGTCAAAGCCACACTGACGATTCCTGTCCGAGGAAAAAAGACTGCCGACGGATTTGCCGGTGCGAATGTGGTTTTTGAAAAGGTATATGCCAATAATGAGCAGACCCGAAGAAAGCAGATTTGCTCAGTCAATCAATTCAATCTGGCTATCTTCCCGTTTTATCGCTTGGAGGGGGCAGACTCACAGTACAACTGCTATGAAGTGATGCTGGGACATCATGGCGACGTCAAGCTCAACTTCTTCAATGATGACATCAATAACTTACCCCCTGCGAAAAGAGAACTATGCGGACGTTCCAGCGTAAAGGTTGATTCGGTAAGAACGCGTACCACTGATTCCGACCCGACATTCGGCATTACCACGACCTATTATCACATCGGTGATAGCAACGTCCTCGACGGTACCTTCCAGTTTATTGAGGTAAATTTTCCTGACGGCGTAAACGCTGTGATAGCTCCCGATTGGAGCACTGCCAGAACAACGTTAGGCAACTCTCAGTATGTTGTCAGTGTTGACTTCGGTACAACCAATACCCACATCGCCTATGCACTGATTAAGGACAATAAGGTACTTACCGGGACGATACAAGATATGGAGTACGAAAGAGGCAGTCAGGTCGTAACACTCAATGAGTATGGCTCTGACGGCATATTCGGACAGTTCAAATCGTATCTTCGGAGAGAATTTGTACCCATTGAAATTCACGACAATGCCAAGGTGAAATTCCCAATCGGTACACTTATTTACGAGAAATGTGATCTGACGTTGGTGAAGGATCTGTTCGGTGAAATGAACATTGCTTTCGACCTGGATGCGGATGAATCAAAAGGTCTCTGTTACGGTGAGCTGAAGTCGAATATCAAGTGGGATAACGAGCCGAATGCCAAGAACCGTATTGAGGCCTTCTTCACAGAAATCATGTGGATGGTGAAGAATAAGATGGTAGAAATCGGGAGCAATATGGATTTCAAGTTTATATTCACCTTCCCGCAATCGATGAACGGTGATATTCAGCAGGATCTGGCTATTTATTGGAATGATGCCAGAAAAACTGTACGAGCTGGCGGTTCCAATAACAACTGGAATAGAGGTGTAAGGTCGCAGAAGACCAATCGTAGCCTTATGCCCTACGAAGGTTTGGCACCATGGTATAGATCTATACCTGTTTTTGGCACTCAGAAGAGTTTCCTTAATATCGATATCGGTGGTGGCACATTTGATGTAATCGTTGTTAAGCCTACCACAACATTAATATGCCCGGGGTTGTCGTTCTCTGCTCAATTTGCGGCCAACGTACTTTGGGGAGTGGGTGAGTGTAAAGAGGCTATTTCTGAAAATGGTTTTTATAATTACTATCGTACTACAGACTATTGTAAAGAATTTACAAATCAAGATAAAGCATTCAATAATTATTACAACCCTAAAGCTACTGAAGATAAAGAAAAGGAGGATAACGTTGTACTGCCAACACCTGAAGAGATTATTCCTTACTTGTTCAAGCATGATAGAAAAGAATCTGAGTTTTCTAGTGTCATACGCGGGAACGGAAAACTACGTTCACTCGTATTGTTGCATTTCAGTTCAATCATTTACTATATAGGTCGTGTGTTACTGCTTACCGAAACAGACTGTCCGACAAATGTTCAGTTTACCGGTATGGGAAGTCTCTACATTAACCTCATTACCGACAATGACGATACGTTAACTGAGCTCGTCAAGAGTATACTGAGATATGCGACAAGTAGTAGCATAGATATACCAGAAGACTTCCAAGTATATTTCAAACAGACTAAAGAACATCCAAAGAAGATTACGGCACAGGGAGCACTGATCATGTGGAACACCACAATGCCAGGTTGTACAACTCCGATGATTGACTCGCGTGAGGTGACCATCTACGGATTTGAAGGCGATGAGGACGAACTTGTCGGACTCATGGATAATCAGGTAGGCGGGCAGAAGGATGTTGTGATGGAGCGTATCAAGCACTTCTTGGGCTTATTTGATGACACAAACTTTAAAAAGACTATTACTGAAATCGGAATTACTGACGTAGCACATTTAAAGTATGACAATATAAAAGGCGTACTCGATGAGAGTTTCAAACAAATGAGTCAGAATAATAATGCCACGGCCAAGGATATCGTGTCCAAAGAGGCAATCTTCTTCTGGCCGCTCAAGGAGGGAATACATAAACTTGCAATCGAGTATGCTGCTAAACAAAAGAAATATGAAAAGAACGTGTAGGATATTTGCAACATTTCTCTTTTTTGTGCTGATTGCCATCCTCCCTGCTGTCGCGGCAGGTGAGGAAGGCAACGCCAGCCTGCCGTCATTGGAAGGAAGGATTAAAAGCAAGATAGAATCAGAAACAAAGAAGAAACCCGACCTGGAGCATTGCAAAGTAGTTGTTACGATGGTTTATCAGCGAGATGCTGATTCAGATGAGTGGGTTGGCCATGTGGAAGAAGTCTTCGTATCAACAGCAGACTCTTCTGATGAAGACTTGGAGCATAACGAAACTGTCGCGATCAATAGCGATGCAGACGACTCATTTGCTGGAAGTGACGAAGATGACTCTACTGCCGAAAGTGATACAGGCGATTCTCGGGCCAGTAACAACATCATCAGTTGGGTACTTGGCGTAGCATTGATCGCGGTCCTTCTGAAATTCATCTTTCCATGGCTAAAGAAACGCTTACCGCATGGGTCAACTCCTGTCAATAATATTGCTGGCAGGCGGAAAACTTCTACGGAAAGTTGTAGAGGCGAAAGTGGAAGTCTTGACTCCCGACACGGCATGGGTAGCAGGAGTGATTTTGACAGTACACAGAAAGCAAAAAATGCGACGGAAAATATTACTGAGAAGATGGAGTCGACGGTACAGAACGAAAAAGTGGAATCTGAGGGAGCCGTTGACGATAAGGGAAAAGTACACGGGACAGAAAAGGTAGAAACTGGGGAGGCGAAAAAGCATATGGAACCTGTAGCATCGTTGAAGCCGATAGTAAAATATGGGCAGATAGCTGTGTTAAGTCAGGACGAACTCGTTACGGAAAACGACTACATGTCGGATAGTGCTGCTGGTATGCCTTTCGAATTCACGTTCTCACCCGGAATGGAAGAGGGTACTTATGATATAGCAGGTAACTCCAAACCGTCATTTCTCAATGATATCAATATGATACGACCCTATGTGCAGGATTTTGAAGCATTGGCCCATCCCCAGAAGATTATCACAGTAAGCAAGGGTAAACTACGCAAGAGAGGTATACAATGGGTGGTTATCGAAAAAGCAAGGATAGAGTTAAAGTAATCAAATCTCAATAATTATGAATACCAACGATTCGCAATTTCTCAAAGCATATAACGACCTCGTCTCCGCATTCTTCAATTTTATGAATGTGGTAAGTCCGCAAGACCGTCAACAGAACAATCTGTCGTATGTTGCTTCACAATTGAATCAACTGCTCAATGCTCTTACCTCAACACAGCAGACTGTAGCACCAATCGGGCAGCAGCCACCTTCGCCCATCCTCACGGAAGTTCCAGTACAAAATCCGGTTGAAGAGGAGCAAACTCCTCCTGTTCAAGTGCCAACCTTTTCGGAGAATCCGCAGAAACCGACATTCAACGCAGCCAATGCGAAGACAATGTATTGCGCCTATCCGGAACTCGTCAATGGACGTTACAAGTTTAAGAGTGGCATGATAAGTGAAGAACCCGGCGAGGACTCTGTTTACCAACTCCTGGTCGACGAGAATATTCAGACCGGTTTTGTAGAAATTCGAGAACTTACGGGTGAACTATTGAAGATTGTAGCCAATAATCCCTCACTCTATACTCCGCTGGGTGTTTGCCCAGAAGCAGGCTGTATTACTGTTGATAGGCAATCGGTAACCTCAGCATCGAAATTACCTCTTGTTAAGGCTGTTCGTGGCTGGGAAATCGCAGAGGGGGAGAAATTCAAACTTACGGTTAGCTGATGAAAACAAGAGTGATATTTGCAATTGTCTATGTAACTCTGTTAGTTTCATCTTGCGGTGGAAACGATAATGAAGACGGATTTGAGAATGAGATATTTGTTGATCAGATGGCTTTTGCCACGGGCGGTAATGTTATCGTCACAGAAACCGGAATGAACGTCCTGCTGCTTGGAGTGAAAGAGGGAGATGATGTGGGCACGGCTTTTCTGCAAAAATATGTAGGTGAGACAATACATGTAATTGCAGACAGTAAACTCGATCAAGACCCTGTAGGAACAGACACCATTTGTGGATATGCTGTCTTTGATAATGGATTGTGCATCAACCACATGTTGCTAAGGCAGGAACCGCAATTGTTCTCTCCAATTAATCTGGAGGACAGTCTTGAAAGTTTCAAGCCGCAGAGGGACGAGACCAGGGAAATTACTGACATGGGGCTTTACTTGAAGCAACGTGCCTTCCTGATAGAGGTGCCTGTTGGCGGAGGGCTTTCGAACTATGGCACCGCCTTCTTTATTAATGATGAGGGGGTGGCCATTACCAGTTATCACGTGTTCGACGGCTCTTCAGATGCCAACTGCTACATCTATAACACAGTCTCATTGGATGATAGCGGAATTAATTCTGATAAGCAATACACTGCCTATGTCAATGACATCATTCAGACTGATGCATACCTCGACATAACGGTATTCAAGGTAAATTTGCCGAAGGGAGCGAAGACGGACTATCTTGACCTGTCGAGAAAACATATAGCATCGGGCGATAGAATTTACACGATAGGTAATCCTGTCGGTCAAGCTGAAATCCTGACTGCTACGCTTACTGATGGAATTGTGTCTGCATATCGCGAGCAACACAGTGAGAAGCCTTTGGTACAATATACACTCTCTACGAATCATGGGAACAGCGGGGGACCTGTATGTGATAAAAATGGCAAAGTCATCGCCGTACACTGCATGGGAGATAAAACCAAGCAGAATGTTAACTATGGGATTGATATACTTGCCGTGAGAAATATGTTAGGAAAACTCGGATTATACTATGGCGGTAAGTAACGGTTTAGGAAGCATCATAGCCAAGTATGTGGTAGGTGAGAAGCCTGCGATCTGCTACAGTGAAGACAGTGGACGCTATCAGATTATAATCTATTCCGACGAGATTATCTATAAGAGTATTATGGACGAGTCGACCAGATGTGGGCTACGGGTTTTCCGTAGTACCATCGACCAATTCATCATGGATTTGTATGGTCACAACAATTGTATATTGCAGTATTCTACACGTATTTATAAAGACACTGAAATACTGACTGGAGAGCGTGTGCGGCTTTTTTTAAAAGATGCCGAGCTCGACTTGATAAAGATACGGCCAAGATATTATATTTGCACCCAAGGACCGCTCAGGGGAGAATATATAGTCATAAAATCCGACAGTCTTGACTTTAGCTACAAGGGTAGGAACTACGTTGTAGAGAACATGGCTTTCCTCATGCCTTGTGATGCCTATTCAATTCTTGATTATAAGTATCTGAAGAACTACCGTTCAGAGGTGGCCGACGATATATCGGATATATATAAAGAAGTGTCTGAGGCGGTTTTTAGTGAAAATCTCGTAGCCGAGTTTGAACATCTGCTTTTGATGTGTGCAAATGCAGGAGTATCTCTATGGACTCTGATGGGAATGATTGATCATTCGATGATAAATATAAAAGGACGATGAGTAGTTTGGTAAAGACACTGAAGATGCGACACCGTCGGTTGGATGTGGAGAAATGTGCGATTAACAGTATTAAAACTATCGGTGACTTCACATTGGTGGAGAGTAATAGCTGGTATGGCATATATTCCAACAAGGGATTGCCTTTGTTGGATCCGGTATATGATCATATCGACATGATGAATGATATCTGTATGTGCATAGTCAAGGTGAAGGACACCTATCAACTCCATGAGCTATCAACAGGAAAATCTGTCGACCTGTTAGAAATGAAGCATTATCAGCGCTTTGGTGATATCCTAGAGGTAACAACCGACGATGGAGTGGGGCTTTTTAGCTGCAGGATGCAACAATTGCTTGTTCCCCCAAAGTATCAGGAAGCCACGCATGCCGTCAAAGGTCGCTACCTTTGGGTAAAAACTATCGATGGCGAGTATGCTTTCTATGATACGCAGAAGGCAGTAACGGTGAAATGCCCGAAAGGTACAAGTGAATGTCTAGACGGTCCCGAGGACTATATGTTTGTGGTTGTTGACCATAGGGTTTATTGTATTAATGAGACGGGAAACTTTGATTCCGAAAAACTGCGGACTTTCGCACTCCGAAACAACGGGCGAGTCAGACTGAACAATTATAATAGACATATATCAGTCATAACTGATGTCTATGGAAAAATAATTAATTAGTAATGTATCTTTATTTACCGATGAATTTAACAAAAAAGACTAAAATTACACTCGTGGTTGTGGCCGCGGTGATTTATGTTGCAATGTTTATAGCAACAGCATATTGTACGTTCATAGTGTGCCATCAAAAGTGTATAGTATGTGATGCGCACTGCGACTGCGAATGTTATAAACATCAGTCAAAACAGCCTGCTAGAAAGATGAAGACAATAGATAAATGTCTGGAAATACTTGCTCCGGCAAAAAATACCAAGGGAAAGTGTGAGTGGCTTGCACTTAAAGAAAATGCACAGGTTGGTCCCATCGAAAACTATTTTGTAGAAGAGACTAAGGAGATCCCCGCAGACACACTTTTGAAGATACTTGATAAGCAATACTATGTTGAGGCGTCTGAAGTGGTTAATTCTGGCATATATTCTCCGATGGCACGTGTGTCATATATTTCGGAGAAAGGGAAGATTGTCACTCTCGTCTACTCGTTTGCCAATGCGCAGGTTAATCTCTATCGTAACGAAGAGATGGTGAAAGGGGCTTTACTTTACAATCCTAAGGAATTAAAAGAGTTGCTTGAGTCGTTGCAATAGTAAGGGCATAAAGTGGTTTTATTCATCTTATATATATTTGTGATAAAAACGAATGAAAGAAAAATTCAGCATATTACTGTTGCTTTTGTGCTTGATTCCATCAGTTGTGATAGCCAGAAGCCCACAAATCAGAATACTTGTCTTTGGAGACACCAATGATCCCAGCATTGGACAGTCGGTAGTTGCAGATATATGGGCATACAAAAAACTTGCTGCTGACATTAAAGCAGCTGTAATGGATGACAACGTATCTACAACACTTGATGTATACTCTGGAGACAACTGTTCTTACAATAAACTGGATGCATATCTCAACAATTTGTCATGCAAGGGTGATATCGTTTTCTTTATCTACAATGGGCATGGAGGACGCTCGCATATGGACGAATCGAAATACCCAAGAATGTGCTTGGCCAGTCACTATGAGAACAACTGGATGAAAATATCAGATCTCAATGATAGACTAAGAGAAAAGAAGCCGCGTCTGATGGTCGTAGTTACAGATTGCTGTAATTCATACTATGATAGAAGAGGTGGTGATAATGAGAGTGCTTATGGGATAACAAACAATAAAAGTAACGGGGTAGGACTTAGAAATTTGTTTCTCAATTTCATCGGTGAAGTGTGTATAACAGCAGCTTCTCCTGGAGAATATGGGTGGGGAATTACTCAGGGTGGATTGCTGTCTTTGAATTTCCTAGATGTTATATACAAGTTCGATATAAAGGGAAATACAGCAAATTGGCAGGATTTTATACAAACGGTATCAGATAATACTTACAACACTTCAGTGCAGTATTATAACAATCGATGGATAAGTAATACCCAAAGGCCTGTTTTTGATGTGGAGGTTTTCCCGTCCGATTTTAGAAATGATAGAGATGAAGATAGTAATTCAGATAATAGTGATGTCGTGGACGTCACAAATGATGACTCCAATAATGATGAAACTGTCAGTGATGATTTTGAGGATGACGAGTTATACGAGGATGATTCCAATTTTGATGATGAGAATGTAAATAGGGGCAGATCTTTTGGTAGTTCTCTTTGGATTGCTTTAGTTGGAGTCTTGTTCCTTTGGTGTCCTAAATATTTTCAACTGAGTGGTGCTTTTGCTAATATTATACGCCTCTTGGGTATTATATTTATAGTTTGGTCCATAGTCGTATTGGTCTCAAATTTTTAGTATATCATTACTTTGTACGCATAATTGTTGGTTCTAATTTATAATAATATAGGCATTATGATTATATCTGCATTAATCAGTACAGCCATAAAGATTCTTATCGGCTGGATTCTCATTGACAAAGTACCTTCCTGGCTTGATCTGCGGGGTATCATTGCTACAATCATCAAAGTTATTGGAGTGTTGATTATCATCAGTGCATTATGGGATTGGGTATAATCAATTCCATAAATGGGTTATACGGAGATTTTTCCCGGTCATATACGGAGGTTAGAAACAGAATCAATGAAGGATGGTGTTACAGGCATTTGAACGTTAACGAGAAAAGGAAAGATATTCTTGTTGACGTTCAAATGCTCTGTCAAAAAAGGCTGGTTCTTGAAGAACTGATGAATCTATTTTCGCATAAATGTAAGTTGTGTTTCTGTGTAGAAGATCTCAAACCTATTGTATTTATTGAAATAGTACGGATTGTCGTTTTTCTTGAGGAGGTAATGCCGCTGTTCGTAGCTATTTAATGTAAGGGATTGGAAATAAAATGAACTGGAAACGTAGTGTTATTGTTGGTATGTATGTGTTAGTTGTGTTGTCATTTGTATGGATGGACGCAACGCATATTGTTCGAGAGGGTAATTCTAATTATTCTCCAGAGCCTTTTTCGCTTTGGAACACAGAGCCTTGGGCTTGGGCATTCCCTTTGCTGGGAGTAGCCATGCTATTACTTCCCTGGTTCTGGAGGATGGGAGCCAAGACAGGGGTGTGGGGATGGAGTCTGTTTCCCTGTAAGCATACGAATATTTCACGATTTATAGGATTTTTTTTAAGTCTTATTAATTTGATAGTTAGCTTTTCGGCTATTAGTCTTACGATTATGTGCGGCATACTTTCAACAGGTGGTTGGTATAAGTCGGAGGATTGGTGGGTAATGTTAGCTATGTATGGCTTTTGTGGCTTTATTGCAGCGGTGGTAAATCTGTGTTATGGGCTGTTTTCTGTAAAGAAATACAGGTAGGTAAGGGTGCTGACTGAAAAATAATGCCGGACCACTTGATTCTCAGTGGCACGAAACAGTAGAAAACTTTCGGTAGACTATAAGTTTTTTGCTGGCCGCCACCGGATTCCGTGCGGAAACGGGTGCGGGAGATTTCTTATTTTCCTCCCTTTTCTTTTATTCGGGAGGGCGCGGAAAAGCTTTCTCGCATTTTGTTTGTACTTTTGTTTTTGCGGAAGGGCTTTCGGGCTTCTTCCTCAGTCCGGAGGTATGTCAGCGGAGGCCGGGAAATCGGGCCTTGGTCTGAATTTGTCCGCGACTTTCGTTTGTCAGATTATCCTGATGATAACAGCCATGTGACCATGAGAAAACAGAGCAGAGAAATGGACAGTCGCTGGGCGCTGGAGGTGATGCGCAAGGCGCCCTATGTTACGGTGAGCTTTACCCGCGCCGACGGTTCGGCCTACGGTGTGCCGCTGTCGCTGGCATGCGACGGCGACAAGGTGTGGTATTTTCATTGTGCGCCCGAGGGCGAGAAACTCGATGCGCTTGCGGCCCATCCGGAGGTGTGCCTGTCGGCCGTGAGCCGGTGCCGGCCCACGGTGGGGCCCAGGGACGGCAGCTTTACGCTGCAGTATAGTTCGGCCATTGCCTTCGGTGTGGCGGAACTGGTGACGGACGATGAGGAGAAGATACGGGCGCTCCGGCTCATCAGCCAGCGATTCCTGCCGGAACACATGGCGGCCTTCGACGAGGCCGTGCGGCGGAGCTTGCACCGCACGGCTGTGGTGCGCATTACGCTGACGGCGCCTCCCACGGGCAAGCGCAAGCAGTATGACAGCAACGGCGAGGAAATGAAATACGGAAGGATGGAGTGACTTCGGGAATGTCGTCGCGACGTCGCCCGCAGGGGGCGTATTGCCGGTCTGCGGAGTCGCGGGAAGGAAACGACACATCCCCGGAATGCTTTCAGGAACGCGTGTACAGTGTTGCACGTTTCCGGAGGCATTCCGGGGATGTGTATGTTTTTGAGGTGGAGCCGTTGTGGCCGTGGCCGGCGGGTCAGCGGTCCATGTGGATGACGTTGAACTCGTAGATGCGGGGTTTTCCCTTGGATTTCAGCACTTCGAGCCGGATTTTCTCGCCGCGGTATTCCTTGGGGAAGCGGATGACCTTGCAGTCGCCCATGGGTTCGTCGCCCACATAGATGGGCTGCCAGCGTCCGTCGCTGAAGAGCGAGATGCGGTATTCCTCAATGCGGTTGACGCGGCGGTTGGTGAATCCGTCGGTCGAGGCCTGCGTGTCGCCATATTCGAAGATGGCGATTTTGTTGAAGGGGGCTTCGGGGTCGAGCGTCACGGTGAGCTGCGCCTGCGGCTGTCCGGCCATCCAGTAGGTCTGCATGCCGCCGTCCACGGCCATTTCCGGACCGTGGCGTCCGTCCTTGGCGTCTTCCCACGAGGAGGCTTCGGCCGGTGCTGCCAGCGAGATGAACTTGCCGTTACGCGGCAGGGGCCGGTTGCGGCGCAGGCCGAGGCGCCGGCCCAGGGCGATGGCGGTGTTGGCATCGTGTTCGCGGATGCGGCCGTCGGGGGCGGGTGGTATGTTCATGACGAGCGTGTTGCCGTTGTCCGTGCACCAGTAGAAGAGTTCTTCCAGTTCATCCAGGTCGCGTGCCGGCTGCGGTTCCTTTTTGTTGAACCACGACCAGTATTTGCTGATGCAGATGGTGTGCTCGAAGGGCAGGTAATAGGACTTGCCTTCGTGGAGATATTGCTTTTTGTCGGCTTTGTGGGCGATTTTCGGGTCCCACAGGCGGAAGTCGCTGGGGAAATACTGGAAGGTGTATTTGTTGTCGACGGTCATGGAGTCGGGCAGGGCGAAGCGGCGGCTGCCTTCCTTCAGCACGATGGTGTGGTTGACTCCGACGGCGCAGTGGGGCTGGTATTGCTTGACAAGGCGGTAGACGCGGGGCAGGTTCCACTGGTCGACGGGGCGGTCCCACCCGCCGTCAAACCAGAGTTCGCACACGGGGCCGTATTGGGTGAGCAGTTCGGTGAGCTGGTTGCACATGTAGTCGACATACTTTTCCGGGTCCTTGTCGCGGTAGCTGGGCTCATGGCGGTCCCACAGGGAATAGTAGATGGCAAACTGGAGGCCGTATTTCTTGCAGGCTTTGGCTACGGCGCCCACTACGTCGGTCTTGACGGGCGAGGAGGCCACGTCGTAGTCGGTATACTGGCTGTCCCAAAGGCAGAAACCATCGTGATGCTTGGTGATGAGCAGCACATAGCGGAAACCGGCGTCGCGGGCTACGCGCACCCACTGGTCGCAGTCGAGCCGGGTGGGGTTGTACTTTTCAACGGGGATGGTGCCGTCGGACCATTCGGTTTCGCCGTAGGTGTTGACGCCGAAGTGGATAAACATGCCGTAGCCGCGCTTCTGCATGGCCTTCTGGGTGGCGTTGGGCTGTTGCGAGGGAACGATTTCCTGTGCCCTGGCGGTCAGCAGGCTGCCGGCCAGGAGTAGGAAAAGCAGGATTTTTTTCATAGTGTCAGTTTTTTTATGGTTGTATAGTATAAATGGAGTCAATGGCAGAAGGGGGGCAGCCCGCCCGGACGGCAGAACAGAGTGGAAGACCGGGGGAAGAACTGTCCGGTGACCTACTGGCGGCTGAGCAGCTGGTAGCTGGTTTGCAGCAGGGCGTTGGCGGCGTCGGCACGGCGGGCTGAGGGCTGCGGCTCGTCAAGGATAACTTTCTGCGGCTGTGCCACGAGGTCGATGACGGTGACGCCTGTGGTGTCGATGAAGGTGGTGCCGCCGCTCCAGGTGTGCACGGCGCAGGGATTGGTGTAGGTGGCGCTGGTGACGTCGCGGCTCAGGGCGAAGTCGGCGTGGGGCAGGCCGAGCTGTCCGAGGAGGGTGGCGGCCAGGTCGGTCTGGTTGCAGATGGCGTCGATGACCTGCGGCTGGCGGATGGCTCCTCCGGTCCAGATGAGGGGGATGTGATATTTGCGGATGTCGCTTTCGGGGATGCCCTCCGGATAGTTGATGCCGTGGTCGGGCAGGATGACGATGAGCGTGCGGTCCCATTGCGGCAGCTGGCGGAAGCGTTCCACGAAGCGGCCGATGCAGTGGTCGAGATAGGCCATGGCATTGGCCTTTTCGTCACCTTCGATGCGGTGGTAGGGCACTTTCCAGGGCTCGTGGCTGGCAAGGGTGAGGAAGGTGGTGTGCCAGGGCCGGTCGGAAGGATAGCGGCTGACGAGTTCGAACAGGCGGTCGAAGGCAATGCTGTCGGTCACGCCCCAGTCGTGCGTGCGGCGCACTTCGGGCGGAAAGTCCTTGTCGCCGTAGGTGCGCTGGTAGCCGGTGGAGAGCAGGTAGCCGTTCATGTTGGTGAAGTTGATGTCGCCGCCATAGAGAAATTCCGTCTGGTAGCCGGCCTGCAGCAGGGTGCGGGCGATGGAGGGGAGCGAAGCCGTGTGGTTGGCCAGTTTCATGACGCTCACGTCGGGAAAGGCCGGGTAGCCGCTGAGCGTACACACGGTGCCGCGGTCGGTGCGGAAGGAGTTGGCATAGCAGCGGGTGAAGGCCACTCCTTCACGGGCCAGGCGGTTGAGATGGGGGGTGATGCCGGGCTTCCCGCCGAAGTACTCGACGAAGGGGGCGCTGCATCCTTCCAGCAGCAGCAGGAGCACGTTGGGGCGCTCCATGCGGAGCAGTGTGTCGGCGGTGACGCTGGTGGTGTCATAGGCCAGCGAGGCAAAGAGAGCGGCGCGCTCCTCTTCGGGGAAGTAGAGGTGCATGCGGCTGAAGTCCTTGGTCTTGAGGGCGGAGGCCATGATGCTGAAGGCCGGATTGACGGCCGACTGGTTGAGGAACTGCCGGTCGCTGTAATAGACCATGCCCACATTGGCCGTACTCTTGCCCACGCCGCCGCGGATGCCGAGGAAGAGCAGGCCACCGGCCAGCACGAAGGCGGCAGTGGCGCCCCAGCGGGTGCGCAAACGGCGGGGCGGCGTCAGTGTGGCGGGCATCGTGGCACGCAGTAAGAGGAAGAGGAGGACGGACAGAACGAGGAAGGCGGCGGTGACGCCAACCATATAGCCGGTGCTGACGCTGGCAACGGCTCCCTGAGGGGAGTCGAGGTAGTTGAACACGGTGCCGTCGAGCTTGATGTCCCAAAAGGCAAACAGGCAGGTATCGGCCAGCAGAATGAGGGACAGCAGGGCGGCTGTCAGTCCGAAATAGCCCAGCGCAATGCGGCGCCAGGCGCGCAGGGATATCCAGGTGGTGAGCAGGCCGAGCAGCCAGACGGCAATGCTCAGATAGCCGGCGGTGGCGAGGTCGAGCGGCAGACCGTGCAGCAGGACGTCGGCATAGTCGGTGCAGCTCACGCCACGCGCTGTGGCGCCGTTGTAGAGCATGAAGACGGGCTTGGCCGCGAGAAAGACAAGGAGAAGCGAAAGATAAAAGCGGAGAAGAAAGCGGAAATGCGGTAACATGACCGGACGGATTGTAGGGATGAAAAGTTGATAATGAATGCCGTTGCCGCCCGCAGACGGAGGGGAGGGAACGGGTAGATGTGTGACGGATTATTGACATTCCGGAAGACGGCAACCAGCTGCGGACGCGGTAGGACGGTGCCTTCAGGTGCCGGGCACCGCCGCCTTGACCGCTGTCAGAGCTGCTGCATGTCGTTCAGCCGCTTGTAGTAGCCGTTGATGGCCAGGAGTTCGTCGTGGGTGCCGCGTTCCACTATTTTTCCTTCATAGAGCACGCAGATTTCGTCGGCGTTCTTGATGGTGGAAAGGCGGTGGGCGATGGCAATGGTGGTGCGGGTCTTCATGAGCCGTTCGAGCGCTTCCTGCACGAGGCGTTCGCTTTCGGTGTCGAGCGCCGAGGTGGCTTCGTCGAGGATGAGGATGGCCGGATTCTTAAGGATGGCGCGGGCGATGGAGATGCGCTGGCGCTGTCCGCCGGAGAGGCGGCAGCCGCGGTCGCCCACCTTGGTGTTGTAGCCTTCCTCGCTTTCCATGATGAAGTCGTGGGCATTGGCGATTTTCGCCGCTTCGATGACCTGCTCCATCGTGGCGTTTTCCACGCCGAAGGCAATGTTGTTGAAGAAACTGTCGTTGAAGAGGATGGCCTCCTGGTTGACGTTGCCAATCATGGAGCGGAGGTCGGAAAGGTAGACGCTCTTCACGTCGGTGCCGTCGACGAGAATCTGGCCTTCGGTCACGTCGTGATAGCGGGGCAGGAGGTCGACGAGGGTCGACTTGCCCGAACCGCTCTGTCCCACCAGTGCGATGGTCTGTCCGCGCTTCACGGTGAGATTGACGCCGTTGAGCACCTGGGTGCGGCCGTTGTAGCTGAAGGAGATGTTGCGGAATTCGATTTCATGCTCCAGCTGCTTGAGGTGAACGGGGTGCTCCACTTCGCGGATGGGGTTGTCGGCCAAGAGAATCTTGTTGACGCGCTCCATCGACGCCATACCCTTGGGAATGGCATAGGAGGCTTTCGAGAAATCCTTGAGCGGCTGTATGATGCTGTAGAGGATGACCATGTAGAAGATAAAGGTGGGGGCATCTACGGGCGGATGTTCCGAGAAGATGAGGGTGCCGCCATACCACAGCACGAGCACGATGAGGCAGGTGCCGAGAAATTCGCTGACGGGGTGGGCCAGGGCTTGGCGCACGGCCACGCGGTTGGAGGCCTGGCGGAATTCGTTGGTGCTCTGGTCGAAGCGCTGGTTCATCTTCTTTTCAGCCGTGAAGGCCTTGATGATGCGCATGCCGCCGAGGGTTTCTTCCAGCTGGGCCATGGTTTCGCTCCATTTGTTCTGGGCGTCGAGGCTCTTGCGTTTCAGCTTGCGGCCGATGCGCCCCATGACGGTGCCCATGAGGGGCAGCACGATGATGGTGAAGAGCGTGAGTTCCCAGCTGATGTAGATGAGCACGCTGAAATAGCAGATGAGGAGGATGGGGTTTTTGATGAGCATTTCGAGCGAGCCGGTCACGGAGGTTTCGATTTCGTTGACGTCGCCGCTCATGCGGGCGATGATGTCGCCTTTGCGCTCGTCGGAGAAGAAACTCAGGGGGAGTCCGATGATTTTGTGGTAGACGCTGGTGCGGATGTCGCGCACGATGCCGGTGCGCATCGGCACAATCATGGCAGCCGAAAGGAAGTAGGCACCCGTCTTGAGGAAGGTGGCCGTAACGAGGAAGATGCCGATGAGCAGCAGGGTGGTCGAAGCGCCGTAGTCGGCCATGAGCTGCTGTGTGTAGAAATACATGTTATTGATGAGAAGGTCCTTCAGGCTGTGGCCCGTCGCATCCCAGGGGATGAAGTGGTAGACGGTGGTGTCGACCTTGAAGAGCAGGTTGAGCATCGGGATGAGGGAGGCGAACGAGAACACGTTGAGCACGGCCGACAGCAGGTTGAAGAAGATGGAGCCGAAGAGGTAGTGCTTGTATGGGGCGACGTAGCGCCGCATCATTTTGAAAAAATCCTTCATAATCAAAGAGGTGGTGGGAGGGGTTGTTTTATTTCCGTCCGAAGTCGGCGGGCACTTCGCCCCACTGTTCGGTTTCCCATTTCAGCAGGGGGCAGTCCGTGGTATTTTCGCGCAGCCATTTCTCGGCCCGTTCGATGAGCTGGAAGGCCTTTTCAGTCTTGGGCGTCCGTGGGAGCCGTGTCCTGCACTGCTTCTGCTTCACCCACAGCAGGGCGTTGCGGCTGTCGCTGTAGATGGTTTTCCGCAGTCCTTGCTGGCGGAGCAGGGCCAGGGCGTGGACGATGGCCAGGAATTCGCCGATGTTGTTGGTGCCCTGTATGGGGCCGTAGTGGAATACTTCCTGTCCCGTTTTCAGGCAGATGCCGCGGTATTCCATCTGTCTCTTATACACATCTGACGCTGCCGACGATCT
>ENA-OZFV01000278-OZFV01000278.1-human-gut-metagenome-genome-assembly--contig:-NODE-278-length-27751-cov-7.802751_pt1 | contig 27751 bp, 19 predicted proteins | sample MGYA00245110_ERZ653645 | MGnify/ENA primary metagenome ERZ653645 (study PRJEB26926, sample SAMN06165144) | human gut metagenome | biome: ENVO:00009003; feature: ENVO:2100002; material: ENVO:00002003... | reverse complement strand
TGTGTATAAGAGACAGATCTTTGTACACATTAAACAATAATTTCCTATCAAAACATGAAAAAAGTTGACCAACTGGATTTGAAAATACTCCAGATTATAACCATGGACGCCCGAGTCCCCTTCAAGGATGTGGCCGAGGTGTGCGGTGTGTCCCGGGCAGCTATCCACCAGCGCGTGCTCCGTCTGACCGAGGCCGGTGTCATCACAGGTTCGGGCTACAATGTGCAGCCCAAGCAGATTGGCTACAGCACGTGCACCTATGTGGGCATCAAACTGGAACGCGGCTCCATGTATAAGGAAGTGGCCTGCGAACTGGAAAAGATTCAGGAAATCGTGGAATGCCATTTCACAACGGGCCCCTACACCATGCTCATCAAGCTCTACTCGCGCGACAACGAGCATCTGATGGATTTGCTCAACAACCACATTCAGGAAATTCCCGGTGTCGTTTCCACCGAAACGCTTATCTCTCTCGAGCAGAGTTTCTCCCGGCAGATTCCCGTGGTGCTTCCCATGGAGGACGAAGACAGCGGTTCACGCAAGATGAAAGCCCTGATTGAGCGGATGAATGCGGCCGGTGTCATTGTTGACGACCCCGAAGAAAGCATTGAGACGTTGCAAAGCAAGAAGGTAACCAAAAAGAAGAACGGCTGATGGTACTTTACTGGCAAGGATTGCTTCTGGGACTTTCCACCTTTCTCATTATCGGTATATTCCATCCCATTGTCATCAAAACGGAGTATTACACGGGTACCCGCTACTGGTGGGTGTTTCTCCTGCTCGGCATGGTCTGTGCCGGCGGAGCCCTTTTCATCGAAAACGTTTTCTGGAGCGCCATAGCGGGCATTGTCGGCTTTTCGTCGTTCTGGACCATCCTTGAACTTTTCGAACAGCAGGAACGTGTGCGCAAAGGCTGGTTTCCCAAGAATCCCAAGCGCAAATACAAGTTTTGAAAAACCGTATAGCCGGAAAGTTTCAGTTTCTCAGCCCTTTCCTCTTCTTTCTTTCTAACGTCCTTCTGCCGTCTTCATCAGGTTGCTGCAGAGGGACGTTCCTGTTTTTTATCTGTTTCGAATGGTTTTCATGGCGTCCGGCCATTGCCGGTATGTAGCCACGTTCATTTAATCCGTACAACCCAATGAATCTGACAACTCTTTTCCATGCTTGGCCGATGGCCGTTCTGCTGACGGTCTGTTCCGCCGGTTGGACGCCCAAGTCCTATCGCTATGAGGCCCTGCCCGTCGACCTTCGTCTGCAGGTGACCGAAAAAGGCAATGAAGTCAGCGGGTATTCCGCTTTCCGCCTGCCGGGCCATTTCACCTGGGGCGCCTCCGTTACCCGTGCGGATGACGGCAAATATTATATGATATACTCTGCATCGGAAGACGGGGTCTATCCCTTTACCGACGCCTGGGTGCTTGGCTCGAAAATGGGGCTGGCCGTGTCCGACCGTCCCGACGGAGGTTTTCGCCATCTCGGCTTTTTTCTCAATGCCGACGGTTTCGCCCCTGATACCACGGCCTGGGATGCCCAAACCGTATGCAATCCCCATGTCCGCCGTTTCAATGGCCGTTATTATCTGTATTACGCGGGTTCGGCTGACCCCGCTGACCTCACGCCGCAGGAGCTCCGGTTGCCGAAGCGTGCCCGTGTGCAGCAGAGCCAGTGTATCGGTGTCATCGTGTTCGACCGCTTCACGGATTTGCTAAAAGGCCGGTTCAGTCGTTCTGAGCAACCGCTGCTCCGGCCCCGTACCCGCGTGAAATCCGGGGGCGTGCTTCGCCCTTCGCCGGCCGGGACCCGTGCCTTGCCCGACAATCTGATTGCGGTCAATCCCTCTGTGGTGTATCGTCCTTCCGACGGAAAATATCTGCTCTATTTCAAAGGAAACCTTTACGACCCGCATTGGCGTGGAGTGCACGGCGTGGCCATTGCCGACCGTCCCGAGGGTCCTTTCCGGCCCCTCGACCGTCCGGTGTTCACGCTGAAGGGCACGGACGGGAAACTCTCGGCAGAAGACCCCTATGTGTGGTATCATCCGAAGGACGAATGCTTCTATGCCGTATTCAAGGATTTCGGCGGGCAGTTTACCAAGGGAGTGCCCAGTCTGGCCGTCATGGCTTCAAAGGACGGCATCGACTGGCAACTGCCGCAGCATTCGCTGTTCCTGCCCAAGGAACTGACACTGACCGACGGCTCCGTGCTGAAAGTGGACCGGCTGGAGCGCCCGCAACTGCTGATTGATGACGATGGTTGTCCGCAGGTGCTTTATGCCGCCTGCTCCGTAGGGAATCTCAACCCCAGCAAGTTTGGGGAATCCTTTAATGTGCAGATACCCATTCGCACCCGTCCGGTGGCAGAGCCGTGAAGCCGGTGTTGCCGCTGCCCTGCTCTCTCTTCCTTCGGGTTTGGATATTCTTATGTTCTAAAAAAATATTTGTCATGAAGCCTCGATTCTACCGTATGATTCTCTGCTGCGCCCTGCTGGTTTCCGGCCTGGCCGGGCAGGCTGCGGCACAGACCGCCGTTGCCTCCCCTACCGATTCGCTGGAACTGCTTTCCGCCCGTGCCGATTCGCTCTATGCTGCCGGACTGGTCGACTCGGCCCTGAGCACCGGCCGCCGCTTCCTGCAGCTGGCCGAGGCGCGACACGACACCCTGCCGATGGTCAGCGGCTACTCTTCACAGGGTGTTTATCTCCGCTCGTCGGGGCGTACGGACGAGGCCGTGAAGGCCTACGACAAGGCTCTGGCCCTCTGCCGTCACCTGACGCTTGACACCGAGGAGGAACTCCAGACGGCAGCCACGCTCTACAGCAATCTGGCCACTCTCTATCTCGACATGAAGGACGGCGACAAGGCCGAAAGCTATGCCCGCGAAGCCGCGCAGACGGCCGAGCGCTGCGCCGACAGCCTGTTCCGCTCGCAACTCTTCTCCGTGGCCGCCTCCATTTTCATCGTGCGGCAGGACCACGACCGTGCGCTCCGCTATCTGGAGCCGGCAGTGCGGCTGGCCGACGGGCTCCGGCAGTATGACGCGGCCCTGAGCGCCCAGACCAACTATCTGCTGGTGCTCTTCCGCACGGGGCGTCCACAGGCTGAGGTGGAGGCTGCCTTGCGCAAGGCCGAGTCGCTGGTGCCGCAGGTGCAGTCGGTCATGACCGTCATCGGCTATCTGCAGGTCCGTTTTTATCTGGAGCAGACCTCCCGCCGGTATGACAGTGCCATCCGCACCGCCCGCCGGCTGTTGCAGACCGACGGCATCGGCCAGTATCCCTTTGTGCTTTATGATGTCTACAACAACCTTCATGCTGTCTATCGCGACCGCGGCGACTATCGCAATGCTTATGAGACGCTCGGCAAGGCCGCGGCGCTGCACGACTCGCTCTACCGTGCCGAGCAGAGCCGCCAGCTTGAGGAACTGTCCGTGAAATATGAAACGCAGAAGAAGGAGCTGGAAATCGAGCGCCTTCAGGAGCAGGAACGCGAAGCCGAGCGCAGGTTGCAGCTGTGGGTGGGCGCCTCGCTGGCCCTCCTCTTGCTGCTGGGCACCGCTGCCGCCTATCTGCTGCAACGGCAGAAGTTGCGCAACGAGCGCCTGCGCCGGGAAGCCGAAGAGCGGCAGCACGAATTTGAGAAGGCGCAGCACGAAACCGAGCAGGCGCTGACCCGCCAGTATCTCGCACAGCTGGAGGAGGAGCACACGCGCCTGGCCCGCGAGTTGCACGACGGCATCTGCAACCATCTTTTCGCCCTCGAAATGCAGATGCAGGCCGCCGACGTTCCGCCGCAGCAATGGCTGGAAACGCTGCGGGCCAGTCGGGAGGACGTGCGCCGCGTGTCGCACGAACTCATCACGCCCGCCTTTAGCGAAGCCACCCTTGTGCAGGTGCTCCAGCACTTTGTCCGCTCTGTTTCCACTCCCTCCTGCAGCGTCAGTCTCAGCGTGTCTCCGCCCGAGGCCGCCCCGTTGCCCGAGTCGCTTTCCATCAACATTTACCGCATCGTGCAGGAAGCCGTTGCCAACTCGCTCAAGCATTCCGGCGCTACGGCCGTCAGCATCAGTCTCAGCTGGGAACTGCCCCGCCTGCTGCTCCGCATCACCGACAACGGGACGACACAGCAGCCGGCCCGCGCCGGCATCGGCCTGCGCACCATGAAAGAGCGGGCGGCTGCCATGAATGCCACCTTTTCGGCCGATTTCGGCCCTGAAGGAGGGCGCATAGAAGTGGTAATTCCTGTGTTTTCTTGAAAAACTACGGAATACCGTGGGCGTCGTTTCTGCTCATATCCGTAACTTTGCTACTGACTCAAAAGCAACAGTTTCAATACCGGTAGATGGATTTAGACATAATCATTGCAGATGACCACACGCTTGTTCTGGAAGGACTGAAGAACCTTGTCGCCCAGCATCCTGGTGTCAGGGACATTGTCCTTGCGCAGTCGGGCTCGCAGTTGCTTTCCCATCTTTCCGCCCGCACGTTCCACATTTGCATTGTCGACCTCGAACTGCCCGACATCGACGGTTTCGAACTGATTCGCCGCGTGCGGCAGAAGGCGCGCGGCACACGGATTATTGTCAGCACCATGCATGAGGAAATCTGGACGGTCAACCGGCTGAAGCAGGAAAAGGTAGAGGGAGTTGTCTTCAAGTCGTCGGCGGGCGAGCACATTCTCAGCGCCATCGACGAAGTGGTGCAGGGACGCTCCTATTATTGTCCGCGTTTCCGTCAGCTTTGTCAGGAAAAGGAAAAAATGAGCACGGGAGTGGAAATGCCCGACATGGCTCCGACTCCCCGTGAACTGGATATCCTCAAGGCCATTGCCCGCGGCAGGAATACACACGAGATATCCGAAGAACTTTTCATTTCTGAAAATACGGTGGAATGGCACCGCAAGAACCTGATGCTCAAGTTTGGCGCGCGCAATGCGGCCGACCTGGTGATTAAGGCGCTTTCGAAGGGATTTCTTACCATTCCGCTCTGAGCAGGACGAGGTGCAGGCGGCTTGCGGCCAGGTGTTGTATGAAAGATTTCCGCGGACGCAGGCGCCTCTCCGCCGGAAGACACGGCAGCCCGCTTCCTGGAAAAAACACTTGGTAGTTTTGTAAAAACAGTCAGTACTTTAGAAAAAACACTTAGTACTTTTGTAAAAACTGTCAGTACTTCTGTCGGAACGGGAAAAGCGACCGGTTCCGGCAGATGGCGCATGCCGCCGCTGCCGCCCGCGGAGAGCGGGAATCCGTGCACGGTGGAAGGCAGACTTCCTGCGGCGGAGGGCTTTCGCTAAAACGTATGACCGCAACACGGCCCGGCCGGAGAACGCATCTCCAGCCGGGCCGTGTTGCGGTCGCAGGGGTGTCCTTTTCCGCCGGCGGGCGGAAGGGGACGGGACTGACGGTTGCCGGAAGGTTCAGCGGCAGCGAATCTTGACCACCGCCTTGCGCACCCGCCCTTCGCCGATGACTGGTGCGTGGGCGTCTTCGGGGAAGAAGACGGCAAACTGTCCCGGGTGCAGGTGCAGCCATGCGCTGGGGCGGTCGGCATAAAAGGCAATGTCGGCTTGTGCGTCATAGGGCTTCACTTCCTGTTCCAGTTCGTCCAGCGATTTCCAGCCGATAGTTTCGCTGCCTTCGAGCAGCAACTGAATGTCGATGTAATCGCGATGTACCTCCAGCAGCTGTTCGTCGGCCGGTTTGCAGTCGGTTTCGGCATTGTTGATGAACAGGCGGTCGCCGTCGAGTTCGATGCGGCCGCATTCGGCCTGCAGGAGGTCGTGCGAGCGGAGATAGTCGAACACCTCCTTGAAGCGGGGATGAAGTTCCTCAATGCGCTGTGCGTTTTGCAGATGGGAAAGAATCATGGTTGTTAAGTTAAAATCGTTTTTTTTACAGATAAGTCAAGGGACGATGCGGCCGGCGCAGAGGCGCAGAAACGTTGCGTTCCGCGCGGGCCGTTGCGGTGCGGCCGGCCGCGGGGTCAGCCTTCCGCCGGGCAGGCAATCATCTGCACCGGTTCGGTGCGGCTGGCATCGATGGGCTCCGAGGTGTATTTCACGCGTCCGAAGTCGATGGCCTTCAGGTCGATGCAGCGAATGCTGGAATTCCATGCGCTGCGGTAGTAGAAGCGCATGGCCTTCTGGTCGACGGAAGTGGTCCACTGCGTGGCGCTGGGCAGTCCGGCCGGAATCTGGTCGCGGGCATGCTCTATGCCGATGGGAATGTCGAAATTGTTGAGCAGGTGGAAGGTCTGCATGACGGTTTCCTCGCCCGTGGCATACTGCGGCGCCGTGGCGCGGTAGAAGGCGATGCGCACGAAGCGGGAGGGCGGAGTCACGTCGCCCGGCATGCCGAGAAATCCGGTGCCGGCCCCCATGGAGCGCAGAGTCATGTCGGGGTTGAGCGCCTGGTCGGGCGCATTGCCCGCCACCATGTTGACATAATTGTTCAGGTTGGTCAGGTGCCATTCGAAGCCCGGAGAATTGGTCAGCACGCCCACTTTGTTTTCGTAGAACTTCACCTCTCCGCCGACGATTTCCACCACAATCTGCCGGCCGCCCGGTTCGGCAATGCGCCAGTGGGAGGTGGCACTGCGCGGGTCGAGGTCGGTGACGTGCACCTTGCGGATGCCCTCCATGGCCTCGTCGATGGTGGCGAAGTTGGCCAGCACATAGGAGGCCAGCTGCACGTCGGCCAGCGTGGAGGCGGCGCGCGAGGCGTCATATTTCTCATATTGTCCGTAGCCCGGGAAGAAGAAGTGGCCCACCGAAAGCCCCTTTTCGTTCATGCCCTCGGTGACAAATTCATCGGCCATGACGGAGATGCCCGCATAGCCGTAGCGGGTGGTGAAATCCATGCCTTCGCGGCCTTCCATCTGCGAACGGATGAGCTGTCCGCGCGGCACAATCACGTAGCGGCTCATCAGGTCGCTGCCGCCCCATTCGCAGGTGCGCGCCACAACGTGCGAACCGTCCTTTGCCGTCAGCGAAAGTCCCGTGCAGGCTTCCGCCCGGTGCCAGCAGGCCGTCGCCAGCAAGAGGAGCGAGGCCGATAACAGATGTTGGAAATGTTTCTTCATACAGTCAGTCGTTTTTTTAAGGTTAAAGGAAAAGTGATGTATCTGCTCCGTGGCAGCGGGACCGCGAGTCGGGCCGTGCTGCGGGACAACACCGGAAAATCGTTTCCGGTCTGCTTGCAAAGATAAACGATTCTTCCGGATATTCCGTCTTTCCCCGGCGGGATATTCCGGTGCGGTTTTTGAATGGCGGTTGCGGCCTTCCGGTTAAAAAAGGGCAGGCGGGTACAGCCGCTTTCACATTTTTCAGTATTTTTGCAGAGATTTTATTATCAAATACATCGCTGTCGTTTCCCGGTTGGGCACGCGTATGGTGCCTTCCGCCGCAGGCGGCAGCTATTGTGAAAATAACGCGACTTCCGTCATGATTCATTTGGAGAATCTTCATAAGACCTATCACAACGGCGCACCGCTGCATGTGCTCAAGGGCATTGAGCTCGACATCGAGAAGGGCGAGTTCGTTTCCATCATGGGCGCATCGGGTTCGGGCAAATCCACCTTGCTGAACATCCTGGGCATTCTCGACAACTATGACAGCGGCGAATACCGCCTCAACGGGGTACTCATCAAGGACCTGAGCGAAACGAAGGCGGCCGAATACCGCAACCGCATGATTGGCTTCATTTTCCAGTCGTTCAACCTCATTTCCTTCAAGAACGCGCTGGAGAACGTGGCCCTGCCGCTCTATTACCAGGGGGTGAGCCGGAAAAAGCGCAATGCGCTGGCCTTGCAGTATCTGGAGAAACTCGGTCTCAAGGAGTGGGCCCACCATATGCCCAACGAGCTCTCCGGCGGACAGAAACAGCGTGTGGCCATCGCGCGTGCCCTCATCACGCGGCCGCAAATCATCCTGGCCGACGAGCCTACAGGCGCGCTGGACAGCAAAACCTCGGTGGAGGTGATGGACCTGCTCAAGGAGCTGCACGACAAGGAGGGGCTGACCATCATCATCGTCACGCACGAAAGCGGAGTGGCCAACCAGACCAACCGCATCATCCACATCAAGGACGGAGTCATCGAACGCATTGAGGACAACATCGACCACAACGCTTCACCCTTCGGAAAAAACGGATTCATGAAGTAAACGGACACGACGGCTATGCACGATTTGCTGGAAGAAATCTACGGAACCATCATGCGCAACAAGCTGCGCACGGCGCTCACGGGTTTTGCCGTGGCCTGGGGCATCTTTATGCTCATTGTCCTGCTCGGTGCCGGCAACGGACTGCTCAATGCCTTTGAGAACCAGTCGGCCGACATGAAGATGAACACGATGAAGGTGTATCCCGGCTTCACGACCAAGGCCTACAACGGTCTGAATGCGGGACGCTTCATTGCGCTCAACCCGGTGGACGTGGACATTACCCGCCGCTCCTTTCCCGGACAGGTGAGCGACCTCGGCGCCACCAACAGCATTGAGACGACGCTTACGCACGGCATGGAGAGCGTGAGCCTGACCGTCAACGGCGTTTACCCGAACTTCAGCGAAATGGAGGCCATGCACATGGAGGAAGGCCGCTTCATCAACCGGCGCGACCTGGAGGAACGGCGCAAGGTGGTGGTGCTTCACCGGAAAACGGCCGACATCCTCTTTCCCAACGGGAATGCCGTGGGGCAGTTGCTGCACGCCAACAGCGTGATTTATAAGGTCGTGGGTGTTTATCTCGATCAAAACCGTTTTTCGCCTTCGGCCTATGTGCCGTTCAGCACCCTGCAACTGATTTACAACAAGGGCGACGAGGTGGGCAATATCCTGTTCAGCACGCGCGGCCTGACCAACGAGGCCGACAACGAAGCCTTTGAAGACCGCTACCGTGCCGCCATCGCCTTGCATCACGGTTTTGACCCCACTGACGACGGAGCCATCTGGATATGGAACCGCTTTACGCAATATCTGCAACAGCTCCAGGCTACCCGCACCCTTCACATCAGCATCTGGGTCATCGGTATCTTCACCCTGCTCAGCGGCATCGTCGGCGTGAGCAACATCATGCTGATTACGGTGCGCGAACGCACGCACGAGTTTGGCATCCGCAAGGCGCTCGGCGCCAAGCCGGCGTCCATACTCTGGCTCATCATCACCGAGAGCGTGGCCATCACGACGTTCTTCGGCTACCTGGGCATGGTGGCCGGTGTGGCCGCCACGGAATACATGAATGTCGTCGGCGGCAAGCAGGTGATGGATGCCGGATTTTTCTCGATGACTTTCTTTGAGAATCCTACGGTCGACATCAGCATTACGATAGAAGCAACTCTTACCCTCATCGTGGCAGGAACGCTGGCCGGACTTTTCCCGGCGCTGAAAGCCACCCGAATCAGGCCCATCGAAGCACTCAGGGCCGACTGAAACCTCATCTAACTTTCCTATGCTCAGACTGGATTGGGACACATGCGAGGAAATTATCCTCACGATTACCAGAAACAAGACCCGGAGCCTGCTGACGGCCTTCGGCATCTTCTGGGGCATCTTCATGCTCGTGGCGCTCATGGGCGGCGTGCAGGGCGTGCAGGATTTGCTCTCTCGGCAGTTTGGCGGCTTTGCCACCAACTCCGGCTTCATCGGGCCCATGCCCACCGGCAAGGCCTACAAGGGATTCCGGCAGGGACGCACCTGGGAAATGACCAACCAGGACGTCGAGGCCCTGCGCCGCAATGTGCCCGAAATCGAAGTGGTCAGTCCCAACATCACCCGTTGGGGCATCAACTGTGTGCGCAACGAAAACAAGATAACGGGTACGCTCAAGGGGCTTTATCCGGAATATGTGGCCATTGAGGAACCGCAGATTTCCATGGGACGCTACATCAACGAGATGGACATCCGGCTCCGGCGGAAGGTGTGCGTGCTGGGCAGTCGCCTTTATGAAACCCTCTTCCCCGACAAGAGCGACCCCTGCGGCAAGAGCATCGAGGTGAACGGCATCCACTACCGCGTGGTGGGCGTCAACATGGCGGCCGGCAACATGTCGGTGCAGGGACAGGCCGAAACTTCCCTCATCGTGCCCTTTACCACCATGCAGCAGCATTACAATTACGGCAACAAGATTCAGATGCTCAGCTACACCGTGCGCAAGGGCTATGCCGTCAGCGAAGTGGAGAAAAAGGTGGAGGCTGTCCTCAAGCGCCTGCACGACATTCATCCCGACGACAAGCAGGCCATCCTCTGCATCAATGCCGAGGCGATGTTCAGCATGATGGACAATCTCTTCTCCGGCATCCGCGTGCTGGGATGGATGGTCGGACTGGGCACCCTGCTGGCCGGAGCCATCGGCGTGAGCAACATCATGATGGTCACGGTCAAGGAGCGCACGGCCGAAATCGGCATCCGCCGCGCCATCGGGGCACGTCCCAATGACATTCTGTTCCAGATTCTCTCGGAGAGTATGGTGCTCACCTCCATAGCCGGCATGACGGGCATCAGTGTGGCCGTGCTGCTGCTCAACGCCGTGGAGCAGGTGGCTTCTACGCCCACGTCGACCGCCCATTTCCAGATTAGCTTCGGCGGTGCCGTCGGTGCCTGCTTCCTGCTGCTCGTGCTCGGCCTGCTGGCCGGCCTTGCACCGGCTTTCCGCGCCATGGCCGTCAAACCGATTGAGGCCATCCGCGATGAATAGCGCCGCGCCCTCTCTCCGCATTCCCATTCCCTTTATTATGAAAAAAACAAAAGCAAAATCAGCGATATGAAAAAGTTCTTCAGAATTGCCGCCCTTGTCCTGACGGCCCTCCTCTTTATCGGCACCTTCGTGTTCCTTTACCAGAAGTCGCAGCCGCGCGAGGTGAGCTACGCCGTGCTGCCCGTCACCCAGTCGGACATCGTGCAGACGACCGTGGCTACCGGAAAAATCGAACCCCGTGACGAAATTCAGATAAAGCCGCAGATTTCGGGTATCATCTCTGAGGTGTACAAGGAAGCCGGCGAAACGGTCAAGAAAGGAGAAGTCATTGCCAAGGTAAAGGTCATTCCCGAACTCGGGCAGCTCAATTCGGCCGAAAGCCGGGTGCGTCTGGCCGAAATGAACGGCAAGCAGGCCGAAACCGACCTGGAGCGCATGAAGACCCTTTATGAAAAGAAACTGGTCAGCAGCGAGGAATACGAAAAGACGCTGCTGGCGGCCAAGCAGGCCCGCGAGGAGATACAGTCGGCCAAGGATAATCTGGAGATTATCAAGGAGGGCATCACGCAGCGCAGCGCCTCGTTCAGCAGCACGCTCATCCGCTCCACCATCGACGGTCTCATTCTCGACGTGCCCATCAAGGTGGGTAACTCCGTCATCATGAGCAATACGTTCAACGACGGTACCACCATTGCCACCGTAGCCAACATGGGCGACCTTATTTTCCGCGGCAATATTGACGAAACGGAAGTGGGACGCATTCATACCGGCACGCCGGTCAGCATCACCATCGGTGCGCTGCAGAACATGCGTTTCGACGCGCGGCTGGAATACATTTCACCCAAGAGCATCGACAACAACGGTGCCACCCAGTTTGAAATCAAGGCGGCCATCACCGTGCCCGACAGCGTTACCATCCGCTCCGGCTACAGTGCCAATGCCGAAATCGAACTGTTGCGTGCCGACAGCGTGATTAACGTGCCCGAGAGCGCGTTGGAATTCAATGGCGACTCCACCTTTGTCTATGTGCTGACCGACAGTCTGCCGCAGCAGCGCTTTGAGCGCCGCAACATCATTACCGGCGTCAGCGACGGCCTGCGGGTGGAAGTGAAGAAAGGTCTCAAGGGGAACGAAAAGGTAAGAGGCATCAAGCAGGAACAGTAAGTTTGCGCGAAGCCCTTGCGTCAGTCAAAATCATTATTCCTTTTTTCACAGCCATGAAACGAACCCTTATCCTTACCGCCCTGTTGCTGCCGGCCCTGCTGCCTGCCGGCGCCCAGCAACCCTGGAGCCTTGAGAAGTGCATCCGTCATGCCATCGACAATAATCTCACCCTGCGGCAGCAGGAAGCCGCCCGCCAGCAGAGCGAGGTGGAACTCAATACGGCCCGTTGGAGCCGCCTGCCGCAGGTATCGGCCGATGCCGGCTATTCATTCCACTTCGGCCGCAGTCTTCAGGCAAACAATACTTACCAGAGCGTCAATACGCAGAACACTTCGATGAATCTCGGCACCAGCGTGCCGCTCTTCACCGGTATGCAGATCCCCAACAACATCGCGTTGGCGCGGCTCAACCTCAAGGCGGCCACCGAAGACCTCAACAAGGCCCGCGAAGATATCAGCATCCAGGTCGCGTCGGCCTATCTGCAAGTGCTTTTCAATGAAGAGCTGACCGATGTGGCACGCCAGCAGCTCGAACTGAGCCGCCTGCTCCTGCAGCAGAAGGAGGCTTTCTACAACAACGGGAAAGCCTCGGAGGCGGAATGGCGCGAAGCCCAGGCGCGTGTGGCGCAGGACCAGCTCTCGGCGGTGCAGGCCGACAACAACCGCCAGCTCGCCCTGCTCGACCTCAGCCAGCTGCTTGAGTTGCCTTCGCCCGACAGCCTGTCGGTCGTTGCTCCCGAGGGCGACCCGCAGAAATACTTCAGCAGCATTGCCGCTCCGGCCGTCGTCTACAATGACGCGCTGCTGAACAAACCGGCCATCAAGGCTGCCCAATATCGTCTGGAAGGGGCCGACCACTCCATTCGTATAGCGCAGAGTAGCTACTATCCCAAATTGAGCCTGAGCGCCGGACTGGGAACCAGCTATTATAATACTTCGAAAGGATACAGTCCCGCTTTCGGGTCGCAGTTGCGCGACAATTTCAGCCAGTACGTGGGTCTGCAGCTCAGCATTCCCATCTTCAACCGCCTGGCCACCCGCAATCAGGTGCGCAGTGCCCGCATCCAGCGCTTCAATCTGGAGTGGCAGCTGGAGGACAGCAAGAAAAAGCTCTATAAGGAGATTCAGCAGGCTTACTACAATGCCGTGGGAGCTGCCGCCCGCTACGAGAGCAGCGTCACGGCCGACCAGGCTGCCGAAGCCTCTTTCCTCCTGATGAAGGAAAAATATAACGAAGGAAAGGCCAACGCGACGGAATACAATGAGTCGCGCACGGGCTGGATGAAGGCGGTTTCGGAACGTATCCAGGCCAAATACGACTACATATTCCGCACGAAGATACTTGACTTCTATCGCGGCATTCCGCTGACGCTCGATTAAGCGCTGCGGCGTGAAGGAGTGGCCTGCCCCACCCCGCAAGACCGGGGCAGAGGTGGAAAAAGATTCGGCGCGGCCGGGAAACTGCTGAAAGTTTCCCGGCCGCGCCGGTTCGTGTCCACGAACATGGGTTCGGTTTAATGATTTATCCCCAACGGAGACATTGTATGCTGTTTGCCGCATCACGGTTTCACAATCCTACTGACAGAAAAATCTAAAGTACCGATAGAAATTTCTAAAGTACTGAGTGTTTTTCCTAAAGTACTGACTGTTTTTCCGGGGGAAAGAGAAAGGCAGTCAGCCTTTCCCGATGGCCGTCGGGGCCGGCTTAGAAGTCCACCTGATAGTCGCTGATGCGGGGCACGAGCGGGAAGGGGAAGAAGTCGGCCGGTATGTTCAGCGCCTGCGGCGTGGGCGGGATAAACGTGCTTTTCACGCCCTTTACGTGCAGTCCGGAGCGCTTGACGGTTACGATGCCATACAAGGTGTCGCGATAGGGCACGACGAACTTCAACCAGGGATTCTTCTGGTTGATTTCCTTGCAGAAGCGCTCCGGGCATTGATAGGCGTCGCCCACCCACTGGTTGGAGGCACTGTTGATTTGGATGTAGGCAATGCCGTTGATTTCCTTCATGTAGTCCGTGTGGCTGTGCCCGCTGAAGGCGGCCACCACCTTGCGGAAGCCGGCCCTCCGGTTTTCGTCTTCCAGAATGGCGCGTACGGCCGTCCGGTTGCCCACCACGTTTTCCAGGCACTGGTGGGAAAACAGGATGCAGCGTTTTTGCGTGTTGCGCAAGTCGTTTTTCAGCCATTCCATCTGTTCCTCGTCAATGAATTCCCGTTTTGAGGCATCCACATAGAAATTGCCGTGGGAATAGGGAATGTATTTCTTGCCGTCGTACACGTGGTTGGGGTCGAGCACGATGAAGTGGAAGTCTCCTTTGTCGAAGGAGTAATAGCGGCCGGGCATACCCGCAAAGCGGATATATTCCTCTTTCGAGCAGTTGTCCATGTCGTGATTGCCCAGTGCCAGATGCTTTTCCCCGTCGTAGCCGTTCCACATCTTCATGATGGCGGCGTTTTCCTTTTTCACCTGGCAGAAGTCGCCCAGATTGATGATGAAGTCCACTTCCTGGTCTTTGGCCGCCTGCAGAAAGTCGGTCAGGCGTTTGGAGGCATCGTGCATGATGTCCTGGTGCAGGTCGGAGATGACGGCAAATTTCAGGCTTTTCCGTTGCAGGGCTTCGGGAGCCGGCGTTGCCTTGCCGGCTGTTGTCAGTGCCAGCAGAAACAGGAAGGCGAAGATTCGTTTCATAAGCGGGAGTTGTTGATTTTCAGATGAACCGGTTGGGCATAAGTCTTGAATTCAGCCGTCACCGCTTTGTCCGTATTTTCGGGACTGGCGAAGTGGCAACTGAAGTTGAGAGAGGTTTCCCCTTCGGGCACTTCCAGCGCCGCAGCCTTGGCCGGGAGCGTTTGCAGGGCGTTCCAGTTGCCGTCGTACACGGTGAACGCGTCGCCGCCGTCATATTTCAGCCACTGCCCGGGCTGGAGCGTTACGGGAATCTCCACCGTAGAGAAGTTGCCTATCTCCAGTGTCAGTCCGTCAACGGTATCGTTGGCCTTCAGCAGGAAGCGCAGCGGTTGCCGTTCGTAGCGGTTATTGTAGGTCCATTTGGAAACGACCGGTTCGCCGGGTTGTCGGGCGGCATTCCGGTGCGTCTGCCGCACGGGCTGGCAGGCATAGAGGTTCCAGCTGTCCGCGCCGGTGGCTTCCAGCACATATTCGTTGGCCAGGTGCTCCATTTCCTTTTTCAGTTCGGGCGGGAAGGCATCGCCCAGCCGTGCCTTTTCCCATTCGCGTATGGCGGTGATGATGGCTTCCGACTGTCCGTTGGCCGCCACCTTCGCCCCGTCGGTCACGAGCGTGTAGCCGGCGTCGAAGGCGGCCGAGCGGGCCAGCAGCCAGTTGATGTCCTCCAGCGAAGTGTTGGCGTCCAGCTTGAACCAGCCCAGCATGCACGGGATGAGGTTCCGGCGATAGAAGTCCTGGTTCATCAGGCGGTAGGTCACCTGGCTTTCGCGGAAGCCGGCATACCAGGGCTCGCCCCAGTTCATGCGCGTGAAGATGTGCCAGTTGAAGTGGGTGGTCATGCTGGCGTCGTTGATGTTGTCGCGGTATTCCGGTTTCAGATGGCTATACCATTCCTGCATCATCAGGTTGACGCCATAGTCGCCCATGCCGGTGGAGTTGCATCCCTCCAGTCCGTCGAAGGAAATCTGCCTTATGCCGGTCTGGTTGAAGAGGTCGGCCAGTCGGCGGGCCATTTCCAGCGTCAGCTCCGTGTTGGTCAGGAACGTCTTGTAGCCGTGGTCCATGAGTTTCACGATTTCCTCGCCGTTGCTGTGTGCCGCAGCCCGGGTGCCCCAGGCGCCGCGTGTGCAGTTCAGCAGTTTCCAGGGCGCCGTTTCGCTCACCCGCTCGTAGCGCACCAGTTCGTCGCCGATGCGTACGGCGTGCAGGTTGTTGTTGGCCATCTGGTTGAAGAACGTGGGGTCGGCAATCTCTATTTCTCCGGCGGCCTCGTCAATGTCCCGGGTCAGTGTGGAGGCCCCCACCATGGCCAGGCGCCGGTCGGGCACGGGAGTTACGTAAGGGTCGTTCGTCGTGATGAAGTTGGAGAGCGTGTGCACGCCGAGTTTGATGCCTTCGGCCGCGGCAATGTCCACACACTTTTTCAGTCCGTCCCATCCGGAGGGGAAGGCCGCGGGATTCAGCGCGAAGTGTCCCCACTGGGCGAAAGGCCCGCCGTTGTAGAGATATTTCAGGCCGGTTTTCTTCGTGAAGGCAAGCGCTTCGTGAATGTTGTTTTCGTTGAAGGGATAGATGATGTAGGCCTGGCTGGCCACCGGCGACTTTTTGGCCCATACGCCGTCGAGCGTGGGGTGCGGCAGGTTCTCGCCCAGCTCGATGGCTTCGATGTAGTCGAGCGTTTCAGGCTCCGGGCAGCCGAACAGGGCGATTTTCGAACCGACGATGCCGCCGTCGGCATAGGCCGGCGACACATAGTGCGTGTGATGCCAGTTGGCAATGACGCGGTCTTCGTCGCGGTTGCGGCAATAAGCCTGAATCACGCTGCCGAAGTCCTTGTGCATGGCCGTCTGTCCGCGGTAGAGCACCTTCACGTCCTTGTCCACATCCACCAGCGAGGTGGAAGCAAAAATGTTGTAGGAAGGCGTTACGTCCGATTCTTCGCTGGGATATCCTCCCAGCGTCTTGGCGTTGAGCGCCTGTATGCCGATGGCATAGAGCGAGTCGCGCACCACGCCGACACATTCGCCCACCGTGCGGCTGATACTCGTGGCATACGGCCCCCACAGCGCGACGTCGACCGGCTGTTCCGACTGGTAGTCGGCGATTTCCAGCTTCAGATATTTTTCGTAGGCATCAACGTTCACCGTTACGGTGGCTCCACATTCCGGATACTTCAGCTCCAGCGTGTGTCCCTTGTCCAGCCATTGGGCCGCCTGCGGTTCATAAAAGGTGGTGTCGACCCGCAGGAGCAGCAAGTGGGAAGTAGCTTCCTCGGGTACATAATTGGTTCCGTTCACTTTGTCAATCAGTCCCGTCACCCTTCCCGTTTCATCCAGTTCAAGAGCGAACGCATCCGTATCCAGTTGGATTTCATTGGACGAACAGCCTGTTAAAGCCATAGCCAAAGTCAGTAGGTACAACGACTTATTTCTTTTCATGTCAAGACTTCGGTTAAAGATTACAATCAGTTTTTTCAAAGTTAAAATCAGTCGGAAGGTCTGGAGCTTATGCATCCGCCGTCCTTTTCTGCATTGTCAGATTTTCAGTAGAGAGCCCTGCGGCTTCGCCTTGCCGGGGTTTATAAACATAGTGAAAGGCGAGCGCGATGGCAAATCGGAAACGAAGTTTCCAGGATTTGACATAGCCGAGCCGCATCCTATGTTATGCAAACATAGTGAAAGGCGAGTGCGATGGCAAATCGGAAACGAAGTTTCCAGGATTTGACATAGCCGGGCCGCATCCTATATTTTGCAAATATAGAAAAAGGCGGGCGCAAAAGGAGCAAACATGTTTGATTTTTTTCTTTATCCCCATTTTTTGTTGCCCGAATGGGGAGCATCCCGGTCAAGGGAAAAGACATGCCGAGCCAGTTTCCGGAGCCATTCCTCCGGCCAGTTTCCAGTCGTTGCCGGGGCGTGGTGGAAAGGGCTGCGCCCGGTGATAAATTCATGCGGTTCGTGATGTTGTCTGACTGCTGTCACTGTTGCGGCAGCGGATAGGAAGAGGACGAGAATGAGTACGGTATGGAGAATTATCGGATATCCTTAATTTCTCTGAAAGTTTGCGAGCCGTTTTTTACGGCATTGACCTTTACGTTCTTTCCTCCTGAGAATTTCCAAGTGAATGACAGTCCGATTTGCTGTACCGGCGTTGTGTAATCATACGTGATGTGATGGCCGTTGGCATACCTGTCATATCGGCGACGGTCGCCAATGGCATTGAACGTAAAGGTAAACTGCAATTGGTCCTTGCACAGTTTCTTGTATATCTGGCCTCCTATATTATAAACCGTGTGATAGGTTCTGTCGTAGGTGCGGAAGGTAGGTTCAAGCATCATTGTCAGCAGTCCGCCCCAGCCGCGCTTACAGCTGAAGGAGTTGTACATCGTATAATATTGGCGAAATCTTGTCTTTCCATAATAGGTGCCTGCCCAAGTGATGTTTTCCGGATGGATTTCAAGGCGGCTGGCAAGTTTCATGGTCCACGGTTTCAATGGCCGCCAGTTGGTTTCGGCTCCGAAGCCATACATGTTTTCTGCCGGAAGATTGACAGGGATGGTATAGAAAATATCTGATGCTTCGGGGCTTTGCCGGGTTTCCCAGTAGATAAGGTCTTTGGAGTGGGAATAGACGGCCGTCAGGTTCAGCAGGTTCTGGAATAAGGATACGCCGGCGATGAGCATGTCGGTTGTCGGCGCTTTCAGGTCGGGATTGCCCACTGTATAATTGTACGGGTCGCTCCATCGGATGGTTGACGAGATGGCGGCATAGGGGATGTCGTCGAGCGTCCGCTTATAGTTCAGCATAAGGGCATGCCGGCCTTTCCTGTCAAAGGGCATCATCATCTGCACCGTAGGGTTGACTCCCCACTGGAGATTGGAGTATCTTTTGTCGTCGTCCAAGGTTTCATACCGGATTTTGTTGAACTGGACATTCACGCCCGCGCTATATCTGATTTTTCCCACCTGTCCCATGGCCGTGACGAATGCAAGAGGACTCAGGCCGCTCGTACGGGTAGCTATCTGGCTGGTATGGGAATGATTGGGGGCATCGTGGAAGGAAGGAGTATAGTCCGACTGTATATATTGCACGGAAGCTCCACTTTTCCACATCCATTTCTGACTGCGGGGAAGGGTCAGGTGTGTTGAAAATTTGTACATATTCAGCGACGTCTCGTCTTCCGAAGCGCTCGAAGTATGGTCGCTATAGACGTATTGGGACCGGTCGTCTGCTTGACGGTTGTAATAGTCGCCGGTGATTTCCAGTGATGCTCCGCGCTTGTTGAGTTGAGAGGTAAGTTTTACGGTAGCTTCCTGGTCCAGGAAGTGGCTCTTGTTGTCCACTGTCGACTGAATCCTGCTGATGTCCCCACCCTGCGTTAAGGAGGACATATTGACTCTGTTGGTCGAGAGATAATAACTCCCGCCGATAGTATTCCTGTCGTTCAATTGTTGGGTAAGGCTCAGTCGGTTGTTGATGGTGTGTCCCTTGTAGCGGGTTTCTTCTTCGATTTCATGGCGCAGCTGGTCGGTCTCGCTCCAGATGCTTTGTCGGGCTGTTTCTTGCGGTTGATTGAAATTCAGCGACAGGTTGTCATAAATGCTCAGGTTCTTGTAGCGATAGTATACGACGCTGCCGGCGGATTCATTGCTGAAGCCGTAGGATGGACAGAGCGTGGCTTCTCCGTTCAGCGCGCCGTAATATCCTCCTTTGGGAGGCTGGCGCAAGGATATCATGATGCTGCCGCCAGCCATGGATGCCTGCTGATGGCTCCCGGCCAGGTAGTTCACCTTGACTTTGTTCATCATGTCAGCAGGCAGGTTTTTCAGTTCCTCGGATGAAGGGAGCTTCACACCGTCTACGTAGATTTCACTCACGGGTATCCCGTTGATTTTATAACTTCCGTTTTCCTGTGTTATGCCCGGAAGGAATGCCAGTGCTTCTGCGGTCTGTTTGCCTTTTACCAGCTCAGAGGAGCGGAGGTGCATGGTGTAGCCGTTGGCATCGTGTCGGATTCTCGAAGCCACGATGCTGACTTCTTCCAGTGTCCTGGCATCTTTTTTCAGGGTAATCGTGCCTACATTCTCAGCTTTGCAGGAGAGGCGTACCGTTTCATAACCGATGTATGAAATCTGCAGAAGATATGTGGAGTCGGCTTTTACCGGCAGATGGAATGTACCGTTGGAACGGGTGGTGACTCCGCTCAGGTAGGCAGAATCCCGGAGACTTTGCAGAACGACGCTGGCATAAGGTAGTGGTTGTTTCTCTTCATCTACGACAGTTCCGGAAATGCTTTGCGCCTTCAGATTTCCCATGGTGCAAAGACAGAGTATAAATACGGTCAAATATGTCTTCATGCGGATAAACAGAATGATACAGAAAATTAGATTCTACTTTGTTTCCTTTTTAGTGCGGGAATGTCCTGGAAATGTTAACACTCGCATTTTCACCATCGGGCGATACCGTGCGGGTATCAATCCGTTTGAGGATAATTCACAGGAAGGAAAAATGTGGTAACAAGGCTATCGGGTGTTATGGAAATATAGTTGGGTTAATCAAATAAAACTTTCGTATAAACAAAGATAGCAATATGTATGGATATTTTTTGAAAAATATTCGAATTTTGATAAAAACAGGGCTTTTTCCTGAAGTAAGGCCAGGAAAAACGAAACTAGGGCCAGGAAAAACTAAAGTAAGGACAGAAAAAACTAAAGTAGGGATTGTTTTTGGGGGAGTAGGATGGGGATTTTGAAGCCGCTTTGTCTTCTTTTTTATGCGCTGAGCACGTGGTAAGAATTCATGTATGTGTAATTGTATGGGTAGACTCGTTTCCTTTCCGGCTGGTGCACACGAATCCCGGTTCGGACGGGGACGGGCCTTCCGAACGCCGGTTGCCGGCACCGGTTGGTGCGGCTCCCGGTGGGTTGTCCGCCGGCCTATGGCAGAGGCAGGTGGAAGCGGTATTCCTGCTCTGCCTTTATGCGGGCTATGGAGGGAAGGACGCACTTGGCGGGGTCTACGTTCTTTTCGAAATAGATGGGGGCATCCTTGGAGTTGAGTCCGTTGATTCTGACGATGAGGGGATGGGTCTCGGCGGCTGCGGGCAGGCGGTCGAGGCTGACAATCCATTCGGTGCCGTCGTAGTAGGAGTCGGCTACGAGGCGGCCGTTCTGGTAGAGGTTGGCCACATCGCCGAAGTAGGTGATGAAGAGGCGTGTCTCTTCCGCTCCTCCGGCCGGCCGTGGGGCGTGGATTTCATAGAGGGCAAGGTGCTCGCTGGGCGAATAGCTGGCGGATGCCGGGAGGTCGGGCACGGTGTGTACGCGGCTGTGGTCGCGGGCCGACAGCCAGGTGGCGTCGGTGTGCCACACCCTTCGCTCGCCGTTCTTCAGCAGGATTTCCAGTTCGGCTCTGACCTGCGGCGCGGCGGTGGCGGCGAATGTCCAGCGGTTGTTGCCTTTTTGTATGAGGTCGGTGACGTTGGCCCACTGGTAGGTTTCTTTCTTTTCCGCGTGGATGAGGCTGTCGTTGAGGGTGCAGCGCAGGGTGGTGTCGGCAGAGCGGTAGCGCAGGAAGGCTTTGTCGACATCGGCCAGGGTGAGCAGGCGGAAGTCGCGGTAGAGGGCGTTTCCTGCGGCCGGGCTGATGGTGGCGCTGCCGTGCATGGGCGGGAGCTGGCGCAGCTGGCAGGCTAAGGAGCGGGGGGCGGCGTGGAAGCGGTGCTCGTGGAAGCGTCCGTTGCTGAAGAGGCTGACGGAGGCTTGGGCGCGGGCGTCAATGACGGTGATTCCGGCAGTGTCGGCCGTCAGCGTTGAGGCCGAGAGCGCCACCACGGGTCCGTGCGGCGTGGCGAGCTTCCAGAGGCGGTCGGACTCTGCTTCGGTGAGGGTGATGATGCGGAGGGTGGAACCGTCGTTCTTTTCAATTTCTACGGTGCAGCCGCTGCCGGCGGTGAGGCGGCTGATGAAGTAGCCGTTCTTCTCGCGGGTGCATTCGGCCTGGCGGGTGCGGATGTGCCTGATGTTTTTCTTTGCTATGGCATATTCGGCGGGGATTCCGTCGTCTTCAAAGAAGAAGCAGGTGGTGGTGTCGGCTTGTGTGAGGGTGCATATGGGCTGTGCGGTGGCGTGTTTGAGGAGGATGCCGTCCAGGGGCAGGTTGAAGGGCCAGAGGAAGTAGGTGCCGCCCTTGACGGTGGTGGGGGTGCGGGGCACGGTGAGTGTCTCGCCGTTGTGCAGGCGCAGGCGGAACTGCACTTGTGCGAAGTCCTGTCGGGGGTGCTTGTAGAGGTAGTTGGAGCAGAAGAGGTAGCCTTTCTCTCCGTCATAGCGGACGGCCCATTGTAGGCTGTCGCGGTTCTTGTTGGTGAGGGGGAGATAGGCTACGGCGGGTGCGAGTCCGCCTCCGAAGTCGTTCATGAAGTAGTTGTACTTTTTCACTTCGGGCATGACGGTGCCGAGGGTGCCGAATTCGCGTATGGGTGCCTGGTAGTCGTAGCTGACTCTGGGGCCGGAGGACTGCAGGGTGGTGAGCTGACCCACGGGGTTGGTGCCGCCGGCATACATGTAGTAGCCCATAAGGTTGGTGCCGCAGCCCAGACGGAGATTGATGGTTTCGCCAGCCATCTCCTGGGGCACGACGGCGCGCCGGTGGTAGAAGGCGGTGGTGCCTACGCCCACTTCGCAGGTGAAGAAGGGCGACTCGTTGTTCTTTCCGCTGAGCGACTCCACTTTGCCTTCCATGCGGATGATGTCGGTGCCGATGTTGTCGGAGAGGCGGTTGTAGGTGAAGAATTCAAAGTTGCCTGTGGGTATTTCGGCTTTCCCGGAAGTGGTCCAGGGGGCTTCGATGTAGAAGCCTGCGTAGGGGATGATTTCTCCTTTTGGGTATTCGCTGTCCATCCAGTGGGTCATGGTGTAGAGGGGCACGTCGAATCCGGTTTCGAGGGCCATTTTCTTGAGTTGCCTGAGGTGGCTGACAATCTGTCCCCGCTTGACGTATTCGTTTTCCAGTTGGACGGCGATGATGGGGCCTCCGTCCTTGTAGAGGAGTCCTTTTACCTGTTGGTAGATTTCCCGATACCATTTTCCGACATATTCGAGGTAGAGGGGATGGTTGGAGCGGGTTTCGAGATGCGGGTGTCTGATGAGCCAGTCCGGCAGTCCGCCGTTTCTGATTTCCGCGTTGCAATAGGGGCCGATGCGCAGATGCACCATGAGTCCGAGTTCCTTGCAGATGCTGACGAAGCGGCGCAGGTCGTAGCGGCCTTCCCAGCTCAGGTGGCCTTCGGTTTCCTCCTGCAGGTTCCACAGGCAGTAGGTGGACACGATGTTGATGCCCGTGGCCTTCATTTTCAGGAGCGCGTCGCGCCAGTAGTCGGGATGCATCCGGCCGTAGTGGAGCTCGCCCATGACCGGAAGCCGGGGCTGTCCGGCCTGTTCGAAATAGAGGTTGTTGATGCGGATTTCCTGTCCCTGCGGCCCGGGATGTCCCAGTTGCAGGTAGTGGAGTTGCGGGAGAGTCACGGCGCTCAGGTCAATTTCGTAAGGGGTGTGGGCGGCAACGGACCGGCACGGGAGCAGACACAGGCACAAGCTGAGGCAGGGGAAAATTTTCATGGTGGTTTAGATTTGAGGTGGGTAGCGGACGAGCAAGGAGCGACCTGCCGGTCCTCTGAGCAAAGATATGTATTTTTCTCCGCAGTAGGTCGGGCTGCAGGGAAAAATATGGGAGGAAGGCGCTGCGGCTGCGTTTTTTTTGAGGGGCGGGCGTGGCGGCGGGGTGTGAGGCTGCGGGGTACAACTTTTGCCGCTGCGGAAAGATTGCTGTGTCGGAAAGCGGAAAATTCTGCAAAAAACCGTACCTTTGCTGGCGATTACGGTGCGCGGCGCCCCTCTTCCCGAAGCGGAGGGCGGTGACGCGTGAAAAGGGAAACGGGTGCGACTCCCGTACAGTCCCGCTGCTGTGTGTCCTTTTTGTCATGTGGACCCGAACAGAGAGAACAGGCCACTGTGTTCTTCCCGATGAAGGGAGAGAACGCGGGAAGGCGTTCGGGTGAAGGACGAGTCAGAAGACCTGCCGTAAGTTGCGGAACCACCGGTGGTATGCGGCCCTCGAGGAAAGGGCGGTGCCGGAAATGTGAAATCCATCTTTTTTTTCCTGACGGAATTGCCGAAGCCGGGACGTATGCCCGGCGGCAGCAGGCATGACGGCAAGATTCGGCCAGGATACCCGTTCTGATATGTCAGGATATTTTACCCGTTTTCTCCAGCGCCTGTGCTTTTGCGGAGGTTGCAGCGTGTTGTCGGTCAATGCTTTGGCACAGACCGATGTGCTGCATCGCGACACGCTGCATTCGGTTTCGGTCGTGGCACGGCGCGGCGTGGCTTCGCTCTCGTCGGCCACGCCCGGCTGGCGGCTGGATACGGCAACGCTGAGGCGCCGGGGGGTGACCGACATGGCTGGCGCGCTGCGCCGGCTGGCCGGTGTGCAGTTGCGCGACTATGGAGGGGCGGGGGCGCTGAAGACGGTGAGTGTGCGCGGCCTGGGCGCGGCGCACACGGTGGTGAGTTATGACGGGCTGCCGGTGTCGGACGTGCGGCAGGGACAGATTGACCTGTCGCGCTTCTCGCTCGACCGCCTGCGCGGCCTGCAGCTGGCGGTGGCCGACCGCCCCGACCTGCTCTGCCCCGTGAGAAGTCTGGGAGCGGTTTCGCTTGACCTGCTTTCCTTCCGGCCGCAACCGGGGGGCGTACTGCAGGGGGAGGCTTCGGTGGTGCAGGGGGCCTTCGGACTGGTGAACCCGGCGCTGCGTCTGTCGCTGCCGGTGGACGGCCGCACGACGGTGGGGCTGGGCGGTGACTACCGCTATATGGACAACAGCTATCCCTTTGTGCTGAAAAACGGGGTGCTGGAAACGAAGGAGCGCCGCGAGCACAGTTGCCAGCAGACGTGGACGGCCGAGGCGGACGTCGTGAGCCGTCTGGCCGACGGCGGCCTGTGGCAGTCGAAGGTGTACTATCGCAACAATGCCCAGCAGCTGCCGGGACAGGTGGTCTATTATACGAAAAAGGGGACGGAGAGCCTTGACGAGCAAACGGCCTTTGTGCAGACGCGCTGGGGCAGGCGGTGGGGCCGCTGGGAACTGATGGCGGCGGGCAAGTTCAACTGGCAGGAGAGCCGCTATGCCGACCGCAACGCGCAATATCCCGGCGGCGGACTTTTCCAGAACTACTGGCAGCGCGAATGGTATGCCACGGCCGGTGCGGCCTGGCACGGTGAGCACTGGCAGTGGGCCTATGCGGCCGACTACGGGCACAACGGACTGAACAGCAACCTGAAGCAGGACCATCATGCGCAGCGGCAGGTGTTGCAGCAATGCCTCACGCTGCGCTACACGCTGCGCCGCCTGGAAGCCACGGCGCGGGCGGTGGCCTATACCGACTGGAACCGGCTGGAAGGGGGCACGGCGGCGACTGACGCCCGACGCCTCTCGCCCACCCTCACCCTGGGCTGGCGGGTGGTGGAGCGGACGCAGGGCAGACCGCTGCAGCTCTATGTGCGCGGCTTCTACAAGGAACTGTTCCGGGTGCCCACCTTCACGGAGAGTTATTATTATCACCTGGGGAGCACCAGGCTGAGGCCCGAGCTGACGCGGCAGGTGGGGGCCGGGCTGACGCTGGAGGCGGCACCCGCCGCGTGGTGCCCGCAACTGCGACTGACGGCCGACGGCTATTTCAACCGCATTACCGACCGCCTGTCGGCCATCCCCTACAACCTCTACGTCTGGCAGATGGTGAACATGGGGCGGGTGGATGCCGGTGGCCTTGACCTGACGGCCGAGGGACGCCTGGAGCCGGCACCGGCGCACGCGCTGCTCTGGGCGGCCAACTATTCCTATGTGCGGGCGGCCGACCGGAGCGACCCTACCTCGAAGGGCTACGGGCTGCAGCCGGCCTATATGCCGCGCCACACGGGGGCGGCATCGCTGGCCTATGAGAACCGGTGGGTGGGCGCCGTGGTCAGCGTGACGGGAACGTCGGAGCGCTGGAGCACCAACGACCATACGACCACCACACGCCTGCCGGGATATGCCGAAGTGGGGTGCGGGCTTTATCGCACCTTCCATTGGGCGGGCATCCGGCTGGAGGCGCGGGCCGACCTCACCAACGTGTTCAACCGCCAGTATGAGGTGGTGCGGCGCTATCCCATGCCCGGACGGGCCTACCGGCTGAGTCTGGCCTGCCGCTGGTGAAGGGCACACGGAACTGCCCGAGGCGGAGAGCCGGAAAGAGTGTGGACACACATCAACTAAACCCTAATATATTATACTAACATTCATTCTATTATCTAAAAAAACAAAGAGACATGAGAATTTTTGCAACTTCGATGCTGGCCCTTGCCGCCCTGTGCGGTCTGGTGGGCTGTAGTGAGTCCGACGGTCCGGGCTATCCCCCTCCCCCCTCGCCCGAGAAAATCAAAGGGGCGCTGGTGGTCAACCAGGGCAGCATGTACAGCGGCATCAGCGGTACGCTCGATGCGCTCGACCTGGATTCGGGCAAATATCATTCGGACGTGTTTGCCGCCGTCAACGGCCAGTCGCTGGGCGATTCGCCGCAGAATGGCGTGGCCTACGGCAGCAAGATTTACGTTTCGGTGTTCGGTTCCGACCTCGTGTGGGTGCTCAACCGCTCGACGCTGGCCATCATGGGCAGTGTCACCACTACCGCTCCGCAGTATGTGTGTGCAGCCGGCGGCCGGGTGTTTATCTCCAACAACGACGGCTATGTGACTTGCATTGACACCACTTCCTATGCCGTGACGGCTCATGTGGCTGTGGGCCCGAACCCGCAGCACATGGTAGCCTCGGACGATACGGTCTACGTCAGCATTTCCGACGGCTACAACTATGTCAACGGCTATGTCGACGGATTCCGCGTGGCCAAACTGGCGGTCGACGCGCCCGAAAATCCGGTGTACAGCCGCGTGGGCATGAATCCGGGCCAGCTGGCGCTTGATGCCGACGGCAATCTCTTTGTGGTGTGCCGCGGCGACTACGCCACTGTTCCGCAACAGGTATACAAGGTGACGCCGGCCGGTGCCGTCAGCGTTTTCTGTCCGGCCACGGCGATAGCCGCCCGCGGACATGAACTGTATGCCGCCAATGTGGTGACCGACTATGCCCAGTATCCTCCCGTCATGGAGCAGAGCTACAAGGTGTATGACACCCGCACCGGCGCCGTGACCGTGGAATCGCTCATCGCTCCCGAGCATCAGCCCGTGGCTCCCATCAATATGGACATGCATCCGCAGACGGGCGAAATCTTCATCGGCAGCAACAACAGCGCGAGCGACTATACCAGCCGCGGAAAGCTCCACCATTACACCCTCAAGGGCGAGCCGGTGGCCGTCTATGAGACGGGAGTGGCTCCTTATTCTGTGATTTTCAGATAAAAAAGGATGGAAAAATTTTGTGGCTTTGCGGAAAGTTGCTACCTTTGCAGCCGCTATACAGCATAAACCATTTAATTTATTCTACACATGTACTTAGATTCTGAAAAGAAGCAAGAGATCTTTGGCAAGTACGGAAAGTCTAATTCGGACACTGGTTCTGTAGAGAGCCAGGTGGCTTTGTTTTCCTACCGTATTGCCCATTTGACGGAACACATGAGAGCCAACCGTAAAGATCATACCACTGAGCGCTCTCTCGTTAAGCTCGTAGGTAAGCGCCGTTCACTCCTCAACTACCTGAAGGCACGTGACATCGAGCGTTACCGTGCACTGATCAAGGCTCTCGGCCTCCGTAAGTAATTTCCCTGTGTTTCCCCCGGCCGTTGCCGGAGCGGGAATATCGGAAAGGGATTTTGCCAAAGGTGCAAAAGACAACCAACAGCCGTCCGCAGGACTCCGGTCCCAAGCGGGCGGCTGTCTTTTTTGTGCATTCCCGGCAGCGGTTGGCGGATATGCAGGCGACCGAAGGCCGGCAGGTTTATCCCCAATCGGCCATTAGAATACTTTGTTTCATGGCCTTGTTTGTATATTGTTGAAAATAAATATATTTCAAACTTCTTTCCTGGTGGCGGTCATCAGGAAAGTAGGCTTGTTGGTTATTACTTATCTGTATATTACGTGAGTTCGGTATAACTACGACAACGAGACGCACTACCCTAACTTTTTCACCGCAAAAACAGTCAGTACTTTCGTAAAAACTAAAG
>ENA-OZFV01000253-OZFV01000253.1-human-gut-metagenome-genome-assembly--contig:-NODE-253-length-29584-cov-5.599817_pt1 | contig 29584 bp, 19 predicted proteins | sample MGYA00245110_ERZ653645 | MGnify/ENA primary metagenome ERZ653645 (study PRJEB26926, sample SAMN06165144) | human gut metagenome | biome: ENVO:00009003; feature: ENVO:2100002; material: ENVO:00002003... | reverse complement strand
ACGAGATGTAGCTCCGTCTCGTGGGCTCGGAGATGTGTATAAGAGACAGCTACAGGGCCGCGAAACTCGTGCTCCGTCTGCTGTCCTTCGTCGTCGCGGCTGACAGCCTCCACGCCCACGACCGACTGGTCTTGGACGATGAGACGCGTCATGCGGGTCTGAAAATGGACCTCGCCGCCGCAAGCGATGATGCGCTTGCGCATGTTGGAGATGACGAGCGGCAGACGGTCTGTGCCGATATGGGGATGGGCGTCGGCCAGGATGGCAGCCGAAGCACCATGCTGGCAGAAGACGTTGAGGATCTTCTCCACGCTGCCGCGCTTCTTCGACCGCGTGTAGAGTTTGCCGTCGGAGAACGCGCCGGCCCCACCCTCTCCAAAACAGTAGTTGGACTCGGGGTCGATGGTCTGCGTATGGGGGATGGCCGCGAGGTCGCGCTTGCGCTTCTCGACGCTCTTGCCACGCTCCAGGACGATCGGGCGCACGCCCATCTCTATCAGGCGCAGCGCGGCGAAAAGACCGCCAGGGCCTGCGCCGACAACGATCGCCGAGGGCTGGTCGCTGACGTCAGGATAATCCGTGGGCGCAAACGGCTCCTCGGTCGGGAGCTCGTTGATGTAGGCCCGAACCTTGAGATTGATCAGCACGCGGCGGTGGCGCGCGTCGATGGATCGCTTCACGACCCGCACGGCGCGAATGGCCGCTACGTCAAATCCTTTCTCCTGAGACAGGTATTGTCTGATGGTGTCCTCCGAGTAAGCCTCCTCAGGGAGCAGGCGGAGCTGATATTCTTCTACCATGCGGGTTTCGCTTTATTGAGTTGTCTGTTTGTGAATGTGCTATGGAAGAAGTCTGGGGAACGATCTTCCTATTTTATATTCAATCTCCTTATTATATATTCGATCTTCTTATTAAAATATTCGATCTTCTTGTTAAAATATTCGATCCCCAAACTTTGTTCTTCCTCCTAAATCTATTCTCCTGACTATATCCTCCGTATATATTAAGGAACGAGCAACTTAAACTGGTCTGCATCGTCGAGGACGGGGAACTCCTTGCGGAAAGCCTTAAGGCGATCGAGGTCGATCTCGCCCGTCACGATACTCTCCACGCCCTCTTCGGCCTTGACGATGGTCTCTCCGAAGAGGTCCACCAGCTTGGATCCGCCAGCATACTGGCCATTGGCATCCGAGCCCACGCGGTTGACGCCGACGACATAGGCTTGGTTCTCAATGGCGCGTGCGCTGAGCAGCGTGTCCCAAACCTTCTGTCTGCCCTGCGGCCAGTTGGCGACATAGATCGCCAGGTCGTAGTCGCCACGGTTGCGGCTGAAGACGGGGAAACGAAGGTCGTAGCAGACCTGCAGCAGGATGCGCGCGCCACGGTAAGGAATCACGACACGACGGTGGCCCGGCGTAAAAGCCTCCTGCTCATGGCCGTAGGTGAAGAGATGATGCTTGTCGTAAGAAGCCAACAGGAGGTCGGGACTGACGAAATACATGCGATTGTAGTAGTTCTCGCCCACCTTCGTGGCCACGCTGCCCGCCAGGGCACAGTTACGCTGGCGCACGGTGTTGCGCATCCATTTGAGGGCCAATCCTTCGTCGTCGGCCACGGTCTCGGGGTTGGTGTCAAACCCCGTGGTAAACATCTCGGGCAGCACGATGAGGTCGCATTCGCCAACGCCCTCCAGCAAATGGTCCAAGTGTGCGAGGTTCGCTTCGGGTTGTCCCCAAATGATGTCCGTCTGTAACAGTGTAATTTTCATTTTGCTATACTTTTTTTCTTCTTATCCTGAAAAGGAACCTTTTGTTTGAAGATGGGTTTGATTCCCCCTCCATGGTCGGGCGTTTGCGTGTACGTTGAAGATATTGGTTTTGGCTTCGTCCGTTGCGGCTTCCTTATTCGGTTACAAAGATACTAAAAAAAACGGAAAACAAGACAGAAATGGCGAAAAAAGGAATAAAAAACAACGTAAACACCCATTTTTTTTGGTGTTGGAGGGGTGAAAATGGGAAAGGAATGGGCCTGAGAGCGACAAAAATACGATCATTCACTTTTTTCTTCGTCGCTGGCGCCGATTGGCATAGTTTTTGTACCTTTGCACTATTATTATCGCATTTCCGAAAAGAGCACGAAGGAAATTCATGCAAGGATGAAATTCTAACAAGGATTTAATTCAAGGCGAGAATAAAAATTCAAAGCACGAAGGAAATTCAAAGCACGAAGGAAATTCAAAGTACGAAGGAAAAATCAAAGAACAAAGGAAAATGGAACAGAACACAACCCCCGTATTGCTGCTCACAGGCTATTTGGGCAGCGGCAAAACCACCCTGCTCAACCGCATCTTGGGCAATCAGCGTGGCATTCGTTTTGCCGTCATTGTCAACGACATAGGAGAAGTGAATATCGACGCGAACCTCATCGCACGCGAAGGCATCGTCGGTCAGAGCGACGATAGCCTGGTGCCGCTGCAGAACGGCTGCATCTGCTGCACGCTCAAGATGGACTTGGTCCAGCAGTTGAGCGACCTGGTCAAGACGCACAGTTTCGACTATATCGTCATCGAGGCCAGCGGCATCTGCGAGCCGGCTCCTATTGCACAGACCATCTGCGCCTATCCTCAGATCTACCCCAACCTGGCGAAGGAAGGCGTGGCCAAACTCGATAGTGTGGTGACGGTAGTGGATGCGCTCCGCCTGCGCGACGAGTTTGCCGGGGGAAGCGACCTGGAGAAGGAGCACATCGAGGAGGACGACCTCGAAAGCCTCGTGATCCAGCAGGTGGAATTTTGCAATACCATACTCCTCAACAAGGCCAGCAAAGTCTCCAAAGAGGAACTGGGCCGCATCCAGTCGATCCTGCGCCACATCCAGCCGCAGGCCGCCATCATCCCCTGCGACTATTGCGACGTGGATCTCAACCTGCTGCTCCACACCGAAGCCTTTGACTTTCAGAAGGTAATGACTTCGGCGGCGTGGATGGCAGCCATCGATGGGGACGAAAGCGAGGAAGACCACGAACATGACCATGAGCATGATCACGAGGAGGACCACGACCACGGTCATGAGGACCACCACGATCACGAGGAGGGCCACGGTCACAGTCATGAGGAGAGCCACCATCACCACCACCACCACCATTCCCACGATTTGGAGAACGAGGAGTCAGGCGAGGCTTTGGAGTATGGCATCAGCACCTTTGTTTATTATCGCCGCCGTCCGCTCGACCTCACGCGTTTCGACGAACTGGTGGCCTCGGCCTGGCCGAAGAGCGTGATCCGCTGCAAGGGCTTGTGCTACTTCGAGGACGAGCCCGACACGTGCTACGTCTTTGAGCAGGCAGGCAAACAGGTGAGCATCCGCAACGCAGGAAAATGGTACGCGACCATGCCGCCCGCCGAACTCGACGCTTTCAAGCAGCAGAACCCGTCGGTCCTGAAAGACTGGGACGAGGAATATGGAGACCGCATGCAGAAATTGGTCTTCATCGGACAAAACATGGATCGGCAGGAAATAGAAAAGTTGATCGACCAGTGTTTGGACTAAAGGTCAGGCTATAGAGACCTCGACTAAAGGGGTTTCAAATTGCCATCATCAAGTTCATCCGAAAAGATTGTTTGTGCTGTTCCCATACGCGCTGCTGAGTAGGAAAAACAACTTGAACAACTTTTGCAACAAGTTACAACTCTTTCGGTAAGCCATGAGCAGAACTGAGCTTGCTCAAGTTATGCCATGGCGAGAAAGAGTGCCATGTAATGGAACAGCTTCGCCTGGACATCGCCTCTTCGAGGCCCATGCAGACCAAAGGTTGCTGCATGGAAACAACTATGAACAACGCTTCGCCTGGACAAATTCGGCAGGGAATGTCCAAGACGAAGCGTTATATTTTTGTTGTTTACCTTGCAGCAGGATATAACACGCGAAGCGTGTGTGGTTCCATTTCATGGCACTCTTTCTCGCCATGGCAAAACTCGAGCGAGCTCGGTTTTGCTCATAGCTTATCGAAAGGGTTGTTACAAGTTGTAAAAGTTGTATTGGTTGTTTTCCTTCCTCAACAGGGAATATTGCTTACAATTTTAGCTATTCCTTCCCCTGCGCAGCACTTTCCAGCACACTCTTGATGAAGGCGGGCGTAAAACCTTTTTTGCTCTTGGCCACGGCTTCGGGCGTGCCCGTGGAGAGCACTTGTCCTCCGCGCTTGCCTCCCTCCGGTCCCATGTCGATGATGTAATCGGCGAGTTTGATCACGTCGAGGTTGTGCTCGATGATGAGCACGGTGTTGCCCCGGTCCACCAGTTTCTGTAGCACATCCATGAGGATGCGGATATCGTCGAAGTGGAGACCCGTGGTCGGTTCGTCGAGGATATAGAGCGTCTTACCCGTATCGCGCTTCGAGAGTTCGGTGGCGAGTTTTACGCGCTGCGACTCTCCGCCCGAGAGCGTCGTGGAAGACTGGCCCAACTTGAGGTAGCCCAGTCCCACATCCTGCAGCGACTTGATCTTGGGCAGAATCTGTGGCACATTCTCGAAAAACTCCACCGCCATATTGACCGTCATGTCCAGCACGTCGGCAATGGACTTGCCCTTGTAGCGCACCTCCAGCGTCTCGCGGTTGTAGCGCTTGCCATGGCAGACATCGCAGGGCACCATCACGTCGGGCAGGAAGTTCATCTCGATCGTCTTATAGCCGTTGCCGCCACAAGCCTCGCAGCGTCCGCCCTTCACGTTGAAGGAGAAGCGGCCAGGCTTATACCCTCGGATCTTGGCCTCGGGCAGTCCGACGAAGAGCGCGCGAATGTCCGAGAAGACGCCCGTATAGGTGGCAGGATTGGATCGCGGCGTGCGTCCGATAGGACTTTGATCCACCGTCACCACCTTGTCTATCAGCTCCATACCCTCTATCTTCTCGTAGGCCATCGGCTTCTTCAACGACCGATAGAAGTGTTGCGAGAGAATCGGCTGCAGCGTCTCGTTGATCAGCGTGGATTTGCCCGATCCCGACACACCCGTGACGACGATCAGTTCTCCCAGCGGCAGCTCCACGTCCACGTGCTTCAAATTATTACCTGTGCACCCACACAAAGCGATACGCTGGCCGTTGCCCTTGCGGCGATGTGCCGGCACCTCGATCGCCCGCTCATGGTTCAGATACTGCGCCGTGAGCGTATGGGTGTGGAGCATCTGCTGCGGCGTGCCCTGGAAGACCACTTCTCCACCCTTTCGGCCCGCCCGCGGTCCGATATCGACGATCCAGTCGGCGGCCCGCATCATGTCCTCGTCGTGCTCCACCACGATGACCGTATTGCCCAAGTCGCGCAGCGCCTTGAGCGAGTTGATCAGTCGGACGTTGTCGCGCTGGTGGAGTCCGATGCTCGGCTCGTCGAGGATGTAGAGCACATTGACCAGTTGCGAACCGATCTGCGTGGCCAGTCGGATGCGCTGGCTCTCGCCACCCGAGAGCGAGGCCGACTGGCGGTTGAGCGACAGATAGTCGAGTCCGACATCCAGCAGAAAGCGGATGCGCTTGCGAATCTCCTTGATGATCTCCGTGGCGATCTGTCGCTGGGTCTCGCCGAGGTGGTTTCCCACCTCCCCCATCCACTCATAGAGTTCGCCCAAGTCCATCTCGGAGAGTTCGGAGATATTCTTGCCCCAAATCTTGTAGGACAAAGCCTCGCGGTTCAGTCGCTGGCCCTGGCACTCGCCGCAGGTCACGTCGGCGATAAACTGTCCGCTCCATTTCTTTCCCGCGGCACTCTCGTCGCCCTCCATGACGGCCCGCAGATACTTCACTACGCCGTCGAAAGCCACAAAATAGTCCGTCGTCGTGTGGACCAGTTCCTTGGCGATGCGCACCTTCTCGAGCGCCCCATAGAGGATCTCGTCCATAGCCTCCTGGGGAATGTCCTTCACGGGAGACTTCAAGTCCAGGTCATATTTGGACAGAATCGCTTCTATCTGCCAAAATATCATCTGACTCTTGTATTTTCCCAATGGCGCGATCGCCCCCTCGCGTATCGACTTTCTGTCGTCGGGAATCACCTTCTTCAGGTCGATCTCGCTGACCATGCCAAGGCCCTTGCAATGAGGGCAAGCCCCTTCGGGCGAATTGAAGGAAAAGATATTGGGCGCAGGATCCTTGTACGACAGTCCCGTCACGGGATCCATGAGGCGCTTGGAGAAAAACTTCGCCTCGCCCGTGTCGGCATCGATGATCATCACCAGTCCGTCGCCCTGGCGCATCGCCGTCGCCACGGTCTTTTGCAGTCGCTGCGAGAGGTTGTCCTCCGTCTCGCCCAGTCGCGCGGCGAGTTTCATCTTATCGACCACCACCTCGATATTGTGGTTCTTGTAGCGGTCGATCTTCATGCCCTGGGTCAGTTCCTGAATTTCCCCGTCTATCCTTATATAAAGGTAGCCCTTGCGCCGCATGCTCTCGAAGAGTTCGCGGTAGTGGCCCTTGCGGTTGCGGACGAGCGGAGCAAGGATGAAAATCTTCTTGCCGAGATAGTCCTTGAGAATCATCGAGACCACCTTTTCCTCGGTATATTTCACCATCTTCTCCCCGCTCTGATAGGAGTAGGCCGTGGCGGCACGGGCGAAGAGCAGGCGGAGGTAGTCGTAGATCTCCGTGGTCGTTCCGACCGTGGATCGCGGATTCTTGTTGGTCGTCTTCTGCTCAATGGCGATGACGGGAGAGAGACCCGTGATTTTGTCCACGTCGGGGCGCTCCATATTGCCCAGGAAATTGCGGGCATAGGCCGAGAAAGTCTCGATATAGCGGCGCTGGCCCTCGGCATAGATGGTGTCGAAAGCCAGCGACGACTTGCCCGACCCGCTCAAGCCGGTGAAGACCGTGAGCGAGTTGCGGGGAATGACGACATCAATATTCTTCAGATTGTGGACGCGTGCGCCCAGCACTTCTATTTTATCCTTGTCCATCGGTGGAAATACAATCTATTGGTTTGCGTGGGGGCGGAAGGTCTATTCCGTCACCGTTCCTGATCCCGCAGCCTCGTTGTAGGTGCGCAACAGGTTGATTGCCTTGCGAATACGGAAATGGCGCCCGTCCGCTCCCTTGGCATCCACGTTGAGGAAATAGACGCCATCCTTGACGGGTTTGCCATGGAACGTGCCGTCCCATCCCTCCGCAGGGTTGTCCCAAGAAAAAATCTTCTGTCCCCAGCGGTTGAAGATCGTGGCCTGAAACTCCACGATACTCTGATAGGTGCTCTTGGCCTTGAACACATCGTTGACGCCATCGCCATTGGGCGAAAAGGCATTGGGAAACTCGAGTTTGCTCTCGCTGATGGAAAACTCAAAGGGCGGGAAATCGTCGGTGGTGAAGCGGATCGTGTCCGAACCGTTGACGAACGAGACCGTGAGCGCGACGTGCTGCATACCGGCCTTGGTGAAGGTATAGCTGGTGGTTTCGTCGTAGCGGATCAGGTAGGGGTTCTGCACGTCGGATCCTTCGTAAAAGCGCCATTCGAAATGGGGCGTATAGTCGCCCACCTCGGTGACACCAGCGTCGAAACTGACCTCTATCGGTGCGCTTCCCGTGTAGCTTCCGCCAGGTTCCATCGTCTGCTCCTCGCCGTTGTCGTCCATGTACGTGGCCAGTGGCGAGAGCGCTTGTCCAAATGTCGCCTGTGTGCCCCAAAAGAGCACAAAAGCGGCCAATATATGCTTGAAAATATGCCTCATCGTTGATATTTTGTGCAAATTTACGAAATTCTTTCCACTCCCATGCCAAAACCAACTATTTTTTGCTATCTTTGCAAGTGGTTAAAATAAAATTGGAAAAATGAGACATTGCTTGAGGATGTGGATCGCGGTCTTCGCCTCGCTGCTTTGCCTTCATGCGAGCGGTCAGGCCCCACAGTGGCAGGACCTGCACAAGGTGAAGCGGGGAGAGACCCTTTTCGGCATCGCCAAAGAATATAATGTGACGATTCAGCAGATCATAGACGCCAATCCGGAAATGAAAAAGGAGGGCTATGAGCTGCAGAAAGGTGCGTGGATAGCCGTCCCCTTCGGTAAGAAAGGAGACAAGCGCCGCGGCCCGGCCTCCTCGCAGACTGCTCCGCAAGCTGCCAAGGGGTCTGTCGCCGCCCAGGGACCGGTCTCGGCCCAGCGCCCAGCGGTTCCCGCCACGAAGAAGAAGGATGGCACGATCCGCGTGGGCGTGATGCTGCCGTTGCACAACGACGATGGCGATGGCCGCAGGATGGTGGAGTACTACCGTGGTTTACTCCTCGCCTTCAATCAGATGAAGGCCGAAGGCATCAACACCGACGTCCACGCCTGGAACGTAGCCAAGGATGCCGATATCCGCACGACGCTCCTCGACGCCAACGCCGCTTCCCTCGACATCATCTTTGGCCCGCTCTACACCCCGCAGGTGAAGCCGCTGGCCGACTTCTGCCGTCGCAACCAGATAGCGCTCGTCATTCCCTTCTCCATCGAGAGCAGGGAGGTGGAGAGCAATCCCCAGGTCTTCCAAGTCTATCAGACCGACTCGTTGCTCAACGCGATGGCGGTGAGCTGCTTCCTGGAGCGTTATCAAAACAGCCACCGTCCGATCTTCATCGATTGTAACGACCCGACATCGCGCGTGGGAAAATTCACCCGCATGCTGAGACAGCAGCTCGACGCGGCCAAGATTCCCTACGAACTGACCAGCATCAACTCGTCTATGGCCGACTTTGCCAAGCATTTTTCTTCCAAGCAGCCCAACGCCGTGGTCCTCAACACCGAGAAGAGTCCGCAGCTGACGCATGTCTTCCATAAATTGGACTCCCTCACGGCAACGCGCCCGGGGCTCGCCATCTCGATGTATGGCTACAACGACTGGTTCATCTACCAGGACTATGACCTCAACTGGTTCTTCAAGTACAATACGTATATTCCCTCTACGTTCTTTTATAACAAGCAGTCGGACAAGACTTCTGCCCTGGAGAAACTCTACCAGGAGACGTATGGCGCAGCGATGGACAAAAACTACATCCCGCGCCTGGCCTTGACGGGCTACGACCACGGCGAGTATTTCGTGCGGGGGCTCCGGCAGTATGGCGCCGCATTCAAGGGACTGGAGAAGCAGCCGACGAAATATAAGGCGCTGCAGACGCGGCTCCGCTTCCTGCCCATCCAGGGCGGAGGACAGCAGAACAGGCAGTTTCAGCTGATCCACTTCAAGCCCGACCAAACCATGGAGAGCCTTACCTATTAGTATATGCTACCACAGATGATAGTCAAAGCAGAAATGTCAATCTTTCGGTACGCGCAACCTTGGTCTTCCAAGCGATACGCCGGGCAGAAGCGGCTTCTCAGACCGATTCTCCTTTTGATGGCGGTGGTGTTCTCGCAGGCGCTCCAGGCGCAGGTGGGAGAGCACCGCAACGTGTTATCGCTCGGAGTCAATGCGGGTTGCGTATTGTCCAACGTCGGGTTCGACCCGAGTGTGCCGCAGAAGATGCACGCAGGATTCACCGGAGGATTCTCAGTCCGCTATACCAGCGAGAAATATTTTTCCACGATCTGCTCCATTGCCGCGGAGGTCAACTATGCCTCGCTCGGATGGAAGCAGGACATCCTCACACCTGCCGACCAGCCCGTAGTCAACGCCAATGGCAACGCAGAGGCTTACGAGCGCACGATCAACTACGTGCAGATCCCGGTCTTCGCCCACCTGGCATGGGGACAAGAGAATAAGGGCTGGAGCTTCTTCTTCAAGGCGGGTCCGCAGATCGGACTCTACTTGAGCGAATCGACCCAGCGCAACTATACGGCGCCCAACCTTGCCACGGACGGCACAGGACGCGCCAACACCATCGTGAAGCAGGAGGACATGCCCGTAGAGACGAAGTTCGACTACGGCATCGCTGCCGGACTGGGTACGGAATGGAGCCATCCACGCCTGGGCCACTTCCAGTTGGAGGCGCGCTACTACTACGGTCTCGGCAACATCTACGGGAGTTCGAAGAGCGACTTCTTTGGCAAGTCCAACTTCGGCAACATCGTCGTCAAGGCTTCCTACTTGTTTGACATCATCAAGAAATAACATCATCAAGAAATAACATCATCACAAAATAACAGAATCACAAAATAACAGAATAAAACAGAAAGAAATAATAACTCAATTACTAACTCTTCCGACCGCAAGGAAGGAACTAAAATTTCAAAATCATCTATGTTTTCAAATCAACCTAAAGGACTCTGGGCCTTAGCTTTGGCAAACACAGGCGAGCGCTTCGGCTACTACACGATGCTGGCTGTGTTCTTGCTTTATTTGCAGGCAAACTTCGGTTTCGCCACTGGTACGGCAAGTACGATCTACTCCACCTTCCTCATGATGGTCTATTTCCTGTCCATCATTGGTGGTATCGCTGCCGACAAGTTTGGCTTTGGCCGTATGGTCACCACGGGTATCTTTATCATGTTCCTCGGCTACCTGGTGCTCTCTCTGCCGCTGGGTAAGGACACGGTTGCCATTGCCGCAATGGGTCTGTCGCTCATCCTCATTGCCTTGGGTACGGGTCTCTTCAAGGGTAACCTCCAGGTGATGGTGGGTCGTCTCTATGACGGTCCTGACTATTCCTCTCAGCGCGACTCCGGTTTCTCGTTGTTCTATATGGCCATCAACATCGGTGCCATGTTCGCCCCGACCGCTGCCATCAAGATCATGGAGTGGGCTCAGGCCTCTCTCGGCGTCAGCGAGGCCGATTCCTACCACTTCGCCTTTGCCGTGGCTTGCGTATCGCTGATCGTCAGTATCGCTATCTACTACGCATTCAGTTCCACCTACAAGCACGTCCTCGCCAGCGAGGGCAACCAGAAGGCTGCCAACGCTGCCGCCTCCAATGCGCCCGAGCTTTCCAAGGCCGAGACCAAGGAGCGCATCGTCTGCCTCTGCCTGGTGTTCGCCGTCGTGATCTTCTTCTGGATGGCCTTCCACCAGAACGGTAATACGCTCACGCTGTTTGCACGCGACTTCACACAGACCAGCGCCGAGGGCGTTCAGTCTATGCTCTTCGACGTGACCAACCTCGTGGCCTGCATCTTCGTGGTCTATGCCTGCTTCTCTCTTGCCCAGAGCAAGACCGCCAAGGGCAAGTTGATCGCCCTGGCCGTGATCGCTGCTGCCATCGCTTTCTTGTTCTACAAGTACAACAGCCTGGATGGTGCCATCGACGTGAAGGCTCCGATCTTCCAGCAGTTCAACCCGTGCTATGTCGTAGCCCTCACTCCGGTGAGCGTGGCGCTCTTCTCTTGGCTCAACAAGATCGGCAAGGAGCCGACCTCTCCTGAGAAGATCGGTCTCGGTATGCTCGTCGCTGCCCTCGGCTTCGTTTGGATGGCCGTTGGTTCTATGGGTCTTGAGTTGCCGCTCGACCAGGCCGCTAAGGAGGGTCCGCGTGTCAGCGCCAACCTCTTGATCTCCACCTACCTCATCCTCACCTTCGCTGAGCTGCTGCTCTCTCCGATCGGTATCTCCTTCGTGTCGAAGGTGGCTCCTCCCAAGTATGCCGGTCTGATGATGGGTCTGTGGTTTGGTACTACCGCCATCGGCAACCAGCTGGTGATGGTGCCTGGTATCATGTGGGGTCTCAACTTCAACCTCGTCACCATTTGGGGTGTCCTCGCTGGCATCTGCCTGGTGTCTGCCCTGTTCATCTTCTCTATCATCAAGAAGCTCAACAAGGTAAGCTAAGCCGCATCTGGAGGCGCAGGACCATCCCTTGAGGAAGGGAGCGATCCTCCGCCCTGCCGCTTGATATCGTGTCGGAATAGTAAGTCGAAAAGGCTGCTATTCCGACATTTTTTTGCTCCGAAGAATCTTTTCCTGATTATAACCATTCTGTCATACAGAAAAGAAGGGAGGAATGTTTGGGCCGTTCGACTTTATTTCATACCTTTGCAGAACCTAATCAAGACAAGGCAACGCCCTTTCATGACAAGGAGAAGCACTTTTCGCGAGAAGGAAAAAACCTTTCGTGACAAGGCAAAGCCTCTTTCGCGACAAGGCAAAACCTCTTTCGTGGCAAGGAGAAGCATTACCCCATTCCCCTTGTCAAAGGAATGAGACAAAGTAAAAGTAAAAAACCTAAAGACGAAAATTATAAAAGTAAACTACTGATTATGAAAAAAGCATTAGCGTTGGCCATGCTTGCCATGGCTGCCAACCAAGCTGCCGGACAGGGCCTGACCTACCCCACCCCTCCGACGGACAACACCGTGGATGAGTATTTCGGTGTGAAAGTAGCCGACCCCTACCGCCCCTTGGAGGACGACCACTCGGAGGCCACCATGCAATGGGTGGAGGCCGAGAACCAAGTGACACAGGACTACCTGGCCAAGATTCCCTTCCGCGGCAAACTCCTGAAGCGCCTGCGCGAAGTCTCCGACTACGGCAAGGTGGGAGCGCCCTTCTATGTCAAGGCCACGGGCAAGTGGTATTTCTACAAGAACAACGGTCTTCAGAACCAAAGTGTGCTCTACGAGATGGACGGCCTGGGACAGGAGAAGAACGCGCGCGTCTTCCTCGACCCCAACCAGCTCTCTACGGACGGCACGGTGGCCCTGGGCAACATCAGTTTCTCCCACGACGGCAAGTACTTGGCCTACGCCATCTCGCGTTCGGGCAGCGACTGGTCGGAGTTTTATGTGATGAACACGAAGACGCTCGAGGTATTGCCCGACCACATCGAGTGGGCCAAGTTCTCGGGTGCCTCCTGGCTCGGCGACGGCTTCTTCTATAGCGCCTATGACAAACCCGAGGGCAACGCCTATACGAGCAAGAACTCCACCCACAAGATCTACTTCCACCGCCTCGGCACGAAGCAGGAGCAGGACCAGCTCTTCTTCCAGAATCCCACCGAGCCGATGCACTTCTTCAGTACGTCGGTCAACCACGAGGAGACGGTGCAGTTCCTCTATGAGTCGGGCGGCGGCACGGGCAACATCCTCTATATCCGCGACTTGAAAAACAGCAACTCGCAGTTTACGAAGGTGGTCCCCAACATGGACTACGCCTACTCTCCCATCGCCACCATCGACGACAAGGTCTATCTGCTGACCAACGACGGTGCGCCGATGTATAAGATCATGGTGATGGATATTCACAAGCCCGCGATGGAAAACTGGCAGACCGTGATCCCCGAGGGCAAAAACGTGATCGATGGCGCCGACATCATCGGCGGCGAACTCTATGTGAGCTACCAGCAGGACGCCTGCAGCCACATCTATGTCTATGACCTCAACGGCAAGATGCAGCAGGAGGTAAGCCTTCCGGGCATTGGCAGCGCCAGCGTCAGCGGCAACAAGGACAGCAAGGAGTGCTTCGTCAGCTTTGCCTCCTTCACGCAGCCCTGGACGGTATATCAGTATGACCGCGCAGCCAACTCGCTGCAGCCCTATGCCGTGCCCAAGGTCAACTTCAAGCTCAGCGACTACGAGACCAAGCAGGTGTTCTACACCAGCAAGGACGGTACGCGCGTGCCGCTCTTCATCACTTACAAGAAGGGCCTGAAACTCAACGGCAAGAACCCGGTCTATCTCTATGCCTACGGCGGTTTCAATATCTCGATGAATCCCTCGTTCTCCGCTTCCCGCATCCCGTTTCTGGAGCGCGGTGGCATCTATGCCCAGGCTTCTCTCCGTGGCGGAGGCGAGTATGGCGAGGCTTGGCACGAGGCGGGTACGAAGATGCAGAAGCAGAATGTCTTCGACGACTTCATCGCTGCTGCTGAGTATCTGATCAAGGAGAAATACACCAGTTCGCCCTACCTCGCCATCGTCGGTGGCAGCAATGGCGGACTGCTCGTCGGCGCTTGCATGACGCAGCGTCCCGACCTCTTTGGCGTCTGCATTCCCTCTGTGGGCGTGATGGACATGCTCCGCTACCATAAGTTCACCATCGGCTGGAACTGGGCTCCCGACTATGGTACGAGTGCCGACTCCAAGGAGATGTTTGAGTATCTGCGCGGCTATTCTCCCCTCCACAACATCAAGAAGGGCGTGAAGTATCCTGCCACCCTCATCACGACGGCAGACCACGACGACCGCGTTGTTCCCGCCCACAGCTTTAAGTTTGCTGCCACGCTCCAGGCCGATAATGCCAGCAACAAGCCCACCCTCATCCGCATCGACAGCAAGGCGGGCCACGGTGGCGGCAAGCCCGTCAGCAAGCAGCTGGAGGAGCAGGCCGACATCTATAGTTTCATCCTCTACAACATGGGATTGAAGTACTAAGTTTCCGCTTTTGATTTGACCCAATACGATAAGGGGGAAGAAAGTTTGATTGCTTTCTTCCCCCTCATTGTTCCTGCTTCATCGGATATTTAGAGTAAGACATAAAGTTGTGAAATAGTTTCGGCTATAATAAAAGACATCCAGAACAATATCACAACCAAAATTCCTGTTGAGTATGGAAAACAACTAATACAACTTTTACAACTAATAACAACTTACACGCTACGCGTGCTACAATCCTGCTGCAAGGTAAACAACAAAATACAACGCTTCGCCTTGGACTTTTTCTGCCGATTGTCCTGGCAAAGCGTTGTATATTATTGTGTATATTACAGTTTCGCTACGAGTGAGCTTGGGGCTACATGAGCTTCGAAAAGACCAGGTCAGTTCGACTCTTGTACCGGGTGCTGCGTGTAAAACGACAGGTTGGAACCGTCCTCCGTCAGGTTGACCAGGATGGAGTCGCCCTCCTTCATTTCGCCACTCAGGATGCGCTCGCTGAGTCCATCCTCGACATAGTTTTGGATGGCACGCTTCAGCGGACGCGCACCAAACTGGACGTCGTAGCCCTTCTTGGCCACAAACTCCTTGGCAGCGTCAGAGAGCTGGAGCGCGTAGCCCAGTTCGCCGACCCGCTTGTACAAGCCCTTGAGTTCGATATCGACAATCTGCTTGATGGCGTTGAGGTCCAGCTGGTCGAAGGTGATGATCTCGTCCAGACGGTTGAGGAACTCCGGCGAGAACTGCTTGCTCAGACTCTTCTGTATGATGGACCGAGCATACTCCTTGTCCTTCTCGTTGCGCGCGAAGCCCTCGGCACCACCCGCCGTGAATCCGATGCCACGGCCAAACTCCTTGAGCTGGCGCGTACCCGCGTTCGACGTCATGATAATGACCGTATTGCGGAAGTCGATCAGTCGTCCGTTGCCGTCCGTGAGTCGTCCCTCGTCGAGCACCTGCAAGAGGAGGTTGAAGACATTGCCATGCGCCTTCTCGATCTCGTCGAGCAAGACGATGGAGTAAGGGTGGCGGCGCACCCGCTCCGTCAGTTGGCCTCCCTCGTCGTAGCCGACGTATCCCGGAGGCGCACCCACCAGGCGCGACGTGTTGAAGCTCTCCGTATATTCACTCATATCGACGCGGATCAGTGCATCGGCCGAACCAAACATATACTCCGCCAGTTTCTTGGCCAGGTAGGTCTTGCCCACACCCGTCGGACCCAGGAACATGAATGCGCCGATGGGATGGTTCTGCTCCTTCAGTCCCACGCGGTTGCGCTGGATGGCCTTCACCATTTTCTCGATGGCCTTGTCCTGGGCCACCACCACCTGCTTCAGTTCCGTCGCCATATTGCGCAGACGAAGGCCCTCCGACTGCTGCATGCGCTGCACGGGCACACCCGTCATCATCGACACCACATCGGCCACCTGGTCCTCCGTGATGGCCACCTGCTCGCCGACCTCGCCTTCCTCCCAGCGGTGCTGGGCCTCTTCGAGCTGCTTCTCGCGCTCCACCTGCTGGTCGCGGAAGCCCGCCGCCATCTCAAAGTTTTGGTTCTTGACCGCATTCTGCTTCTTCTGCTTGATCTCCTCGATCTCATTTTGCAGATCCACGATCTCCTTCGGCACCTCCGCATGCTGCAGGTGGATGTGCGATCCCACCTCGTCGAGCACGTCGATGGCCTTGTCGGGGAAGAAGCGGTCCGAGACGTAGCGGTCCGTGAGTTTCACAATCAACTGGAGCACCTCGTCAGAATACGTCACCTGATGATGGTGCTCGTAGCGGTCCTTGATGTTCTTCAGGATCTGCAGCGTCTCCTCCGTCGTGGTCGGTTCGACGATCACCTTCTGGAATCTACGCTCCAGGGCACCGTCCTTCTCGATCGACTTGCGATATTCGTCGAGCGTCGTGGCACCGATACATTGCATCATGCCCCGCGCCAAGGCCGGCTTGAGGATATTGGCAGCATCCATCGTCCCCGCCGCCGATCCCGCACCGATGATGGTGTGGATCTCGTCGATGAAGACGATCACCTCCGGGTGGCGCTCTATCTCCTTGAGGATCGTGCGGATACGCTCCTCAAACTGACCCCTGTATTTCGTTCCCGCCACGATACTCGTCATGTCGAGCGACACGATCCGCTTGTTGAAAAGCGTGGGCGACGTGCGGTGCTGGACGATCATCTGCGCCAGTCCTTCTACGATGGCACTCTTGCCCACACCGGGTTCGCCGATGAGCACAGGATTGTTCTTCTTGCGGCGTCCCAGGATCTCGCTGACGCGGATGATCTCGCGCTCGCGGCCCACCACGGGGTCAAGTTTCCCCTCCAGGGCTGCCGCCGTGAGGTCCGTGCCGAAGTTGTCGAGGGCCGGCGTCGCACTCTTGGTCTCCTTGGTGCGCGTCTGCTGCGCGCCACCACCCTGGCTGCGCGCCTCCTCGCGATCCTCCTCGTCGTCGTCGTTGAAGAGCATATCGTCGTCGTCATCGTCGGACAAGTCGAGCCCTCCCTGCACGTCGTTGGCCAACTGGCGCAGCAGCGCGTTGGCCTCAATGTAGTCGAGGTGGTGAGCCTGCAGCGTCATCTTCGCGCCCGTGTCTGTCTGGTCGTGGAGAATGGCCAGGATCAAGTCCTCCACATCGACAATCTTGCGATGCTGGATGCGCGCCTCCAGTACTGCGAGGTGCAGCACGTTGGCAGCACGGTCCGTGACGTTGATCTCCTCGTAGATCCGCTTGCTCTCCTCCTTGTTCGAAGAGGCATACTGCTCCAGCTCCTTCTTGACCGTGGGCACGTCGAGGCTGAGCGTCGAGATGACCCTTTGTATCTTCGGATCAGAGAGCCTGAAAACAGCCAGCAACAGATGCTCCGGAGCCACCGAGGGACAGGACAGTCTGTCGGCTTCCTCGCGGCTGAAGGCGAGCACCTCCGAGAGTTCTTTAGAGAATTGACTTATCATCTTGACTTTCGTGATTTTCTTTTAGAATACAATTTCTTTGTTTGTTCAATACAACTTGTTCAATTGCAAAAGTATAGAGCAAAAGACATGCCAAACCCTTCTAAGTTTGACCTTCACTCAGGTTTTTGTCAGCATGTGCGTCAGTTCCGGGTCTTTTGACCTTGATTTGGCAGCGGCTTTTCTTTTTCAGCCACCGTGCCTTACGCTGCTCGTAGTCGGCACGGTGGCGCTCCAAGAAGTTATCTGCCATTGAAAGTACTATGTATGACAGAGAGGAGGATGGGCTGGTTGGCGTTGTTGGGGCCACCCACGAGTCGTGTGCTGGAGAGCGACATGTCGTGGGAGCACTTTGTCACGCGTGTTATCTTCGTGCCAGAGCTACCCGTGATAGTCGTTGTCGCCAGACTGATCGGCACGAGCACCGCCTTGTTCCAGTTGGCATCGACCTGTCCGGCCCGGCGCTTCTTGATCATATAGTTGACCAAGCCCGAGATGTTGTTGAACGTATAGCCGTTCACCGTCGCGCTATAGGCTGCGGTGAAACTCGTCTTGTAGTCGGGAATGCGGTTCTCGGCGAAGAACGTATGGAGCTCGTCGAGCGGAAGGATCAGCACCGTCGTCGGCGCACTGAGGAGGAAGTCGGAACTGATTGTGTTGTTGATGCGCGGGAAGGTCACCTTCGCCGTGTTGAGCGTGTCGTTCTCGTGTCCCCTCATGATCTCATCCACCGGCAGCGTGACCTCGGTGAAGAGGCCCGCCGGGCTTTTCAGATAACTGCATCCCGTCTGTGCCGCGAGACTTGCCAGCAGGTTGTTGTCGTTGCTGAACGTAGTCGTCTGCAGCACCTCCTCCGTACTGGCCAATGAGGTCGAGGTGACGGAGTCCTTGCCGTTGATTTGCGACCGGAAGTAGATATTGAGCTGGGCGTTGGTCACATACGCCATCGAACCGATGCCGTTGGTCACCTTGAAGAAGAAGCCCGGGCTGATCTCGTGGAGGAAGCGGTAGCTGTTGCGGAACGCCTCGGGCGAGGCATAGTACTTCCGCATCAGGTACGTGCCATAGTTGTTATAGCTGACGCCATCCTTGTCCGTATAGGCGTCGTCCAGTCGGATGGCGATCGCCTTGTTGGTGTACTTGGCGCCGCGCGTCTGGTCCGCCAGCGTATAGGTGCGCTCCTGCTTGATGCCCCCTTGGCGCAGGTAGCCGTGGAGCGCCGGATTGAAGTTGGAATAGATCACCGATCCCTCCTCCAGCGGCCGCCCCATCTCGTAGGCCGAGAGTTTCATCTGTGCCAGCGAGTCGCCATAGAAGTCGTTATAGACCAGCAGGATCTCGCACGAGTCGGCGATGATCTCCCCCTGGTCGTTGCGGCTGAGGATGCTGTCGGCAGCCGCGATCTGATAGTTGCTCAGCGGATGCAGCTGCGCCATGAAGTCGCCCGTCACGTAGTTGCCCGTCTCCGGATCCTTCACGCGGCCGAGATAGCCCGTGATGTTGCGTGCGATGACCGAGTCGGCCATGATGGTGCGCGTGCTGAGCTGGAAGGTGTCAGCCTTGACAGTCAACTTGTCGGGATTGTCTATCAGCGAACCGCCGATGTTGTCGGTCGTGTCGTCGCAGGCCGCCAGCGAGAGCGCCGTGGCAGCGAGGGCGAGGCCCCAGACCAACTGATGGAATTTTATCATTTGCGTGTAATGGTCATAAAATCTATTACAACAGGAGGCCACGCCCATTGCTTATCGACAAGGCGCACGGTCCCCCCGCCCGAGGGTACGTCAGAGACGCAGTCTCCGCCTATTCCCCCAACAATTTGCCATAGAAGTCAGCATAGAGTCCCTTGACCTCTGCCTCTGCCTGCGGATGGACGATCAGCGGCTTGTTCTCGCTCTGTGCATAACGGACGAGTTCGGCGTTGACCTGGTCGTCCACCTGTACGACACCATCGCTATAGTCGATGGCCAGTTTGCCCAGTTCCACGGCGTCGAACGTGTCGCCATACTTCTCGATCAGTTCGGCCTTGGCCTCCCTGAACGGCAGGGAGCGTCTGAACTTCTCCCCCAGGTCGCCCGCGGGCTGTTCGCCAAAGAGCGACGTCACCACCTTGGCGTTGATAAACTGCGGTTCGTCGTGGTAGGCCGTCTTCACATAGAACGGTATCACCGAGCTCATCCAGCCTTGGCAGTGGATGATATCCGGCGCCCAGCGGAGCTTTTTGACCGTCTCCAGCACGCCGCGCGCGAAGAAGATGGCCCGCTCGCCATTGTCGGGATAGTCGTTGCCCAGCTCGTCCTTGGTCATGGCCGGACGATTCTGGTAGTAATCCTCATTATCAATAAAATAGACCTGGATGCGCGACTGCGGTATGGAAGCCACCTTGATGATGAGCGGATGATCCGTGTCGTCGATGATCAGGTTCATACCCGAGAGTCGGATCACCTCATGCAACTGGCCACGCCTTTCGTTGATCGTGCTCCACTTCGGCATGAAGGTTCTTATCTCGAATCCGGCTTCTTGCATTTTGGCCGACATCAAACCTCCCATCTCTGCCATCTGCGATTGGGTGACGTAAGGGGTGGTTTCCTGGTTGATAAACAATACTTTCTTTGCCATTCTAACTTGTTTTATCGTGATTATTTCTTGACAAAAGTCGCGATAAACACGATTTCCCAGGTGCAAAGTTACGATTTTATTCCCGAATTCGCAGCGGCTTTTCAGATATTTTGTCTAATGGCATCGGCATTTTATTATATTTTTCAGATTACTTTTTGCCTATTTCGTAAAAATGTTGTTACTTTGCACCCGAAATATTTTGCAGATAATGAAAGTATTTGAAAAAAACGCAGACTTGCAGAACGCGCTCTTCGCTGCGCGCAAGCAAGGACAGTCGGTGGGATTCGTCCCCACGATGGGTGCCCTCCACGAGGGCCACGCCTCGCTCATCAAGCGTAGCGCCAAGGAAAACGACGTGACGGTGGTCTCCGTATTCCTCAACCCCACACAGTTCAACGACCCCGCCGACCTCGAACGCTATCCCCGCACGCTGAAGGCCGACTGCGCCCTTTGCGAGGCTTGTGGCGCCGACTTCGTCTTCGCGCCTACCGTGAGCGACATCTACCCCACTCCCGATACCCGCCACTTTGAGTTTCCGCCCCAAACGACGGTCATGGAGGGCGCCCATCGTCCTGGCCATTTCAATGGCGTCTGCCAGGTGGTGAGCCGCCTGTTCTACATCGTCCAGCCCACCCGCGCCTACTTTGGCGAGAAGGACTGGCAGCAGATCGCCGTCATCCGCCGTCTGGTCGCCTACATCGGCAGCCACGTGGAGATTGTCCCCTGCCCCGTGGTGCGCGAGGCCGACGGCGTGGCTTTGAGCAGCCGCAACAAGCTCCTCACCCCCGAGGAGCGCGCCATCGCCCCCCACATCGCCCGTGCGCTGATGGAGAGCATCGATTACGCCAAGACCCACACCGTCGCCGAGACCCACGACCACGTGGTCAGCACGATCAACGCCATCGACGGCCTGGAGGTGGAGTACTTCCAGATAGTGGACGGCAACACGCTCCTCGACGTCCAGGACTGGCAGGACAGCGACTATGTGGTGGGCTGCATCACCGTCTATTGCGGCAAGACCCCGATCCGTCTGATTGATCATATCAAGTATAAGGAATAACACACCCTACACTTTCTTTTTTATATGTATATAGAAGTACTGAAAAGCAAACTGCACCGCGTCAAGGTGACCCAGGCCAACCTCAACTACATCGGCAGCATCACCATCGACGAGGACTTGATGGACGCGGCCAATCTCATCGCCGGTGAGAAAGTGCAGATCATGGATAACGACAATGGAGAGCGCTTCGAGACCTACGTCATCAAAGGCGAGCGTGGCAGCGGCTGCATCTGCCTCAATGGTGCGGCAGCGCGCAGGGTGGTCGTCGGCGACACCATCATCATCGTGAGCTACGCCCTGATGGACTTCGAGGAGGCCAAGACCTTCCAGCCCTCTGTGGTCTTCCCCGAGAACAACCGCCTCTGACCCCTCGGCGGACTTTCCTCCGCCCTGGAGGCCGCCAGCGACGGTCTCGCTATCGCTAATCACGGTCCTGGTGCCGGCAAGGCCCTGCCCAGACCCCAACCCAGTAGATAATCAATGAAGAAAACGATAACAGCATCGCTCCTGCTCCTCTCCTCCCTCGGACTCCATGCGCAGAGCGGCACCAACTCCCCCTACAGCCAGTATGGCCTGGGCGAACTCTCCGAACAGTCGGGCAGTTTCAGCCGCGGCATGAACGGACTGGCCTATGGCCTCCGGCTCAACAACCAAGTCAACGCCCTCAACCCGGCCTCCTACTCGGCCCTCGACTCGCTGTCGTTCATCTTCGACGCGGGCGTGAGCCTGCAGATGACGCAGTTCAAGGAGGGCGGCCGCTCCATCAGCGCGCGCAATGCCGACCTGGAGTATGTGGTGGCGGGCCTTCGCCTGTTTCGCCATGTGGGCGTGAGCTTCGGTCTGCTGCCCTACACCAACGTGGGCTACGACTACTCCAACTCCGCCCACATCAACGGCAGCCTCTCCCCCGAGTCGCCCACGGCCACCTACAACAACAAGTATAGCGGTTCGCAGGGCCTCCACCAGGTCTATCTCGGCGTTGGTGCGGAGCCGCTGCGCAATCTCTCCGTCGGCGTCAACGCCTCCTATCTCTGGGGTGGCTACACGAAGTACGTGACCAATACGTATAGCGACGCCTACGTCAATACGCTGCAGCGCACCTACACCGCCGAGGTGCGCAGCTACAAGCTCGACTTCGGACTGCAATACACGCAGCCCCTCAGCGCCAAGGACCAGGTCACGCTGGGTCTGACCTACAGTCTGGGCCACAGTCTCAACGCCGACCCTGAGCTCTCCGTCATCAAGAACAACTCCCAGTTGGCCGTGGCCGACACGACCCGCTTCCGTATCTCCAACGCCCTCGACCTGCCCCATACCTTCGGCGTGGGAGCGGTCTATAGCCACAACGGCCAACTGATGGTCGGCGCCGACTACCAGTTGCAGAAATGGGGCAGCCTCGACTACCCGCAGTATTCCGACCAGGGCGGCTACGGGCTCCAGAGCGGACTGCTCAAGGACCGCCACAAGGTCGTCCTCGGCGCCGACTACTGCCGTGGCGAGCGCCACCGTGGTTTCCTCAGCCGCCTCCACTATCGTGCGGGTATCGGCTACGCCACGCCCTACTTCACCATCAACGGCCAGGACGGTCCCAAGGAGATCTCGGCCTCGCTGGGCCTGGGCATCCCCATCGTCAACAGCTACAACAACCGATCGATGCTCAACATCTCCGCCCAGTGGGTGCGCCGCGAGGCTTCCTCGATGCTCACGGAGAACACGTTCCGCATCAACATCGGTTTCACCTTCAATGAGCGCATGTTCGCCAAGTTCAAGGTCGAATAGGCCCTGCGAGGGACCTATGTTGACCATAAAGGCTTCCACGACCGCATGAGTTTTCTAAGTCATCACACGAGAAACGACCACCAGGGCATGAGGGGCTTGTTGCCCTCCATGCTCTCTTTCGTGCTGGCAGGGGTCCTGGCCGCGGGCTGCAACCAGCCCAAGGAGCACACCGCCCCCGCCATCCACGACCGCGACTCCGTGCCCATCATGACGACCTACGGCGTCAACACGCTCATCTCCGACTCCGGCGTTATCAAGTATCGCATCGTCGCCGAGCGCTGGGAGATCAACGAGAATCGCAACCCCTCGCGCTGGACCTTCGACAAGGGCATCCTGCTGACGCAGTTTGACGAGCAGAAGCGCGTGCTGGGCTACATCTCCTGCGACAGCGCCGTCTATTACGACAAACTGCGCCGCTGGGTGCTCCGCGGCCGCGTACGCATCCGTACGGCCCAGGGCGTGGAGTATGCGAGCCAGCAGCTCTACTGGGACGAGGGCGAGCACCAGCTCTACTCCCACGTCTTCTCCCATATCAAGACGCCCGACCGCGAACTCCAGGGCAGCTACTTCCGCAGCGACGAGACCATGACGGAGTATGAGATCGGCGACGCCAAGGGCTGGGGCCTCTTCGACAAGGCCGACATGGCTCCCTCGGCAGGCCGCAGAGAGGGGACGCCGATCCCTCCGGGGCCACCTGCCGCCGCCCAGCCCGTCGCCGACGGGAGACCAACGGTTGCCGATCGTCGGCAGCCCTGAATCGTGAATCATATTTGAACCATATTGGACACCTATACCTATAATATAATAGCCATCCTGGCCACCATGGTGCTCTCGGCCTTTTTCTCGGGCATGGAGATCGCCTTCGTGGCCAGCAACCGCCTTCTGATGAAGGTCGGCAAGGACCAGAGCGGACTCTCGCAGCACTGCCTGAAAGTCTTCTACGCCAACCCCAACAGTTTTGTCTCCACCATGCTCGTGGGCAACAACATCGTGCTGGTGGTCTATGGCATCCTCTTCGCCCGCATCTTCGACGGCCTATGGCAGTTGGCCGGCATCAGCAACGACGCCACGCTCGTCATGCTCGACTCCATCTGCTCCACCCTCGTCATCCTCTTCACGGGCGAGTTTCTCCCCAAGACGCTCTTCAAGAGCAACCCCAACCGCCTCATGAGCCTCCTGGCTCCCGTGGCCTATCTCTTCTATATCGTCCTGTGGCCCATCAGCCGCTTCTCCACCCTGCTCTCGCGCCTCTTCCTGCGCCTCCTGGGCGTCAAGATGGAGGAGGGCAACAACGACGGCACGTTTACCAAGGTGGACCTCGACGACCTCGTCCAGTCCTCCATCGACAACACGCCGCAGGGAGGCGAGGTCGATGACGAGATGAAGATCTTCCAGAATGCCCTCGACTTCCCCGACCTCAAGGTCCGCGACTGCATGGTGCCGCGCACGGAGATCAATGCCGTCCCCTACGACTGCACGGCCGACGAACTGCAGCAGAAGTTTGTCGAGAGCGGCAACTCCAAGATCCTCATCTACAAGGAGGACATCGACCACATCGTCGGCTACATCCACACCCTCGAACTCTTCCGCGCCCGCGAGAAATGGCACGACCATATCCGCCAGATGCCCTTCGTCCCCGAGACCATGGCGGCACAGAAACTCATGCAGATTTTCCTCGGACAGAAGAAGTCGATCGGCGTCGTCGTCGATGAGTTTGGCGGCACCTCGGGCATCGTCTCGCTGGAGGACATCGTCGAGGAGATCTTCGGCGACATCGAGGACGAGCACGACAACACCAACTATATCGCGAAGCAGACCGCCGACGGCGACTACATCCTCTCGGGACGCCTGGAGATTGACAAGGCCAACGAGCTCTTCAATCTCGGACTGCCCGACAGTGGCGAGTACAAGACCATCAGCGGACTGATCCTCCACGCCTACCAGAGTTTCCCCAAACTCAACGAGGTGGTGAAGGTGGGCAAGTACCACTTCAAGATCGTCAAGAAGACCATGACCAAGATCGAGGTCGTGCGCCTCCATGTGGCCGAGGAGTAGGCTCCGCGTCCAGCGTGCGGATCACACCGTGGCAAGAAAACGCGCGTCGCGGCAAGAACATTCGTGTCGTGGCAAGCAAATCGTGACAAGAAAAATAGAAAGAACGCCCTGTCAGAACCCGCATTATGGCCGATCTTGGTGGTCAAAAAGCAAAGAAACAGGGCGACAAACGCAAATTGTCGGCAATTTATTCCGTCATTTGCCAACTTTTTATTAATTTTGTACGCATTTTCCATCCTGCTATGCGCCGCGTAGCCGCTCCGGACGGTCCTCCAAGGATCCGAAAAGCGGGCGGGCAAGGAGCCGAAAGCGGGCGGGGTGGAGATAGAAAGAGAAAAGAAATAATAAAAAATAAAGTAAAAAATGACAGCTTTAGGAAAAATCAGAAGCAAAGGCATCTTGCTGATTATCATCATCGGCTTGGGTCTATTTGCGTTCATTGCCGAGGAGGCTTTCCGTTCCTGCAATGGCATCAAAGGTCAGAACAGCCAGCAGATAGGTGAGGTCCTTGGCGAGAAAATCTACGTGCAGGACTTCCAAAAACTCCTTGAGGAGTATCAGGATGCGATGAAACTGACCATGCGCACTGACAACCTCAGCGAGGACCAGCTCAACCAGCTGAAGGACCAGGTATGGCAGCAGCTCGTCTCCGAGCGCGTGATGAAGGAAGACTGCAAGAAGCTCGGTCTGACCGTCACCGAGGACGAACTCCAGAACGTCCTCAACGATGGCACGAACCAGCTGCTCACGCAGACCCCGTTCGTCAACCAGCAGACCGGCCGCTTTGACGTTTCTATCCTCAAGCAGTTTATCGACGCCTACCGCAAGGCCGAGGCCAGCAACAACAGCCAGCAGCTCGACCAGATGCGCCCCGCCTACAACTACTGGCTCTTCGTCGAGAAGAACCTCCGCACGCAGCTCCTGGCCCAGAAGTATCAGTCGCTCCTGGCCAACTGCGTCCTCTCCAACAAGGTAGAGGCCAAGATGGCCTTCAACGAGGAGAACGAGGAGGCGCAGATCCAGCTGGCTTCCATCGCCTACAACACGATCAAGGACGCCGACATCAAGGTGACGGACGAGGAGCTCAAGGCGAAGTATGAGGAGCTGAAGCCCGCCTTCCGCCAGCAGCAGGAGACGCGCGACGTCAAGATGGTTGACGTCCAGGTGAAGGCCAGCGCCACCGACCGTGCCCAGCTCCAGAAGGACATGGCCGGCTATCAGAAGCAGCTCGCCGCGGCCGCCGACCCCACCCAGGTGGTGAGCAAGAGCGGTAGCATGATCCAGTACATCGGCCTCCCCGTCAGCGGCAAGGCTTTCCAGCAGTACCCCGACATCGCCTCCAAGATCGATTCCATGGCCGTCGGTACGACCGGCGTCGGGGAGAACACGAAGGACAACACCTACAATATCGTCCGCATCCTCTCTCGCACCGAGCTCCCCGACTCTGTGGAGTTCCGTCAGATCCAGGTGGGTGGCAAGACGCTGGAGGCCGCTCGCGCTTCTGCCGACAGCATCCAGAAGGCCCTCGCCGCTGGTGGCGACTTCCAGGCCATCGCCAAGCGCTACGGCCAGGACAGCACCACGACGTGGTTCACCGGTGCGATGTATGAGCAGGCCAGCACGATGAGCCAGGACAACCGTGCCTACATCGAGGCGCTGCTCAACGGTGCCGTCGGTTCCACCCAGAACATCGAGCTCACCCAGGGCAACGTCGTCATCCAGGTGCTCAACCGCAAGGCGATGAAGAGCAAGGCCGTCGCTGCCGTCATCAAGAAGGAAATCCGTTTCTCCGACAATACCTACTCCAAGGCTTACAACCGTTTCAGCCAGTTTGTCACGCAGAGCCAGGCCAGCCTGGCCGACCTGCAGAAGCACGCCACGAAGTTTGGCTACACGGTCCAGGATCTCAACGACTTCGCCACCTCCAGCCATACGGTGGGCAACGTCGGTGGTTCCGGCATCCGCGACGCCATCAAGTGGATCTTCGAGGCCAAGGAGGGACAGGTTTCCCAGCTCTTCGAGGCTGGCAAGGAGAACGACCACCTGCTGGTGCTCTGCATGACCAAGATCCATCCGCAGGGCTACCGTCCTTGGGACGACGCCCAGGTGAAGGAGATTCTCAAGCGCGAGGTGATCCGCGACAAGAAGGCCGAGATGATCATGGCCAAGCTCAAGGGCGTCAACAGCATCGCTGCTGCCCAGGCCAAGGGTGCCAAGGTCAGCACGGTCAATCAGATCACGTTTGCAGCCCCTGCCTTCATCCAGGCCACAGGAGCTGCTGAGCCCGCCCTCTCGGGTGCCGTGGCTGCCACGGCTCAGGGCAAGTTCTGCTCCGCCCCTGTCAAGGGCAACGCCGGCGTCTATGTCTTCCAGGTTGTGAAGAAGCAGATGCGTCCGGCCAAGTACAACGAGGAGCAGCAGATTCAAATGTGCCGCCAGCGTGCTATGCAGTACATGGGCAACTTCATGCAAGACCTCGTCTTCGGCGCGGGAGTGGTTGACAGCCGCTACCTCTTTTTCTAATGGAATATCACACAAAAAAAGGGTTTTAAGGTAAATTATTTTAGTAACTAAGATTGTAAACGGAAGGGTCTGGGCTGTGACAGTTCGGGCCCTTTATTTTTTCTCCATCTCCACGGCTTCTTAGCCCGTGCGCAAGAAAGCATTTTTTTCACAGTTATTATTAGGTCATGTCGAAAAAATTTCCTACCTTCGCACCGTCTAATAAGTATGTATAACAAATAAAGTATTCTATCATGAAAAGCGAAGAAAAAACTATGACAGAAAGCGAGTTTGTAGACCTCATGCGCCAGCAAGGCTGTAACGCTGAGGAAGTGGATAACGACGACGTGGTCCTGATCCCCATTTACGATGGTATAACCGATGATCATGGTTGCATCAATCAAGAAATGTACCGAGTCCCCAGGGCGATTGCACCCGACTGCAACTTCATCGTTCGCCTGGCGGACGACAGTTTGGCCGACTACCGCATGCACAAGGGTGACGAGTTGAGAATGCGCAAACAGGACACAGCCCAGTCGGGAGAGTTCGTACTGGCCATTTATGACGGCCTGCCTACCGTCAAGATCTATTTTGAGGACGAGGACGGGTCTAAATGGCTCGTGCCAGGCGACGAAACGCGCGATGCCATGCGCATCAACGCGGACCACGCTTGCAGCATCATCGGCGTGGCTACGGCCTGGATCAAGCAGTGCCGCGCGGTCAGTCCCGAAGACTGTGCCAAGGCGGTGAAGGCGGTCCGCTCCAGTAAGAAGTAACAGTTCCTACACTTTCCAAGGTGGCTTCGGCCACCTTTTTTTTGTACCCTACCCCGCCGCTTTCCTCTCTCTTTCCCTGTCCTTCCTGTTCATCGTTCAGTCCACCCATTCTTCGTTCTATCCTCCCGCCCTTTGTGCTGTCCTCCCGCTCTTGATGCTATCCGCCCGCTCTTGGTGACTTCCGCCCCGCTCTAGGTGCTATCAACCCCGCTCTAGGTGCTATCAACCGGGGAATGAATCCCTCTCCAAGATTCACATCTTAGAGAGGGCGCGAACATTTATTTACCTATAATTGCTTAAAACCATTCGTATAGTGGCTACACGGCTGCCATACAACTCGTCACGCCGAGGGCCGTGGCTATGGCCGTGAGGATCGAGATGGCGGTCTGAATGACGAAGCGCCATACCTGTCTTTTCTTTTCATCCATGATTTTTTCTTGCTGATTTAAGGGTTCGATAATGAGTACTTTTCTCTCATTTCTTTGACAATGTTAGGACATGCTAAGAAGACAACTGATACAACTTTTACAATATTTTACAATCAAGTTTGCCTTGTCCACTCAATATCCTCAATATCATTAGGTTGAGTTAAGAAAACAACTAAAACAACCTTTACAACAAGTAACAACGCTTCGCCAGGACATTGCCTCTTCGAGGCTCTAGCAAACCAAGGGTTGCTTGTTGCGAAACAACATTTTACAACGCTTCGCCTTGCTCACAACTTGACGCATTTCCTGCATAGTATTGTCCGCTTAGCCATGTGTCCCCGCGAAGCTGTTCCATTTCATGGCACTCTTTCTCGCCATGGCATAACTTGAGCAAGCTCAGTTCTGCGCATGTCCCCGCGAAGCGTTGTTTCTTGTTGTTTACCTTGCAGAAGGCTTGTTACACGCGTAGCGTGTGTTTGTCCCCCGCGAAGCGTTTGTTCATAGTTGTAAATGTTGTTTTTGTTGTTTTCCATCCTCAGCAGGCGCATAGGGGGCAGGGCGAGGTAGTGAGAGGTCGTTCCGATCGTGTGGCGAATTTCCTTTAGTAGGCGCCGTGGGCGGGTGGCCCGTGGGAAGCCCTGGGGCTTCGCCCTCCCCCTGTGCGCAGGGCGGGTGGCAGGTTCAGCGGTTTTCAGAGAGGCCGTGGCTACAAGCAGACGTTCTGCTGCTCGTTGGGCCGTGAGGCCTGCCGACCCGCCCCGTGGGTTAATCGCCCAGCGTGCTGCCACCCTGGTCTCCGCCGCTACCCTGGTCTCCGCCGCCCGTGGTGGCCGTCTTGAAGGAGGCCGTGAGCGTGAGGTCGGAGGTGAGCTTCACCGTGCGCGGGTTCTGCGTGCTGCCGTCGCTCCACTTGTCGAAGGCGAAGCCGGTCTTCGGGGTGGCCTGGACGGTCTGCGTGCTGCCCTCGTCGAAGGTGCCGCCGCCCGAGACGCTACCCTGGCTCTCGTTGGCCGAGCGGACCGTCAGCGTGTGCTTCTTCGGCTGCGTCGTGCCGCCGGGGTTGGAGGGGCTTCCAGGGCTGGAGGGGTCCCCATCCGGGTTGATGGGCGCGGAGATATCGACGTTGGTCTTGCCCTCCTTGATGGCCTTGAGGACGGCC
>ENA-OZFV01000250-OZFV01000250.1-human-gut-metagenome-genome-assembly--contig:-NODE-250-length-29796-cov-7.152416_pt1 | contig 29796 bp, 27 predicted proteins | sample MGYA00245110_ERZ653645 | MGnify/ENA primary metagenome ERZ653645 (study PRJEB26926, sample SAMN06165144) | human gut metagenome | biome: ENVO:00009003; feature: ENVO:2100002; material: ENVO:00002003... | reverse complement strand
TAGAAATTTCTGTCAGTACTTTAGTTTTTACGAAAGTACTGACTGTTTTTCTCCTAATATTCCAGTAATATGTCTTTGTCGTAGTTATACCGAATTCACGTTGTAATAATATCATGCCAAGCCACTTCATGTAAAAAATGCGCTCCGTTGTTACCTCGGGAGCGCATAGCAAATAGAAAGGAAAAAGAGATGTTGGCAGCCTTATTTATTTTTGAAGGCTCCGAAGAAAGCTTCGGGTGTCGGGCTGTAATAATTGTTACCGTTTATGGTGAGTGCGTCTGTTGCGAATAGCGGTCGCATGTTGGTGTCGTTCCCGTTGTAGGCTCCAGTCAGCACAGGTGAATCAGCAGCAACGGTGAAGTCCCAATTACTGTCAAATTCATAATTGGTGAGAGGATTCTCATTGAAGGGAAAATTCTTGAATCTGGGGTTGGTGGCTTCATCTCCGGCCGATGCAGCTATGATGCTGTGCTGGTCGATGTCTTCACTGTATTTTTTGTTGTTGCTTGTATAGCCGAGCCATGCCGTAGTCGTTCCGTCTTCGATGTCTTGGGTCAGTGTACTTTCTTGTGATCCGGAGGCATAGAAGTTGTAGTCAATTACACTGTTCATGTCGCATCCGGCTTCCGGGTTGGGAGTTCCCCAGTCAGGAACCATGGCCCTGAACTTACAGTTGACGAACAGATTGTTGTAAAGATTTACCAGAGCGTTCTTTTCGATGTAGGATGAACCGCCCTTCACGCCGTCACGTCTCCAGCCGGAATTAATGACAGTGTTGTTGTAGGCTTTGACCAAAGCCTGACCTCTGCCGGCACCGTCTTCCTGTCCGGAACTTGAAAGTTTGAATCCGTTTGTGTTCGGACTGTATATCAGGTTGTATGCGGCATCCACTCTGCAGCCGGCCTTGACATTGATGGCCTCGCCGCCAGTTTCTCCGTTTGCAATGAACGTGTTGTTACTGATAATAGCATTTCCTCCCATCATATATATGCCGTCGGAAACTCCATATCTGAAGGTAGAGTTGGTGAAGACATAGCGGCCGTTTACATTGTTGGTGGTGATGTGAGGTCCGAAGTCTTCTCCTGCCTCATAGATACCGGCTATATAGGATGGTGAATCCTGAAGCACGGCTCCTCCCGTATATTCGATGATGGTGTTGTCGATGAGCATTTCTTCGCAGTCTTTCGTAGCGATGATGCCTCCCCAGTAACCGGCAAATCTGTTATCCTGGGTTCTGAGGGATTCGTCAACGGTCAGCAACACCGGGTGGCTCTTGGTGCCGAGGCAGTACAGATTGCCTTCCACCATGAATTCAATGGCTGTATGGTTGACGCCTACTCCTTCTTGATTGAAAATGACGGTTACGCCCTCTTCAATAGTCAGAGACTTTCCTTTGGGAACCTTGATTTGGCCGTCCACATGAATGATGGAGTTCTTTTCCCAGATTCCTGACACTTCGCCAGTTACGGTTACGTCTTCACCCTTTCCTCCGTCAGTACCTCCGTTGCCGGATTCGCCGTCGTCGCAGGAAATCATGGAACATGAGCATAAAAGCATGCCGATTAAGAATAACTTTGTTTTCATACGCAGTTAACTTGATAATTGATTTGGTTTCTGTTTCGTTTTATAGTTTATATCTGACTCCTATAGTGATAGATTGTCCGTGATGTTCTTTCCTTTCGAGGATATTGCCCTTGTAGCGTTCAATTTCGCTGTCGAGTCCTTCCGTCATTTTGTTTTGTGGAACGTATCTCACAAGAGGAGTATTGAGCAGGTTGTTGGCTTTCAGGAACAGGCACAATCCGTTTGTGAATGCTTTTTCGGCCGACAGGTCAAGATGAATGTAGCCGTCTTCCCAAATGTCGTGATTGTAATATCGTGAGATTGATACGAGTCTGTCACCCGTATATCCGGAAGCTAATTGCAGATTCCATCCTTTTTCCTTGTCGCTATAGAGTAGGGAAAGGTTGGCCACGTGGGCTGCCTGTCCGAACAGGGGCCGTGCCTGTTTTACGGTTGTCGTCACCGTGTTGGTTTCGGCATCGGGGTCAGGATTGTCAATGAGCAGGGTTTTGTCCGTTTTGATTTTGGAGTGTGTATAGGTATAGTTGGCCTTTATTCCGAAATGCTTGAAGAAATATTTTGTCACATCCAGTTCCACACCATAGTTGGATGCCGTACCGAAGTTGTCTGGCATGTAATAGACATCCTGCCCACTGGTCTTCAGCCCATATTCTATGGGATTTTTGATATTTTTGTAGAATAGACCGACCATGAACTGTTCATTCGGGTGTGGAAAGTATTCGTATCTGACATCCAGGTTATCAGCAATGGTATGCTTCAGATCCGGATTTCCCCTTTCCTTGTAGTCCTCATTGAGAATGTTGTAAGGGACAATCTCAAAAAAGCTGGGGCGGTTGATAGATCTTCCGTATGACATCCTGAGGTGAGCATTGTTATGAACAGTGTATTTGAAGTGCAGGTCCGGCAGAAAGTCATAATACTTTTGTGCTCCTTTGTTGCGTGCTCCTTCTGTCGGATATTTCAGTTCGTAGCCTTGGCGGGTATGCTCCATTCTCAGTCCGCCGATGATTTCGAGTCTGTCTGTCATGAACTTGAACATGGCGTAGGCTGCACCGATTTGTTCGTCTGCATCGTAGTTGAGCGGATCGCTAAGATTACCGTATTTGTTGGGCTGGAATACAATTTCGTTAAAGTCGTTCCAGTCTTCTCCGCGCACTTGTGTCCTGTCGGTTGACGGAAGTTTGAATGTGTATTCGTTGAAATAGCTTTTTCTGTCCTTATCTCTGAACATGGCTCCCCAGGAAATGTCAAGTGAGGAACTGTGCCGCAGTGCGAGGTTGTAGGAGAAGTCGAGATATCCTGCTTTGTCTAAATCGGAGTTATGTTCCCATCTGCGGGTTGCGGCCGGATTGACAGAAACGGTCTGCACACCGCTTTTGGTGGTCGTAAGGTTGATTTCCGCATTGTCCGGTGTTTCGTTGTAGGCTTTCGACAGAACGGCTGCCCATTGGGCTTTAAGCGCGTCACGTTCAAACATTCTGTGCTCACCCTTCAGTGTGGAGTTGAAGATGTATTGATGGTTCCATCGCAGTCTAACCGTTTCCCATTGTGGATTGACTTCATCTCTTACCTGTGCTGTGCTCATGTCGATGTAGCCGTTGTACCAGGATAATTTGTGCAGAGGGTTGAATCTGTAATCCAGTTTCGCGTGTGCACCGATGCGTCTCTGCTGTTCATCATAAGTCCTGTCGGTTACACCGGTGTAAGTATTGCCCGGTTGGTAGTGAACATCGCTTTCCTTGCCTCGAAAACAGTTTTGAAAACTTGCAGCCAAGATGACGCCCAGTCTTTTGTCCAGAAATCTGTCACCGTAGGACAGTCCGCCGATGATGTCAGGCATGGGGCGGTGATGGTCGGTTTTCAGGTTTGAAGTCGTGAAGTCACTCATGGTTACGGAATGGTTGATTCCGTGAATCTCATTGGGCGACTGTCTGGCGATATCCCTGTAATTGAACGAGGTGAAGTCTCTGTCCATGAAAAGCGAACTGTAACCGATAGACAGGTTGGCATTGATCATCCGTTTTTCAGGAGCATCCTTCATGACCAGATTGACAGCGCCGCCAATGCCGTCTCCTTCCTGGTCGGCCGTAAGCGATTTGCTTACCACAAGGCGGTCGAGCAGTTCGGATGGAAAAATGTCCAGGGGGACAAACCGGTTCTTGTTGTCCGGGCTCGGTATTTTTACACCGTTCACAAGGGTATAGTTATATCTTTTGTCCATGCCTCGAAGAATGGCATACTGACCTTCACCGGTGTTGCCTCGCTCTATGGTGATGCCGGACATTCTCTGGATGACGTTGGCTACGGTCAGGTCGGGCGACTGTTCTATGCTCTTTGAACTGATTACGTTTACTATATTGGGTGAGTTCTTTTCAATCGATATGGCCCCACTCTCTGTCCTTCCGTGGTTTTCACCCACTACTGTAATTTCTCCGAGCAGTGTGTTTGAACAGCACATTTGGATATTTATGACCTCACTGAGGTCTTTTATGTTCAATTCTTGTGTTTCATATCCAAGGTAGGAGCATACCAGCGTGCGCCCGCTCTGCTGTATATCAATCTGGAAATTTCCCTCATCGTCGGAAATTACTTTGTTGGTCGGTCTGTTCTTTTCGGCGATGCATGCCCCGATAATGGCCTCCCCCGTCTGTTTGTCTCTCACGTTCCCTTTAAGCAGCCGGGCCTCAACGTTTAAGGCAGAAAACAGGCCTATTAAAAAGAATAGAATTTTCATGTCGGGTATTTGCTTGATTTTCTTTTGGATAGATTGAAAGAGTACTTATTTTTTCCTCGTAACCGTGTGTATGACTTTTCCGTCTTTGTCAATCATATGGAGGTTCAGTTCATTTTTATCCACCGTGACAAGTGAATACCCTGTAGCGCTGCTGCAGAATTTGGTTCCTTCTGTCGGCTTGACTTCTCTGCTCAAGGAGCCGGAAGTATTGACTACATAGTCTATGGTGCTGCCAGCTACGTTGATGTGCTGAAAATTGTGAATATGTCCGCATACATACATATCAACGTTCTTGTGTTTTCTCAGAATCTTGTCAACACGGTTCTGCATGTCTTTCCTTTCGCTGCTGCTCTTGTCCGTATCTGCGTAAATCGGATGATGCCCGACTACGATGATCCAGTCTTCCTTTGCATTGCTGAGTGTGGTGTCCAGCCACTGGAGTTGTGCCTTGTAGTCCTGTTGGCTGGCATCAGGATATTTTGAGATGTCTTTGCGATATTTGTCGAGCAATGGCGGTGTGTCGAGCATGATGATTCGGATGCTGGTGCTGTCTTCTTCAAAGACCTGGGTATAATAGCGTGAAGGTACGTTCCATCGGGCGCTGATATTGCTGTAGTCCAGAATGGCTTTTGTGCTTCCTCTGTATTCATGGTTGCCGCAGACAGCATACCAGGGAATCATCAGGTCCGGGTGTGAATAGATGAGTTCATAGTTGGTCATCCACAGAGGGTCGCTGGTGCTCCTGACTCCTTCAAAGTGGTGTACGTCTCCGGCGGCAAGGATAAATTCTATGTCGATAGCCTCAGCCATCCGGCCCATGAGGTCGGCCACCGGTTTCTGGTCGTAATATCCGTTGCGGCCAAGGTCGTTCACAACGTAAAAGTTCAAAGGTTTTTCAAGGGTTTTCCAAACTGCTGGTGTTTGTGCGGTTGCCAGAAGGGTGATGATTGCTGCAAAAAGTGTCAATACGACTTTCTTCATTTTTATTCTCCTTTTATTGTTAATATCTGTTCTTTTTCCGCTGCAAAGGTCCGACGATAATATTTCTTGACAGTTAAACAGTTGTTGTAATCAAATGAAAAAAACATTTCATTCCTGTGACAACATATTCCGGAATGACGTTTCTGCATGTTTCTTATGGCTTATCCGTACATGGACTCAAGCCGTCCTAAGAGGGGGTGGCCTATGCTTTTCTGCTTATGGAAAATTGTTGTGACAGATTTTACCGGGGTGGGTATCATTGCGCAAATTTGCATTAAACAGTAAAAAAGAATGTATCGGATTTGAAGTTGGAACACAGGCAATATACAAATGGAAATACGCACCGCAAACAGGATTGAATGGTTGAACCGACAAAATCAATGAATTTGGGAAGGAAAATAAAAAAATCAATTAACTTTGTGTCATAACTTCTGAGACTACAGATGAAAAGGCTTGAGGATGTGTCGGTCATTAGCTTGTTTTATTCAGAAGTACATGCGTTTCAGTCATAATCGCTGGCAGAAAAGTGCTCGGGCAAACTCTATTCATATCAATACTTGTCCAAAAGTTCATTATGAAAAAATTCCCAATTATAATTTTTTTGTTTTTGCTTGTTACTGCACTCTGTGCTGGTATGTACAGTTGCAGACAAGCAGAAGACTATATCCAAAATAATATAGACAACGCCTTGGCAATGACAATGAAACAAATGCCTTGCGATGTGGTTACCACTGATACTATTGCTTGTTATCGTAGTTTCATCACGATTGATGAAGTGCGCGATACCGCTTGTATAGCTATAGGAACCGTTTGGAGAAACGGTAGATTGGAAACGGAACTTATAGCAGAATCAAGATGCGATTTCGCAACGGTATTTATGATGTCCGACCAAAGAGCGTCGGGGGCAATGCTTGCTGTTTCGTTATTGTGGCTTTGGGCAAGTTCCATCTTCATCAGAAGACGTCGGCCTGAAATTATGCTTCAAGGTATTTCGTATGGTGGTATTGTTTTTTGTAACGATAAATTTATGAGTGTTCAAGGACATCAAATCCGTCTCACTCCTATGCAGCATGAACTGATGGAAATGTTTTTTCATGCAGAGAACTACACCTTGTCAAAGCAAGATATTTGTGACCGTCTGTGGCCCAAAAAGTCAGATGCCAGCGATACTCTTTATACGCTTATAAGACGGGTAAGGCCTATAATAGAAGCGAATAGTGATCTTAAAATAGAGTCAGACAAGAAAAGCTATTCTTTGACGCTCAAATCATTATGAGATTGTCAGACAAATGTCAGACAAATGTCAGACAAATGTCAGGGAAATGTCAGTTAAGTAAATTGACGTTTCCCTGATTTGATTTTACCTTTGTGCCAACAGTCAAATCAGGCACAAATGAATAAGTGTATTTTAATCATTTCTTGGTCTTTTGGCCCATTCTTTTTCTTAGTACAAGGCAGAGAAAAGACCACCGCTTCCGATGAAGCCGCAGTATGGGGAAAGTGTGCCGTAAACAAGTTCGGTGGCCGGAGAATTTATCCATCGGACGGGTATAAACATCAGTGGAAAACGGATGCTCAATATTGCAGCAACTCACTCACCCCAGATTCCAGTTAGTCCTGATGTTAATTGAAAATATTCAGGGAGAGGTACAGAACATCAAACAAGCATCTATAAAAGAATAAGTATATGTGTATCCAATATATTAAAAAGACAATAGGCGTATATCTGCCCATATTACTATTGGCAGTTTCGCAGAGCAGTTGCGTGAATGACAATAGAATCAATGAGAAATACGTGACCTTTGAATTTGGCGAAGAGGCTCCCAAACTTTTAATACCCGTTACATTGCAGGACAGCATTCCTGCTAAATTCGTTTTTGACACAGGTATTGGGGGAACTCCATTTTTAGACTCAGCGTTGGTTTCTCAGTATCCTTCATTGGTACCTGAAGATATACCCTCACAAGAAAGCGTATCCAGTTCAGCCTGGAATCCTACTTATACGACAAAAAGCACATCGTATTATGCCCCCCTTAAGTTGAAGTTGGGCGAGAGTCCCATGGATTTTGGTAATTGGGGCGTTGGCAACTATCGTAAACTTTTTAATGAAAACGATGTGGATGGAATGACAGGCATTCCCTGTGCGGACAGTACAAAGGTTTGGGGACTCAATTTCGAGGATAACTACATAACCATACAAGAGGCGGACAGTTTTGAGATGCCAAAAGAATATATGCAGTTTCCGATGAAAGTGGTCACTTATCCGGCAGAAGGTATGACATTCCATGTTAATCTTCCGCTGAAAGTACAAACCTCTGACGGAGATACGGTGACGATACACCGTGATTTCTTTGTTGATACCGGTGCGTGGAACGACATTATTCTTATGTCAGAAGCTTCCGAACTTGCTTTTTTTGACAGCAAGAAAGATGCGGTATGGATTGCTACACCTTATAACGCACTGTACACAAGAAATCATGAGGTAAAAGTAAGTCTGGGAGAGTATGAGGATGATTCGTTCCGTGTGACTACATATGACCATAAGCATAAGACCACTGTGTCAAGTAGTTACCTTATAGGACTGAACTTTTTGAAGCATTTTAATGTGTATTTTGATTTTCAAAGGAAGGTGATGGGATTGAAGCCCATTCCGAATTTTGAAAGAATCATAGACAAGCATGCGAAACGCTATCATGTGGGATTTAATATAGAAATTATGACCAAGCAACAACGTTTCATTGTTGAGACCATTGCCGACAACAAGGAGAACACCTACTATACAGCAGGTTTACGTGTAGGCGATGAAATTATCTCCGCAAACGGAATCTTGTGGAAGGATATCACACCGGAACAAAGAGAAACATTGTATCAAGGGGACAGTATCCGGTTTAATATAATCCGAAACGGTAGAAACATGGAAATCCCGGTGCCTGTAAACAAGAATGAGCCGATAGGTTATTAACGTGAGTTCGGTATAATTATTTATCCCTGGTCAGAGGTCATTGTATGCTGTTGCCGCATCACGGTTTCACAGTCCTACTGACAGAAAATCCTAAAGTACTGATAGAATTTTCTGTCAGTACTTTAGTTTTTACGAAAGTACTGACAGTTTTTCTCCTGAATTTCCGGTAATATGTCTTTGTAGTAGTTATACCGGGCTCACGTGTTGTTAATAAGTCGGCACAGTCTAAAATCTTTTGTAAAAGGAAGCAGAATTCAGGTGTAAGTTTCGTCTTATGTCCGGATTCTGTTTCCTGGCATATACATAATTGGCGTTTGGTTATGAACAGGTTTATCCTTATCTTTGCTTCCATAATCCGTATGAGAAGAACCGTAGAATTACATAAATTTTGAATATGATGAAAAGGTATCTGTATGTATTGTTGGTGATGGTCGTGTTCATGTCCTGTGCGAGTAAAACGGACTACTTCATCAAAGGTAATTCCACCGACTTTGCTGATGGAAATAAAGTGTACCTTCTCTACCTGGATGCCAACGAGGAACCCGTATTTATCGATTCTACGGTGTGCAAAAACAATTCTTTTGTTTTCCGTGGCGTTGCAGATACGATAAGAGTCGCCACTGTGGCAGTGGTAGATACGTTGAATAGTGAAGGGGGAAAATCTATAGATTTGATACTGGAACCGGGTAATATTTCAATTGAAGGGTTCGACCCCGAAACCAATCATTTTCATGTCGCGACGGGAACTTCCCTAAATAATGTTCTTGACAGATTCAGCCGCGAAATGATGCCGTTGGTTAATGATCCGGATTCTCTGTTCCCTTTTGTCGCCTCGTACATAAGAGATAATATTGATAACCCTGTTGGTGGTTTCCTTTTCGACCGTTATCATTTCTCCATGCCGTGGGAGATGAAACTTGAACTGATAAATTCCATGTCTGCGGGACAGCGGGCGAGTTATGCGGCCCTCAGTAAAGAAACATTGATGCGAATTGAGCAAGAAAAAGAACATGCCGCCAAAGCGCGTGAATCGTTCCCGGGAAATCTCTATAAGGATTTTACTGGGAAATCGCCTTCAGACGAGGCGGTGTCGCTTAAAAGTGTTGTAGAGGATGAATCGAACACCTATGTTCTGCTGATTTTCTGGGCAACATGGTGTGCGCCTTGCCGTGCCGATATGCCTGTAATTGCAGATTTATATAATCAGTATCGTGACAAAGGTTTTGAGGTCTTCGCTGCTTCAATAGATGATAACCGCGCGTCATGGCTTGAAGTTATCAAGGATTATTCACAGTGGCAGAATGTTATTGTAGGTAGCGATATACGCGACAAGTATGGAGTGAAAGGGGTTCCGGCCCATTTCCTTATAGATTGCTCTACGGGAAAAGTGCTCATTGCCGACACGTGGACACATCGTACGCTCAACTGGAGTGACGAGATTGTAAACTTGTTCGAAGAGGGTAAATGAAAGAGCCTTTGAGCATTAATAAGTTCAAAAGCTGCTATGTGCTGTGCTTGATATTTCAAGTGTATTTTTAGCAATATGAAGCCGACCCAATATCGTTTTTATGCAGGTCGGCTTCATTAATTAAATATTCTCCCGCAGTTTGGGTAGTTGAGTTGAGGTCAGCAACGTATAGACATAACGCGTGATATAATTCACGGCTCGTTCCATTCCCTCCATATCGAGGCTTTCGGGTGTGTCATCCACGGTATGCAATGTAGAGATGTCTGTCGTGGCGAAGAATGAAACAGGAATCATTTTTGAGGAAAAGGTAAAATGATCCGAGCCTATCGAAAACTTTGTTGGTAGCTCAATATGGATCGAATCCAAGTTACCGACAGTCTCTACCACATGGCTCACTGGAGATAGCATATTCCCTTGCAGGCAGAGCGTATCGCCATGCATACGTCCAAGCATCTCAAGGTTTACCATATGGCCTATTATAACCGAGCTGTCTCGCAACATACGCTCCAGATGCCGTGACCCGATCAGTCCTATTTCCTCGGCGCCGAACAGCGCCACCACCAGATCGCGCTTGAAATCATTCGCATAGGGTTGCAGGCGGCGCGCTATCTCTACCACGGCAGCCGTGCCCGAGGCATTGTCGTTGGCGCCGCGCAACATATCTCCAGCTTTATGCCTCACTCCTTTGTCGGCCTTGAACAGGCCCAGATGGTCATAATGCGCCCCGAGCAACACCTTCTCCGCATTGGGAAAACGGCTTTGTATAGTCATCACCACATTGTATGACGTATCGCGCCACTCGCCAGCCAGTACCCTGTCCATACCTCGGGCTTCAGCCGCCCCATCCATACCGAACGGAACCAAAGCCTCATGCCATAAGGGTTCACACCCCGCTGCATGCAACTCCGTCGCAAGAAACCGCGCAGCATGCAAATCGTGGCCACTGCCGGCACGGCGACCGGCAAAAGAGTCAGAACAAAGCGTCTCAATAGTAGCATACATCGCTGAAGGGTCACACTCTATTGATGGAGGGGCATAGCGGCCGCACCCCACAGGAATAACCATGCACAGGATGGTCAATACCCCCATAACAACAATTGTTAAGCACGGGTTCAGTAAAGTCTTAAAAGCATTCATATCCGAATTTTTTACATATTTTTATTCTCAATCGCGTTCTGTACGGACATAAGCGGGAACTGCATGCGGCAACCGTAGGGCGATGGGAAGAGGTTAGTAAAAAATTCAAGTACGGCGAGTATTAGTGTTCTCGCAGCATCGTTGTTTTTCCGTTGCGGATTACGCATTTCAGGTTGGCTAGTATGATTCGGCCCTGATATACATTGCTCTCGTCATCGAGTTCTACACGTAGAGTGTCGCCCACGATGGTCATCTCACGCGGCATGACGTTCAATTCAATCAAATTGAGTGTGCGCCATGCATTCTGCACATATAGCATTCCTTCTGAAGCCTTGCGGCCAGTGAGTTCCACTACATATATGTCGTTGTCTGTTATGCGTTGAATGACGGGTTTCATAACCTCGGCACACCTCTCGGCACGCACGTTGTTCACCGTCAACGACAACGCGGGCAACAGCACGAAGACGGCAGCAGCCGCCAATGCGAATTTATTGCTTGTTCTTCGTATCATCGTTGTTAGCTTTTTTTACTTTTTCGTCATATGCCTTAGCCACCTCCTGCATACTAACCCCCAGAAGCTCCATCTGCTCGACGAACGTCGGTAGCGTTTCCGAGTAGAACTCCTCGCGGCGACGAGCCACGATCATATTATGGGCATCGTCGGCGACGAAGAATCCCACGCCGCGCACGCTCCGCACCGAGCCGTCGAAGAGCATACGCTCATAAGTACGCACCACGGTGTTTGCATTCACACCAAATCGCACACTCAACTCGCGCACCGACGGCAATTGCGTCGCGGTACCCCACTCTCCGCGCAGGATGTGGTCCTCGATCCATGCCTTGATCTGCAGGAATACGGGTTTATTGTCTGAAAATTTCACGTTATATCTCCCTCTCCTTGAATTTCAGGTACGACAACACATATACCGCCAACGGCAGTGTCGCATACCACACATAGCTTATCGCATAGCCCGTCATGCGCGAACACCACGTAACGGGCATCGACCACGTCACGGCATCGCCGTACTCCATCTCCACCCACACGAAAGGGTAAAGTGTTGCCCGAACCGATGACCACTGGAACGTAAGCACCATCGCCAGCGCGGCCACAGCTGCCACCACGGCTACGGCAGGGCGAAGGCCCGAACGCACGAGCATGGCCGCCGCATTGAACCACACGACAAGATATATATTGTAAGGTATATAATTCAGCGGTTCTCCTACGGCCGCAACAAAATCCCACAGCGGACCGGCACTGTCCGATATCTCTGTCAGCATGGGCTGTGCCGGTAGCATCCATTTAACAGCAAGTTCATCGACAAACCATATCAGAGTCAACGTCGTCACGGGGAATATGACCAAAGTGCGCAGCCACTCCCATGCATATTTCGATTTGTTGCACGCCGGTAACAGCAGTGAAGCATAACAACGACGACTGTCGCCGTAACCGTGGAAAGCAGTCAAAAGGGTGTATGCGGCTGTCGCGACAATCCATAACAGGACAATGGCGTATCGGGTATTGCCCAGCTGTTTGGCCGCGCCCGCCACCGATACCGAATCTAAATTGGAGAGGTTGCCCGCATAGATCAACGCCGTCACGGCCGCAACAACCAGCAGGAAAAGCACCTCGCGCAACCAATGTTCGCGCCAGTGAAGCGCCGCCAGAGATACTATACTTCTCAACATACATCCTCCTTTCCCGCGAGGTTCTCTGCGATAAATGAGCGCATACGCTCGCTTTCGTTTATAGCGTGATAGAGCGATTCGATATCCACATCGGTATATTCGCCGCCGCTGTTAAGACTTATCGAATACAGGCCATCGGCATAGAGGGTATCGGTAGCCGATGCACCGCCAAAACACAATTTTTCGGAAATCGTATCAAAGGTGGCATTCAGAATCATACCTCCGTCGCGCAGCACCACTACGGCCGAAAGTAAATTATTCAGGTCAGCCACCTGATGCGTCGAGATCACTACTATGCGACCAGTAGTATCGAACGATGCGAGGATCTGGCGGAAAGTTTTCTTCGATTCGATATCAAGACCGTTCGTCGGTTCATCCATCAGCAGCAGTGACGGATTACACGCCAAGGCGAAGGCAATGAATAGTTTTTTACGATTACCCGTCGAGAGGCGGTCAATTCGCATATCGAAACTGAAATTGAGCGTGTTGAGATAGTCAGCGAACTCCTTGTGCGAGAACTTGGGCCAGAAACGCCCGTATGTTTTTTCGAAAGCCGCAACCGAAAGCGGGGGAAACGATATTTCATCTGGCATATATACGGTCGAAGCCAGCCAATCTGCCTTACGCTCCGCAGGACAACATCCGAATACACTGACATGACCCGATATCGGGCATAAGGCTCCGCCCCATGTCTTCATAAGTGTGGTTTTACCGCTACCATTGGCTCCCAGCAGACCATAGATATGGCCTTCGGCAATCGTACCGCTGAGACCGTGCAGGACGGCACGCTTCCTGCCATATCCTGCATACAAATCATTCATTTCAATCATATCTTACTCTATTGCCTTCCTGTCGGCCGCTACGACCGCTGCGCGCAGTTCCCGCTGTCACGCTCCGTCAGACGTCAGTGGAGATCCATTGTACTGTACTATATAAATAATACGGTACAAAAGTACGAAAAATTTAATTGCTTCCAAATATATTGTCCGAAAATATACTGAAATTTCTCGCCCTAAACTATTATGCATCCAGTTGGATATAACAGAAAACGAAAACTCTGTTTTAAATTTGTCTTTTGGTCCGCCTTCAGCTATCTTATTTGGGATTAAGACGGTTCTTTCCAAGATATATCAGAAGGATTGTTATGTTTATTTGAAAGTTAGAAACTTAAAAATATATAGAACAAGGGCTGTATGCTGGTTCTAAGATTATGGTGTGAGTTACTAAAAACACCCGACTTTGCTTTTAGGGGTATGAAAAAAGAGTGTAAACCTCGCAAATGCTTGATTTACACTCTTACTTGCGGAGAGAGGGGGATTCGAACCCCCGATACGCTTTTGACGTATACACGCTTTCCAGGCGTGCCTCTTCAACCACTCGAGCATCTCTCCTGATGGGGTTGAATAATGATTCTTTCAGAATCGAGTGCAAAGATAGACAATATTTTTAAATAAAACGTGAAACGGCGGAATTTTTTCTTCCGGCAGGTCTGTTTTCGCCGGTTATGGCGTTCGCGTTGTCCTTGCGGTAGGGGAGATGGCGTCCCGTTGGCGTGAGGCCGGGGAGATGGGAGAGGGGGCGATGCCGGTTGGAGGGATGGGAGAGGGAACCCTCCATTGTGACATTATTTTTTCCTTACGTAGTCTGTGAACGTATAAGGCTGCTCGTTTTTCTCATCGGCCGGATGGCTTTCGCTGAAACTGACGGTCCAGTCGCGGGCTTCGAAGGGCGGGAAAAAGGCGTCGGCCTCAGCCGGTGTGTGATGGATGTGTGTGAGGCAGAGACGGTCGGCCAGCGGGAGTCCTTCGGCATAGACGCTGGCGCCGCCGATGAGGAAAATCTCTTCGTCGGCAGTGCAGGCCGCGAGTGCTTCCTGCAGGGAACGGAAGGTCTCCGCACCGGGAAAGGCGGCTCCCTCCTGGCGGGTCAGCACGATGTTGCGGCGGTTGGGCAGGGCGCCTTTGGGCAGTGATTCAAAGGTGCGGCGGCCCATGATAACCGTATGTCCGGTGGTGAGCGCCTTGAAGCGCTGCAGGTCGGCACGGAGGTGGTAGAGCAACTGGTTGTCGAATCCGATGGCACTGTTTTCGGCCACGGCGCAGATAATCGTAATCATGAGTGTCGGTGGAGATAAAGTGAAGAGAAATGGATTGGAGGGCCGGATACCGGCAGCGCCGTCGTGTGTCTTACACGGACACTTGCGCCGGGATATGCGGCCAGGGGTCGTAGCCTTCCAGCCGGAAGTCCTCGTACTTGAAGTCGAAGATGCTGTGCACGTCGGGGTTGAGGTGCATCGTCGGCAACGGGCGCGGCGAGCGTTCCAGCTGCAGGCGGGCCTGGGGCAGATGGTTGAGGTAGAGATGCGTGTCGCCCGTGGTGTGGATGAATTCGCCGGGCTGCAGTTGGCATACCTGTGCCATCATCAGCAGCAGGAGGGCATAGCTCGCGATGTTGAAGGGAACGCCCAGGAACGTGTCGGCCGAGCGCTGGTAGAGCTGGAGCGAGAGTTTTCCGTCGGCCACGTAAAACTGGAACAGCAGATGGCAGGGCGGCAGATTCATGCGGTCGAGGTCGGCTACGTTCCATGCCGAGACGATGAGGCGTCGGGAGTTCGGATTTTCCTTGATTTGGCGCACCACTTCGCTGATTTGGTCAATGTGGCCGCCGTTGTAATCGGGCCACGAGCGCCACTGGTAGCCATAGATGTGTCCCAGACTGCCGTCGGGGTCGGCCCATTCGTTCCAGATGCGGACGCCATTGTCCTGCAGGTATTTTACGTTGGTGTCGCCGTTGAGAAACCACAGCAGTTCGTGGATAATCGACTTGAGGTGCAGCTTCTTGGTGGTGAGCAGGGGGAAACCGTCGGCCAGGTTGAAGCGCATCTGATGCCCGAAGACGCTCAGAGTGCCTGTACCCGTACGGTCGCCTTTCGTTGCGCCCTCGTCGAGAATGCGGCGCAGGAGGTCTTGGTATTGTTTCATGGTCGTTAGGCTTGTTCCAGTCCCGCATGTTGGGCGGGACTGTCGGCAAAGTTACATTTTTCGGCGCGTTCCAGCCCCATCGGGAAGGCGCAAATCATGATGACGGATGCAAAAAAAGCGCGCGCATCCGCGCGTTCCGCCTCGGCGCAGAGGGGGTGAGGCGATGGCTTTCCCATGAAATGCAAGGCAGCTACTTTTTTATGAAAGTTTAACCAAGAGGTGGCGGAAAGTCGGGCGGAACGTATCGTCCGGAGAGGCGGAACGGGTTGCGGCAAATCCTTTCCGGCCTGCCGTTTTTTCGAAACTAGGGAGAGAAAAAACGGAAGTAAGGACTGTTTTTCCGCTTCCGTGGTGGAGAAACGGGCGGGGCCGACAAAAAAAGCAGGAAACCTGCACCGTGGGGTGCGCTTCCTGCCTTGCCTAAGGTAAAGATACGAAATTTATTTGCGAAATCCAAATTTGAATTAAGGAATATTAACAGACCGGAGCTGGGACGGCACTCCCTTTCCGGACGGGAAGAGGGAGGGGCGGACAGGAGCGTTCTGCCTTTTTTTCGTCCGGCAAATGGCGGCCGAACGGGCGGAAAAGTGTATCTTTGCTTATCCGCTTCCTGACGGGGCGGATGAATCTCATCAACAGCATACCCATGGAATCCGTTAAGTCGCAACTTCCCGAATCTTTTGTGCGGCAGATGGAGCGTCTGCTCCCGTCAGCCGAGTGTGAGGCCCTCCTTGCCGCGCTGGCCGGTGAACCGCCGGTGAGTGTGCGCAGCAATCCGCTCAAGCGTGCCGGACAGGAGGCGGAGCGGGAGCCTGTGCCTTGGTGTGCGGAAGGCGGTTACCTGAGCGAACGTCCTCAGTTTACGTTTGATCCGCTGTTTCATGCGGGCTGTTACTATGTGCAGGAGGCGTCGTCCATGTTTGTGGAGCAGGCGTTCCGACAACTGGATGAGGTGCCCCGGCGGGTGCTCGACCTTTGTGCGGCTCCCGGCGGCAAGAGCACGTTGTGGCGCTCGCTGTTGCCCGACGGGGCGCTTCTTGTAGCCAACGAGCCTCTGCGGCAACGGGCACAGGTGCTGGTGGAGAATCTGGCCAAATGGGGACATCCCGATGTGGCGGTGACTCAGGCTTATCCGGCCGACTTCGCTCCGCTGGCAGGCTTTTTCGATGTGGTGGCGGCGGATGTGCCCTGCTCCGGCGAAGGCATGTTCCGCAAGGATGCCGGCGCTGTGGAGGAATGGTCGCCCGAGGCCGTGGTGCAGTGTGCCGACAGGCAGTGGCAGATTGTGAACGATGTGTGGCCTGCGTTGCGCGAGGGCGGTTATCTGGTTTACAGCACCTGCACGTTCAACCGACTGGAGGACGAGGACAACGTGGAGCGCATTTGCCGCGAACTGGGGGCTGAACCGGTGCCCATAGCCTGCCCGGAGTCCTGGGGCGTGAGCGGCGACACGACGGGCCGCGGACTTCCCGTTTATCATTTCTTTCCTCATCGTACCCGCGGAGAAGGATTTTTCCTGGCGTTGCTCCGCAAGACCTCGGCGGCGCCGGTGGCGCGTGAACGGAAGAAAGCGCGTGCTGTGCGTGAGCAGCCTGTGGCGGGAGGGGCTACGGTGGCCCGTTGGCTGAAGCAGGGCGACCGGTTCAAACTGTTCCGCCCGGACGATGCGCATATTGCCGCCGTGCGGCAGACACTGGCCGACGACTTCAGGCGTCTGCGCGAAACGGTGCGTACGCTGTCGGCGGGCATTCTGCTGGCCGAAGAGAAGGGGCGGAAACTGATTCCGCAGCACGAGCTGGCCCTTTCGGTGGAACGGGCGGCAGAAGCTTTTCCGCAGGTGGAGCTGCCCTATGCGCAGGCGGTGGCCTATTTGCGCCGCGAAGCGGTGGTGCTGCCGCCCGAGGTGCCGCGCGGTTACGTGGTGGTGACGTATGAAGGCCGTGCGCTGGGATTTGCCAACAATCTGGGGGCGCGGGCCAACAACCTTTATCCGGCGGAGTGGCGCATCCGTTCGGCAGCTCCGCAGGGAGCGGGCGACTGACGCGGGCGCCTCCTGAAGTGCGGCTGCGGGTTGCGGCCGTGGCCGTTTGATAGCATTCTATTCAGTGACATTATGAAATATTTGGAATTCACCTTTACCACCTGCCCTTCCAGCGAGGAGGTGCAGGATGTGCTGTCGGCCGTCCTGGCCGAAGTGGGGTTTGACAGTTTTGTACATACCGGGTCGCTCGACCTGCCGCGGCTGGCGCAGACCGACGATCCCGAGGCGCCGGTATTTGCCGACGAGAGCAGCGACAGTCAGTTTCGTGCCTACATCCGCAAGGACCTTTATGACGCGGAGGCCCTGAAGGCGGCCGTTGCCGATTTCCCGTTGCCGGACGTGACCGTCAGCTATGAGTGTGCGGAAGCCGAGGACAGAAACTGGAACGAGGAGTGGGAGAAAAATTATTTCCAGCCGCTGACGGTCAACGGCCGTTGCGTGATTGCCAGCACGTTCCACAAGGATGTGCCGAAGGCGGAGTTCAACATAACCATTGACCCCCGCATGTCATTCGGAACGGGGCATCATGCCACTACGTCGCAGATGATCAGCCGCATCCTGCAGGACGACATGACCGGACTGGAGGTGCTCGACATGGGCTGCGGCACGAGTATTCTGGCCATTCTGGCGCGTATGCGCGGGGCGGCGCATTGTGTGGCGATTGACAATGACGAGTGGTGCGTGAACAATTCGCTGGAAAACATCGCGCTCAATCATGTTGACGGCATCGACGTGGTGCTGGGCGATGCGTCGGCACTGGACGGTCGCGGCCCGTTCGACCTGATTATTGCGAATATCAACCGCAACATATTGCTGGCCGACCTGCGGCGGTATGTGCCCTGCATGAAGCCGGGAGCCGCCATTTACATGAGTGGATTTTATGTAGCGGATGTGCCCGTGCTGCGGGAAGAATGTGAACGGCTCGGGCTGGAAATGGTGGATGCGCACGACCTGGACGGCTGGGCCTGCGTCAAGTTTCAGCGTCCGCGGCGCGAGTGAGTAAAAGCGGAATCATGCGCAGGGCTTCCGGCATTTTTTCGTCGGGAGCAGGAGAAAAACGAACCGGTGCCGGAACAGAGTTTCCGGCGCCGGTTTTGGTTTCAGGGGGTGACGGGGAAAAGTGGGAATGCGGGAGAACGGGAAGAAAAGCGGAACGGGTGACGGGGAAACGGCCGGCATGGGCCAGCCGCCCCGGGAAATGCTGCCCGCGGGCGGAAGTCTCATACGCCCAGCCAGTTTCTGACCACCCACCAGGCAAGGACGAGGATAACGTAGGTCCAAATGGCGTAGCGGTGTTCAAGAACGTGCAGCCACGGTTGACGCCAGGCGGAGGGGACCAGCCAGTGGGCCGCCACCAGGGCCGCGGCGTAGGGCAGGGAAAGGACGAGCAGCCAGTTGTAGCCGACCGCTTCGGCCAGTCGGCCGTGGAGTGCGGCATGTAGTGCCCGCTGGAATCCGCAACTCGGACAGTCGAGCCCCGTCAGCAGTTTGAAGGGGCATTTGGGCATCAGGCTCTGCTGCGCAGGGTCGAGCAGGAAAAACAGCACACCAACGACCAGCAGCACGGCCGGAACAACGTAATGCTTCATGGGGACGTACAGCTACGGAAAGGGAGTAAGGGACGGTCAGAACAGGAAAAACAGCGGTCCCAGAAACAGGGCGCCCACAGCGGCGGCATAGATTAAGGTGGCGGCCACCTGGCAGAGCAGACTGATGATGCACCACATTTCAGCCCGCTTGGAAGCTTTGAGCGATGCGGCATAGTCGCCGTTATAGTAAAGGCGTTCCACCCGCGAGGAGTAGTAGACCGCCACCAGACCGAAGGGCAGACAGCAGAAGAGGGTGATAAGGATGCTCCACACCAGATTGGTGGGCGGACAGGGTTGCTGGAATCCGGCCGGGGTCGCCGCCTGCCGGGGTGTCTGCGGAGTGGCATCGGCGGTTGCGGGCTGTGCGAGTTCGGACACGTCGGCCGCAGGTGTCCATTGGGTGAGTCCGCTGCGCCAGACAAGGGTCTGTGGCGGAAGGTTGAGGGCCCTGATTTCTTCCAGGGAGAGGGGGCCGATGCGGTTGTTCTGACTATCGAGGTAGTAATAGGATGTCATAATGGGGTAGGGTTTGAGGAGGCGTGCGGAGAGAGGAGCGGATGGCTTCCCGGCTTCCCCGCATCATGCAAACACGGCAACCAGCCTTTGGAAAGGCCGGTTGCCGTTGCTTGTCTGTCTATTTTCGGATTATTTCTTTGCGGGACATTTTTTGCCGGACTTATTGGGGCACTGCTTCTTGCAATTCTTGCAGTCCTTGCAATCCTTGTTGCATTTTTTCTTGCAGTCCTTCTTGTCGCATTGTTCGCACTTGGGGCAATTCTTCTGACAGTTTTTCTTGAGGGGGCACTGTGCACTCACTCCGAGGCAGAAGACGGCCGTCATGGCCAAAGCTAAAAGTTTCTTCATGTTATTCGCTTAATCCTAGGTGAATAAAAAATAATATCTCATTTCATTGAACAATGCAAAAATACAGATTTTGACGGAAATAAACTGTAAGATGAAACTGAATTTATTCTAAAGATGCTTAATAACATAATAGCCCCGCCGGCACGTCTCGCCGGGCCAGCGGGGCTGGCCGGCTTTGTCGTGGGCGTCTGTTCTCCGTCCGGCTGTCCGTGTTTCTGCTGCCGGTCTTGTCGTGTTTTTCCGTGTCTGCTTTAGCAGGTTGTCCGGGCTCCGGGGGCTGTTGTAAAAGAATATCCGCACAAAATGACGCCATATGTGTAATATTTTTACTATCTTTGCCCCGATTCACCAGTCCTTTCCCGGGACTGGTTTTAGAGAAGGTCCGATACCCTGTTTGCCAGATGATGCGAATGCCCGGCGACACAGGGGAAGGGAATAATGTGTGAACCCATAAAAATCATTTATACAGATGAGCGAACAAATGAAAAAAATCAAGCAGCTCGTAGAGCTCCGTGCCAAGGCACGTCTGGGCGGTGGCGAGACTGCTATCGAGAAGCAGCATGCCAAAGGTAAGGCAACTGCCCGTGAAAGAATCGACATGCTTCTTGACAAAGGTTCTTTCGAGGAGATGGATATGTTCAAACTTCACCGTTGCCATAATTTTGGCATGGAGAAGAAGCAGTATTTGGGTGACGGCGTCGTAGCCGGTAGCGGAACTATTAATGGCCGTTTGGTTTATGTCTTTGCTCAGGATTTTACGGTGAACGGCGGTTCTCTGTCGGAAACAATGGCCGAGAAAATCTGCAAGGTAATGGACCAGTCGATGAAGATGGGTGCTCCCTGCATCGGCCTGAACGATTCGGGCGGTGCGCGTATTCAGGAAGGCATCAATGCGTTGGCCGGTTTCGGTAATATTTTCCAGCGCAATATTGAGGCTTCGGGCGTAGTTCCCCAGATTTCCGGAATCTGCGGACCTTGTGCCGGCGGTGCCGTATATTCACCGGCATTGACCGATTTTGTTGTCATGCTGGAAGGCGTCAGCTATATGTTCCTGACCGGTCCGGCTGTGGTGAAGACCGTAACAGGCGAGGAAGTTACTCAGGACGACCTGGGTGGTGCCGGCGTACACTCCAAGAAGAGCGGCGTCTGCCATTTTACGGCCAAGACCGAGGAGGAGTTTGCCGCCCTTATCCGCAGATTGCTGAGCTATCTGCCGCAGAACAATATGGAGCATGCGCCGCGGGTGGAATGCACCGACCCCATTGACCGTAAGGAAGATTCACTCAACGAAATTATTCCGGACAATCCGAACATGGCTTATGACATGTACAAGGTGATTGGTGCTGTGGTGGACAACGGCGAGTTCCTGGAAGTGCAGCGCGATTTTGCCCGTAACATTATTATCGGTTTTGCCCGTTTCAACGGTCAGAGTGTCGGTATCGTTGCCAACCAGCCCAGTGTGTATGCCGGTGTGCTTGACTGCAACGCCAGCCGTAAGGCAGCCCGCTTTGTTCGTTTCTGCGACGCTTTCAATATTCCTATTGTCAGTCTGGTGGATGTGCCGGGCTTCCTCCCCGGTACGGGTCAGGAATATAATGCCGTCATCAGCCATGGCGCCAAACTGCTTTATGCTTATGGCGAGGCCACTGTGCCCAAGGTGACAGTGACGCTGCGCAAGAGCTACGGCGGTTCGCACATCGTGATGGGCTGCAAGCAGCTGAAGGCCGACCTGAACTATGCATGGCCGTCGGCAGAAATCGCTGTGATGGGCGCCAGTGGTGCTGTGGCCATCCTTAACAGCAAGGAAGCCAAGAATCAGCCCGACCCGAAGGCTTATCTGGCACAGAAGGAAAAGGAATACAACGATTTGTTTACCAACCCCTACAAGGCCGCTGAGTATGGTTACGTTGATGATGTCATCGAGCCGCGCAATACCCGCTTCCGCATCTGCCGCGCATTGGCACAGCTGGAGAACAAGCGTGAAACCCGTCCGGCCAAGAAGCACGGTAACGTACCTTTGTAAAAAAACGACTGCGGAGGGCCGCATGGCAGCAGGCAGCGTCGGAACATTGAGGTGAAAGCGCTTTCGCTGCTTTGGGGCTTCCGGCCTTTTTAGCGATAGAAAAATGAAAACATTCAAATACAATCTGAACGGTCAGTCATTGGTGATTCGTGTCGATGAGAAGAATGCGACCATTGCCGACTTGCTGGTGGACGGGGAGCATCCGGTCGTTTCCGAAGAAGAAATGCCAGCTTATGCCGTAGCCATCGCGCTGGCACTTATTTCTTATGAAGTAGTGGAAGTGCATGACGAAGAGCCGGGTGTCATTACTCTGACGCCGACTGCAACGCCCTGGGCTGCCCCATCGGCCTTGATGAACCAACTTTAACCGGTGATGTTTCATGCGGTTGGACCGCTTCCGGCACGGAACGGGAAACGAACCGCAGAAAATATCCTTTTCTGAAATCAACTCAACAAAACGATGAAACAGTATAAATATAAAATCAATGGTGCCGAATTTGATGTGACCATCGACAGCATTGTCGGAAACAAGGCACAGGTGGAAGTCAACGGCATTCCTTTTGAAGTGGAAATGCAGGGCTCTGCACTCGTTGAGAGTGATCTGCCCGACCAGGTGGCTGTAGAAGCCGCTCCCGCTGCAACGGCTGCCGCACCGGCCAAGGAGGCTGCTCCCACTGCTCCTGCGGCATCGAAGGCTGCCGGCGCCGGTACTCCGGTCAAGGCTCCGCTTCCCGGCGTTGTAACTAAAGTGCTTGTGGCTGTTGGCCAAAGCGTGAAAAAGGGCGACACCGTATTGGTGCTGGAAGCCATGAAAATGGAGAACAACATCACTGCTGAGGCTGACGGAAGCGTTACCGGTGTTTGTGTAGCGCCCGGCGACAGCGTGATGGAGGGTACGACATTGCTGACCATTGGCTGATTTTAGGCGAGGCTACGCGTTCTTGAAGCGTTGAATTTGCGCGCTCGAGGAATTGCGGTAGCTGTTCGCGAGGTAAAAAAACGGTTCCCTGGGATTTTCCCGGGGAGCCGTTTTTTCTTTGGAAATGTGAGCTGGGACAAATGGAATGGATGTTCGTTCCTGTAAATTGCCGTCTTTTATAAGTGATGTATTTTATTGGGGGCCGGCCGGAATGAGGCGACCGGTGCCGAGAAACGGAACAGACCGCCGGAACAGAGAAGCGGCCTGCTCTCACGGGAAGGAGGGCGACGGCTTGTGGGGATATGGGTTTGGAAAACCAACCGGCAGGCAGATAAAAACTCTCCCGGAACGTTGCGTTTTGCAGCAGTTCCGGGAGATTCTGATTAAGTATAGGATAGCCTTCCTTGCAGGAGGGGGTGGCGCCTTGGTCGCGGTGGATTCTTTTCGGGCGGTTCCTGCTCCGGATGCGCCTTGCCGTGACCGGTTCTTGCCGGGCTGGAAGACGGCAGGGAAGGCGGTGGCCGTTCAATCGTAAGTTGACTGGTAGCCGGAGACTGTCCTTCTCTATTGTTTCCAGAAGGGAAAGAGCGGATGGCTGATGCCTTTTTCGGCCAAGGTACGTATCTGGTAGAATCCTGGTGCGAGGTCGCCGACGTATGCGCTGTTGGAATAGGGGATGACCTTGATGTGGCGGTGGGAAAGGTCGGTGATGAGCAGAAATTCTGCTTTGTCGACATCGGGAACGGTCAGGTAGCCTTCGAGCGGAACCACCTGCATGGACGAGGCCACGGGAGAAAATGTGGTAATGGCTTTTCCTCCGCTTTCGTTGCCGAATACGTCAGTGGCCGTTACGGCATAATGGCCATTTCGGCGTTCCGGCAGTATCGGTTCGAAGGCGTATTCACAGGTCTTCAGTCCCCAGGCCAGCCTCTGCGCCGTTTCTGCATGGAAGGAGTCTGTCTCGCAGAAATATACATTATAGGTAATAGCCGAATCGGAGTGGTTGTCATGGCTCGGCTGCCATTTGATTTCCAGCCGGTTGTCCCTGGCGGAAATGCTGGCGTCGGGCATTGTCGGGGGGATGCTGTCTGCCCATGACATGGGAGGCACCGGTACATGTTCGCTGTAGAAATCGCCGGCAGCGAAGTCGTAGAGTCCCTTGACGTTATCGGTAAAAAAGCGGGAGCGGAAATGAGCTTGGCCGGCTGCACCGATGCTGCGCGTGAAGAACATTTGCCGGCGGATGACATCAAGCTCCCAGTCCTTTTGCCGTTTGTCCAGGAAGTAAATGCCCAGTCCGGGGACAATCTGCCTTCCGTAGCTGTTGTCCTGCCAGTCGATGGCAAATGGATAGAAATGCTTGCCGTCGAAATACATCATGGGGAAGAGAATGTCCATGATGCCTTCACGCAACCACGCTTGTGCGTCCTGATGAACGGCATAACGCGCATTCCAGCCGTAACTGCTTTGCTGGGCAAGGTCGGCGTGTTTGCCTACCGGCGAGCAGCTGAGCTTGACCCAGGGACGTACTTCCTTGATGGCCTTGTGTATTTTCCGGACGACGCTGGTTACGTTTGCGCGTCTCCATTCGTCCTTGTCCTGTCCTTTCCCGTATTTCCGGAACGTGCGGGCGTCATTGAAGGGAATGCCCTGTTCCGGATAGCGGATATAATCGAGGTGGATGCCGTCAACCGGATAGTTGCTGACGATTTCCTTACAGATGCGGGCAATGTAGTCGCCTGTTTCCGGCACTCCGGGGTCCATCATCCATTGGTCACCGCAACGCTGGCACATTTCCGGATGTCGGCTGGGCAAAGCCTTCTTGCCCAATGTGCGGGCGGTCCGGGTTTTGCATATGGGGAATGCGACGACCCATGCGTGCAGTTCCATTCCTCTTTTGTGGCATTCCTCAACGGCAAATTTCAATGGGTCGTAGAGGGGAGCCTGTCCGGCTGTACCGGTGAAAACTTCGTCCCAGGGTTCAATGGCTGAAGGGTAGGCTGTTGTGGCGCGGATGCGTGTTTGAAATAACAGCGTATTGATGCCGGCCTGTTGCAGCTGGTCAAGGATGGCGCACAGTTCCTTTTGCTGGTCTTCTGCTCCCGCCGCGCTCCGTGCCGGCTTACCGGGCCAGTCGAGACCGCTGAGAGTAGTGAGCCACATGGCGCGAACTTCTTTCCGTGGCGAGCGGAAGCGCTCGTCGAGCGTGAAAAGGGTTTGTGCGCCTGCCGACATGGCGGCAAGAGCGGCAAGAAGGATGGAATATATTCTTTTTCGCATGGTTCCTGATGTGTCTTTACGGGAGGGCCGGGGGACGGTTCTTATGGGTTTGCTGCTGTTGGCGGGACGTGCCTGTTTCGCAAGTCTTCGGCCTTTTTCAGGTCATTTTGTGCCTGGCGGGGCAGGTCCATCTTCTCCAGCAGCCTGGCTCTGTGTGTGTATAGGGTTGCATTGTCGGGCTGTAGCTGGATGGCCTTGTCGTAATCGGCTCTGGCTGCCTCATACATGTTTTGCCGTTCTGCCATTTCAGCCCGTGCCAGCAGTCCGTCAACCGATTGCGGATGAGTTCCGACAAAGACGTCAAGCCGGTGGAGTGCTTCGGCATGTTGCCCCAGGTCTTCGTAGACCAACGCCAACAGGATCAGGGCACTTTCGTTGTCGGAGTCTTCGCGCAGAATTTCCTCCAGGTCGAGTTTTGCCTTCTCGGGATGTCGTTCGGCCGTGTGTACCGCCGAACGGAGGAACAGTAGGCGGTGGCGTTGCTCCTGGTTGAGCTGCTGCCGCTGGATGGCCTCACAGTCGAGCATGGCGGCCTTGGCATTTTGGATTTCCAGATAACACGAAGCCCGATCAAAGCGGATGTCAATGTTGTTCGTGTGCTCCTTAAGCAATTCTGTAAACAATCCGATGGCTTTCCGGTATTGGCCGTGTGCCATGGCTATTTTGCCCAAATAGTGACGTACGATGTAGTTACCCGGTGCCTGCGGACGTAATTTAAGCGCTTCGGTCAGCAGGCTTTCTGCCACTTGGAGCGAATCGCGGTAGAGGGCGTTGAAGGCTCGCGTGAGATTGTCCTTGTATTGCAGCGAGTCGGCTTTGAGTTTTTCCTTCATTCCCGGTTCCTCCTTACGGTAGTCTTCCACGTTTTTTGAGCGTACGCCGCCACCCGGGCCCAACTCAATGATGGTTTGTGCCTGTGATGGAAGAAGCGGAAGCAGGAATATGACAAACAGCAGATATCTCTTCATGCTGACAAAGTTACGAAAAAAAACGGAACCGGTAGGGTGCATTTTCTGATGTCTTCTGCTGTTGTGTAAAGTCGGGACGCTGAGGCTGTCATGGTAAACAAAAGGAAATGAAACGCCTATCTGTCAATATGTATACGAGCCCCAGGCAGAGTAAAAAAACTGGTTTCAGTAAAAAAAATAAATCTTAACCTTTCATCGTACATTTTTTTTCGTACTTTTGCCGTGCAATTTTAAATGTGTATACTTCCAAATGGACGACTATCACGCGGAAAATAGAGTTTGACGGGACGGACGGGAACCAAGGTTTTTCCTCCGTCTATATATTATTGTCTGGAGGAACAGCCTATGCGAACTTACTGGAACATCAACCATACTTTGCGCACCCTGGAGCAGTGGGAACCCAATTGCTGGGTACAGATTACGTGTCCATCCTCTGATGACGAGGATTTCCTGTTCAATACACTGAAAATTCCCGATTATTTCCTGGACGACATCCGCGATAAGGACGAGCGGGCCCGTTATGACTATGACGACGGCTGGACGCTCATCATTCTGCGTATACCTTATGTCAAGGAAGTGCGGTCGCGTACGCCTCACACGACGATTCCCTTAGGAATTATTCTCAATAAGGGAGTCTGCATTACGGTGTGCAATTACGAAACCAATATGATGATTGATTTCGTGTCCTATCAGCAAAAACGTAATTTGGGTTTCACCGATTCGGTCGACCTCGTTTTCCGTCTTTTCCTTTCCTCCGCGGTGTGGTATCTGAAGCGGTTGAAGCAAATCAGCATTCTGATTGATGAGTCGAAGCGGAATCTGGACCGGAAGGTTGATAATGCAGATTTGATAGGTCTGTCCCGTCTGCAGGATAGCCTTACCTATTTCATCACTTCTATCCGTGGCAATGAAACGCTGTTGTCAAAGCTCAAGTTCAAGCTGCCGGTGGATGAACTCGACGCCGATTTGATAGAAGACGTCACCATTGAGATGAATCAGGCGCGTGAAACGACGAATATCTATGCGAACATCCTGGAATCTACCATGGAAACCTATGCCAGCATCATCAACAACAACATGTCCGGAGTCATGAAGCAGATGACTTCTGTTTCCATTATTCTCATGTTCCCCACACTGATTGCAAGTATCTTCGGTATGAATCTTGTTTCTGGGTTTGAGGAATCGAAGTGGGGATTTCCCGTTGTTGTGATACTTTCTGTCCTTGTAACGGCAACCTTTTATGGCTGGTTCCGCAGAAAAACCTGGATTTGATTCTGTTCCGGGAAAAAAAGGAGTAAAAACTTTGCCATAACCGTAGAAATAGTTTTATTTGCAATTTGTAGCACGTTGCCAACGTGCCGAGCGAAACCTTTACATCATAAGTAAATCGTAAAAAGTCAATTATGGACGAGAACAAAATTCCCGTAGTGGAAGAGACTACCATGGAGGCCCCTGTGGCTGGAAATGAAAATGCCGCCGAGAGTGAAGTGAAGACTGAAGCCGAAGTGACGGAAGAGGGGGCAACCGAAGAAGAACCGGTTGCCGAGAAGCAAGCGCGTCAATTGCCAGCTTCGAAAACTGAGGTAATTGCCAGATTGAAAGAAATTGTGCACGATGGCGGAACGGCTGAGCGTAGCGAGTTGGAGGCACTGAAGCAGACTTATTATCGCCTGCGTAATGCTGAGGCTGCTGCAGAGCGTGACGCCTTTGTTGAGAATGGAGGTGCGGTCGAGGATTTTGTTCCGTCTCCTGATGCCGAAGAGGAAAATTTCAAGGCACAGATGTCGCTTATCCGTGAATTGCGGGCCAAGGCTGTAGAGGCTGCAGAGAAGGAAAAACAGGAGAATCTGGAAAGGAAATTGGCTATCCTCGAAAAAATCAAGCAGATGGGGGAAACTCCCGACGAAGCCGACAAAAATTATGAAACTTTCAAGCAGTTGCAGACTGAATGGAAGGAAATCAAGAATATACCTGCCGAGCGGGCAACGGAATTGTGGAAGAATTATCAGCTCTATGTGGAGAATTTCTACGACCAGTTGCGGTTGAACCATGAATTCCGTACGTACGATTTCAAGAAGAATCTGGAAATCAAGACTCGCCTTTGTGAAGTGGCAGAAAGTCTGGCTACGGTGGACGACCCCGTTTCCGCTTTCCATCAGTTGCAGAAGTTGCATCATGAGTTCCGCGAAACAGGCCCTGTGGCGAAGGAACTTCGTGAGGAAATCTGGACCCGTTTCAAGGAAGCTTCAACGATAGTGAACAAGCGTCACCAGGCGCATTTTGAAGGCTTGAAAGCTCAGGAAGAAGAGAACCTGGCAAAGAAAGAAGCCTTGTGTGAAAAGGCAGAAGCCCTGTTGGCTGCCGAATACAAGTCTTTTGCTGACTGGGATAAGGCAACGAAAGAGGTGCTTGATGTGCAGAGTGAGTGGAAGACTATCGGCTTTACTCCCCGCAAGATGAATAATAAAATCTTTGAGCGCTTCCGTGCTGCTTGTGACAGTTTCTTCCAGAAGAAAACGGAATTCTATAAGTCGACCCGTGAAACCTTTGCAGCCAATCTTGCTGCCAAGAATGCGCTGTGTGAACAGGCAGAAGCACTGAAAGAAAGTACGGACTGGGTGGCTACTGCGAACAAACTGGTTGTCTTGCAGAAGGAATGGAAAACCATCGGACCGGTGGTGCACAAGGTGTCGGAAACCGTATGGACGCGGTTCAATTCTGCATGCAACTATTTCTTTGAACGGAAAGCAGCCGCCACTTCCGGACAGCGCCAGGAAGAAGAGGCCAATCTGGAGAAGAAGAACGGCATTATAGCCCGTTTGGAGCAGCTCTTCGAGGAGCGTCCTGACAGCATGTTGCAGGCTGTGCGTGAACTCCAGGCCGAATGGAATACTGTGGGACATGTGCCTTTCCGCAAGAAAGAGAAAATATACAAGCGCTATCGTGAAATTTGTGATAAGATTTACAAGGAGTTGCATGTAAGCGCCGGTCACCGTCATCTTGAGAATTTCAAAAAGAACGTATTTGAAAAGAGCGGAAATGAACTGACACGTGAACGTGCCCGTCTCATGACAGCTTATGAGGCTAAGAAACAGGAAATCCAGAACTACGAAACCAATCTGACGTTCTTTAACTCCAAGTCGAAAACAGGCAATAGCCTGATGGGCGAGATTGAAAGTCGCATAGAGCGGTTGAAGAGTGACCTTCAGTTGTTGCTGGAAAAAATCAATGCTGTTAATGAACAGATGAAGAACGAGGAGAAATAACATTCTCCAGCGATAAAAGTTTCATAAACCGCCGGAAGGAGAAAACAGTACTCTTTCCGGCGGTTTTTGCTGACTACACGACTTTGTGCGGGTGCGGAAGCGGTTCGGTCCCGCCAGTAAAAACCGTGTTTGCCGGTGCTCTTACATTTACATTATGCCATGTGGCTGTATGGTCTGGCGTTTTCCGCGGTGAGAGGAGTTCGGAGATATTACTTAACGTAAGTTCGGTATAACTACTACAAAGAGTACACCACAGTATGTAGTGTACTAAAAAAAGTTGACACAAATTTTAGAAGTATGCGTACTTATAAAG
>ENA-OZFV01000249-OZFV01000249.1-human-gut-metagenome-genome-assembly--contig:-NODE-249-length-29804-cov-4.860500_pt1 | contig 29804 bp, 31 predicted proteins | sample MGYA00245110_ERZ653645 | MGnify/ENA primary metagenome ERZ653645 (study PRJEB26926, sample SAMN06165144) | human gut metagenome | biome: ENVO:00009003; feature: ENVO:2100002; material: ENVO:00002003... | reverse complement strand
ACGAGATGTAGCTCCGTCTCGTGGGCTCGGAGATGTGTATAAGAGACAGCCACAATAGTACCTGTTTTGATAAAAAAGACCCGTGATTGTCACTTTCGACATTAAAAAACTAATGTAATCAGTGGATAAGCGATAAGTTGCACACCGATGACACAGAAGATGATCGCAAGCCGAGCGGTATCACAAAAGCAGACCGGGAAGCGAGAAAATCAGACGACCTTCTCGACGCGATTTTCCCTTGCGGTAAATGTGTCAACTTGAATTGACAAAATCATTGCTATATGGTAGTATAATTCAATTTACAAAGTCGAAAACCAACTAAGTCAATATATTAATAGGAGTTACTATTATGAATTTCTATCTTTCCGAGGTCCCGTTTTCTCGATTCGGCTCGTATATGGCTCTCGCCGAGCTGCCGGATTGGTGGCAAGGGCATAAAATTGAACACGGTATCTATTTGAAGAATGTCAGCGGGTCGACGCAGAACCCTATCGTCGCTAAGTTTATTTTTTCTGGCGACGAGCTTTCCGCAGACTTAGACGGCGGTTCGCTGTCTCTCGTTTCGGGAGATTTCAAATGTGATTTTTGCTTCCCCGACCCCGAAACGCTTATTATTCGCGGGGGCAGATCCGCTGTATTGACTCTTGACTTTATGACCGAAAGCGGACCTTATGACTACATTTATGAGTTCGACGCGGACGGACGCCATTGCTATGCCGAAAACTGTTACAAAAACAACACGAGCTATGTCGTATGGGCGCAGGAGGGAGATATTTATTTAGAACAGAATTGGTCTGAGCAGTCGTCGGAGTTTTCAAGGCTGAATATTGCCGGTACGGACGGCTTTTTGCTGATAATTAAGGAGACGCAGATAGAGTGGGACAGAAAATGTCCCGAGTACGATTTTGAAGCCTGTCGCGAGAAAGTCGCGCGTGAGTTTTCGGAGTTTTACAAAAGCTATCCCATACTTCCGAAAGAATATGAAGAAGTATCAGTTCTCGGTGCGTATATCAACTGGTCGGCATATGTTATGCCGCGAGGGTTCTTAAAGCACCATGCGATGCTGATGTCAAAAAACCACATGACAAATGTCTGGAGCTGGGATCACTGCTTCAACGCGCTTGCGCTGTCATACAAAAATCCGTCTTTGGCATGGGAACAGTTCATGATAATGTTTGATTTTCAGGATAAATCGGGCAGACTTCCTGACAGCGTGAACGATTCAAAGGTGATATGGAACTATGTCAAGCCGCCGATACACGGATGGACGCTCAAGAAAATACTTGAAAACGGTATGACGCTCACTAAAAATCAGCTTACAGAGGCATACTCTGCACTTGAAAAGCAGACGCTTTGGTGGATAAATTACCGCGACTTTGATGGCGACGGTGTCTGTGAATATGTCCACGGAAATGATTCGGGCTGGGACAACTCGACGGTATTTGCAACTGTTCCGCCGATAGCTTCTCCAGATCTGCAGGCGTTTTTACTTGTGCAGATGGCTATGCTCGCCGAACTTGCAGAGAGCCTTGGTATGCCTCAAGAGAGTGACAATTGGAAAGCAAGATTCGAGAAGGCCTCAAGCAATTTTTTGGAGAAGTGCTTTGTAAACGGTCTGCCGACAGCATTTCAGAGCGGCACTCACAAGGTTGTTGAAAACCAAAGTCTTCTGCCGTATCTATGCCTGATTTTGGGCGACAGATTGCCGAAAGAGTATCGGAAAAATATGATAGACAAGTTAAAATGTGGAAGATTCATCACTGATCACGGCTTTGCGACGGAGAGCCTTGACAGCAATTGTTACCGACCTGACGGCTACTGGCGCGGTCCGATATGGGCACCGTCAACGGTTATTTTGTGCGACGGACTGAGCAGGTGCGGCGAGATTGACCTCGCCAAAGAGACCGCCCGAAAATTCCTTGAAATGGCAAAGCAAAGCGGCTTTGCTGAGAACTATAGCGCCGTAACAGGCGAGGGCTTACGCGACAGGGCGTATACTTGGACTTCAAGCGGGGTGTTTATTCTCGCGGAGGAATACTTGAACAGTCGTGCTTGATGTAGGATAAACTTGCTTCCAGGCAGAAGTCCAGTGGCAGTAAACAGTGTCATCTGCGTATCATCGGATATTTCTGCTATACCGTTACGGAGTTCATATTCCGTAATGCCGTTTGCACCATATTTTCAAATATAGATACAGCAGTATATGCAAAAAAAGACGTATTTTAAGGCGAATGACATCTTTTGGACGTACAAAAGTCAAAAAAACATCCAAGAGTGACCAAGTATATAGAATCCGGGAAAGCCCATTTTCCAAGGGCTTGCAAGGATATACAAGAGTAACCTGAGCAATCAAAAAAATTCCCGACGATGAAAAGTCTCAATTAGTGTACGGATTCACTGAGAATTATGGAAATCCATAGACGTTCAAATGCGTCCAACCTTGCCCCGAAAGTACTACAAATCCATTGGTTTTGCCATTGTAATACTACGGGCATTACTGATTAACCAATTACCCAAGAAAACATTTTTAATATTATGGGGAATAGTAATGGTTCGATTAGTAATACCTTTTACCGCACCTTCGGCATTCAGTATCTATTCGTTAATACCGGAAAAAGAACAAAGCATTCTTCAAAGGGACTGGGATATGATGATGTAATAGTCATAAACGGCAAAAATGAAACATATGGCTTCCCGACAAAAGTTGAAGATGATCCGGTGCTTTCGTTGGTTATAAAAGGGGATCGGTCTATAGATTATGCAGAAGAACGTAGACTCTTTTATGTTGCAATGACCAGGACCAAAAACAGGGTATTCTTTGTGGCTCCTGAAGCCAATCCGGTTCTCTATGGTGAACTGGATCTGAATGACGTTGTATTCAATATTGTTAAGGCTTGGCAAAATGTTAGCAGGATTAAATTCTATGGTATGACAGTATTTTGCGAGGTCCTATGTGGTGAGGAGAACAAACGGATCCAGGACAATAAGCTGGATAAGATTCCGGAGTATGGAATCTATAAGACGCTTTCAGGAGATGCAGTAAGAACCGTAGTCGACTGGATGATTTCGGAACACTATATTCTAAAAACCAAGGGAAAGTATCCCGTTCTCCATTCAACTTATGAGGGATTGCATTATTCAGAGAGTATTACAGAGGGTAAGCTTAAAAAGCTAAAGAAACAACTGGGAGGGAATAAGATACCGTTTGATATGTAACGGCATTTGGTATTAAGCATGGATGCAAAAGAAGCATTAAAAGTCTACTTTGGTTATGATTCCTATAAACCCGGACAGGAAGAGATCATTGATTCGATTCTTGCAGGAAAAGATGTATTGGCAATCATGCCGACGGGATCAGGTAAGTCAATTTGTTATCAGGTACCTGCATTACTCTTGCCAGGTATTACGATTGTTATTTCACCGCTTATTTCACTTATGCAGGATCAGGTCAAAGCATTGAATGAGGCGGGGATCAAGGCAGGATATATTAACTCTTCATTGACGGAATCACAGATATCTACAGTATATGCCAGAGCACTTGATGGAGCATATAAGATCCTGTATGTTGCGCCGGAACGCCTTGAAAGTTATGAGTTTACTAATTTTGTTGACAAAGTCGGTATCTCAATGGTTACGGTAGATGAGGCCCACTGTATTTCTCAATGGGGCCAGGACTTCAGACCAAGCTATCTTAAAATAGTGGATTTTATAGATGGTCTGAGCAAGAGACCTATAGTAAGTGCCTTTACAGCTACAGCAACTGAAGAAGTAAAAAATGATATTTCATGTGTTCTTAAACTGAAGGATCCCAAGATCGTGGTGACCGGTTTTGATCGTGAGAATCTGTATTTTGATGTGGAAACGATCAAGAAGAAGGATGACTATGTTTTGGAATATATCAAAAATCATCCTGAGGACAGCGGCATCATATACTGCGCTACAAGAAAAAATGTAGATGCATTGTATGAACTTCTTTCAAATGCTGGAATTCCGGTAGCAAGGTATCATGCCGGAATGAATAATGAAGACCGTAAAGAAAGTCAGAATGATTTCATATATGACAGATCGCCTGTGATCATAGCTACAAATGCATTCGGTATGGGTATTGATAAATCCAATGTCCGATTTGTTATTCATTACAACATGCCGCAGAGCATGGAGAACTACTATCAGGAAGCCGGCCGTGCGGGGAGAGACGGTGAACCGTCACAATGCATACTGCTGTTCTCGGCTCAGGATATTATGATAAACAAGTTCCTTTTGGATCATAAGGATTTTACGGATATTCCATATGAAGATATTGAACTGATCAGGCAAAGGGATGCAAAAAGACTTCAGATCATGGAAGGATATTGCAGAACATCCGGATGCCTTCGAAACTATATCCTTGAATACTTCGGAGAGAAGCGCAACGAGCCTTGTGACAGCTGCGGAAATTGCCATAGAGAGTTTGCTGAGATTGATATGACAGAGGATGCCAAGCTGGTCATCAATTGTGTATGGGAAACAAAGGGCAGATATGGATTGAATATAATCCTTGGAACTCTCCTTGGCGCGAACAGAGCCAGATTAAAAGAACTTGGAACCACTGAATACAAGACATACGGTGCGTTAAAGAGTCGATCTGAATCAGAGCTGAGGCTCCTTATCAGCCAACTGCTTTTGGATGGATATCTTTACCAGACTGCAGATAAATATAGCGTGATCCGCTTAGGAAATATAGATCCTCTTAAGGAAGCGAGTGCACGTGTCTTGATCAGAACATACGAAGACAGAGAACCTGAAAGACAGACTAGAAGCCGTAGCAGGAGAAGCACTGATTCTCTTACTAAGGCCGGATACGAATTATTTGAGACTCTCCGCCAGTTGAGACTGACTATTGCAAGGGAAGAGGGGATGCCGCCATATATTGTCTTCAGTGATAAAACATTGATAGACATGAGTGTTAAGGCTCCGCGGGACAGATTATCTATGCTGGGAGTATCGGGAGTCGGTGAAGCAAAGTATGAGAAATACGGTGAGAGGTTTATAGAGGCTATAACGGCTTTTATAGATGAGAATCCTGAATCGGTAACAAGCATCAAAGATGATGACGATACTGCAGAAGTAAGGGTTAAGTCGGCAAGGAAGCGGAGGAGTCGAAAAGGAACTTTTTATCTTAATCCTGAGGATGAGGAAAAGTTCGAATACTGCGACCTCTATCTTGTAGGTGAGATCAAGGATGAACTGAATAGGATTACTTCCGGAAATAATGTTAAACATATATTTGGAACGGATATCTATAGATTCCTTACAGAAAAAGGGTATGTGGAAGAGCGGAATATCAATGGCAGATCTGTGCAGGTTCCGACAGAGATCGGTCAGACGAAGGGCATTATTGCTGTTGAACAGACCAGTAAAATAGGCACGGTATATACTGTGCTGAAGTATCCTCACACGGTTCAGAAAGAAATAGTTGAGCATTATATAGAGATCCGTGATCAGGTTGCCACCACTGAGGACGAGGAAGAAGATGTAGCAGAAAATGCTTCTTTTGACCGTGCTGCATACAATCGGAAGATGAACAGACCTGACGGAGCCGGTGCATCCTGGTCAGAGGAAGAGGATAAGCAGCTTGATGAAGAGTTTAATGGTGGCATGAAGATTTTCGAAATTACGAAGATTCACAATCGAACTAATGGCGCAATTCGTGCAAGACTCAGAAAACATGGGCTGATAGAGTGAGTAAGAGGGTGTTTAACTATGTTATATAGGCTCAGTAAAGAAGATAATACAATTGAGTTAATGCCTTATGCTGATTTTGAATCCTTGGCAAAAAAAGAGAAGGATCTTGAAAATCTTTTGGCTGAAAATCTTGGCGATTTCTATATAGAAGATGGTCAGCTGATGCGTATTTTTCAAGAAAGAGCTAGGCAGGAGGAGCCAGATCTTTGTGCATTAGATAAGAACGGTAATCTTGTTCTGGTTGAATTAAAACGTGGAGAGGTTCAGGGCGATACAACCATACAGGTGATGCGCTATGCCCAATCTCGGGGTCAGAAGTCATATTATGATTTGAACGAGGCGTATGCAAAGTATTGTGATAAATATAAGCTCCCCAAACAGGAATTGAAAGAAGCACACGAAGATGCATTTGGGCTGGATTCTGCTTTGGATTACGTACAATTCAATAGAGAGCAGAAAATGATAATAGTTGGTAGCTCCTCTGATAGCAGGTTGGTTTCTGCTGTTGATTATTGGAAAGCACAAGGGCTTAGTATCGATTTTATTCCGTACCGTATTTATTTGATAGGTGATGAGTATTATTTTGAATTCTTTTCAAAACCATATGATACGCATGTAAATCCGAAAGATAGAAAAGGTATTATATTTGATACCAACTTTGCATATGATGAGAACTCCATCTGGGATATGTTCCTCAAACATAAGGTTAGCGCTTACGGATCTGTAGCTGGATCGGTAAACAGCTTTCAAAAAGGTGATTATGTTTTGTATTATCACAAGGGATATGGAGTCGTTGGTGCTGGAAAAATTAAATCGGATACTAAGGAAAACAAGGAATATAAGAGGGATTATGAATTGTTCCGTGAAGTAGAATTGTTGACTCCGGAGATATCCAAGATTGAAGATATTCGATATATATCATATTCAGAACTCTGTGAGTTGTTAAACAATCCATGCGGATCTCCTACGCACTGACCGGAGACAGGACGGCTCCGGCTATGAACGGCATTATGATAAAGTGCCACACTCACAAATGTACCAGAGTAGTGACCCTCAAAAATTTTACAGAGGGGCAGATCCTCGAGAGAACGGATGCTCTCGGAAAGTGCTACTTATAAGCTTTAGCAATCAGGACGAAATCAAGCGTGCATGACACGCATAATGACAACTATACAAACGAACAAGTTCGTTTGTCGGGGTTACAGACAACTTATAGTTACAGAAAAACTGAATGAGGGCTTCATGATATGGGGGCATGACCCACCGCGGACGCATGAAAAGATAACCGGTAAAACGGAGTCTTTTCGTGCGTTTTGTTTATTGTAACGGACACAACAGTACATCTCTTTTTTCCGGTTCGCCCGGAAAGAGGAGAAGATGAACATATCTATTAAGGAAGAAACATTAGGACAGAGGATCAGAGCACAGCGTATCAGACTTGGAATGACCCAGGAGGAACTGGCAGAAGCATTATATGTAGAGAAGTCTATAATCCCCTACTACGAGAATGATAAGAAGGAGATGAGAGCCAGCGGTCTGGCAGAGATCGCCAAAGTACTTCAGACTGCGCCGAATTATCTGCTGGGTTTTGCAGATAATAATGATGGATTTGCGGACGAAGCGCTTGGTTTGTTGCGAGATGTGAAGGATCAGTCTGTAAGAGAGATTCTTTTGAAGCAGATCAGGGCACTGATTTGAAAAATGTATTGCTTTTGTCCGTACATTGGCTTATAATATGGGTAAAAGAAAGGGGCGTGATGATATGGCAGCTAAATCAGCAAATCTTTATGCAAGAATAGAGCCGGATGTTAAAGAACAGGCTGAGGAAATTCTGGCTACTTTGGGGATCCCGGCATCTAATGCTATCAATATGTTTTATAAGCAGATCATTCTAAATAGGGGGCTTCCGTTTGAGGTAAAGATTCCAACTGCGGAGACCTGTTGATATTTCGAGAATGAACGCAGAGACTTTGGACATGGAACTTGAGAAAGGATATGCGGATATGCAGGCAGGGCGTACCAAATCTGCAGCTCAGGTTTTTGCGGATATCCGAAGGGATTATAATGTATGAAATATGATGTTACCTTTACGGAGCAGGCTGAGAACGATCTTCGCGGTATCTTTGAGTATATAGCATTTGATCTTCTTTCGCCTGAGAATGCAGCCGGACAGCTTGACCGGATCGAAGAAAAAATCCTTTCCTTGGGAGAGTATCCGGAGAAGTTCCGGCAATATGAAAGAGAGCCCTGGAAGAGTCGAAATACACGAGTTGTGCCTGTTGATAATTATGTTATTTTCTATATCCCCGATAAGACAAAGACTGCTTGAAGCTTGAAAAAAGCACTTGAGTAAAATAAGACTTGGGTCAAATGACAAAGTAAGTTCCAGTTTGACAAAGTAAATGTCCGGTCGATCCCTGCCCTACATGTGGGCAGGGATTTTTCTGCGCAAAAACTGCTTAAAAACAGATGATTTTTGGAAAAACATAGCGTAAAATAGACCTTATACAAGGAAAAAAGGGCATAGTAAACCGCAAGTGGGATTTTTCTGTTTTTTCGCCTTAGTAAATTCCACCCGTATAGGCAGGCCTATGTGGCTGTGTCCCGGTATGTCATGTCAGTTAAAAGAATTCATCTTTGGAGAGAAAACAGTGGCTCTGTTCATCCCAAAGAAGCTGCGTGTCAGATCCTTTCCAGCAGTCCCACGGACCACTGGAATAGCCAAATCTGATACGAAAAGCCTGCAGGTAGTTCAGGGGCATTCCGTCGGAATCCATGTAATTCCATGGGTTCGATTCGACTTCATTGCCCTGTCGTACCCACTTACGGAGACAGCAGCGTTCCCTGAGTGTCATGGGAACCACTTCTTCCATCTCCTGCAATGCTACTAAATTAACCTGGTAATCAATGGAATCCTTATCTGCTCTCATGGCTGTCCTCCTTGTGAAAAATGGATCGATTGAGTGTCACGTCCTGGGGAGGAACTCTGTGGCACCCAAGAAGATCCAGGATCTCCTGCCCATACAGAAAAGAAAACACATCATAAGGGCATTTATTCCCCAAACTTTCCCGGCTGTAGGAATTGATATGATCCATCATAAGACAGATATCTTCCTGCGAGTAGGGTGAAAAGTCCGTTCCTTTCGGAAGAAAACAGCGTATAAATTCATGGTTACGTTCTGCGGAGCCTTTCTGGTAGGGAGAGCCTGGATCGCAATAAAAAATATGGGTGCGCAGATTTCCCTGCCGGTCGTATTCGATTGCTCTCGGATTTGAAAATTCGGTACCATTATCTGCAAGACAGACTTTAAACAGTGAACAGAAACGATCCGGACGCAATTCCAAGTAAAGCCGTTCAAAGATATCGATCACGGACTGGGAGTCATTGTGGTCACGGAGAAAAGCAATCATAAATTCTGCTTTCACGAAGTGAATGGTAAGAAGAACCTTACTGCCCTTTTTCCCTTCCACCGAATCCAGCTGAGTGATTGCAAGATCAGGATATTCCAGAAGATATCCTTTAAAATCTTCATAAGTGCGTCCGATCCGACAGGCTTTGTCGACTTTCAGGTGGCATTTTACCTTACGCGCATTATAGCGGATCTTTCTGGGAAGATCGATGTTCATGGCAGAGATAATGCGTGCATCGATCAGCCGGTAAATAGTTCTTTCGCTTACTGTGAGAGAATCCGCATTGGTAGCACAAATGTGGTGTGGAGACTGCTTTTTTCTAATCAGCGGAGAAATAAATTCGTCAAGATAGCGGATTTCTTCCTCTGAATAAGAAAGACCGGATCTGGCTTCCGAAAGAACATCCCGGTATTCCCGGTGGGCAAAATCAGCATTGTATACCCTTTTTTCAAGACTGCATACAGCCCGTTTTCCACAGCCGTTACAGACATAAGGCGGTTTCAGAAGACGTTTGCAGGTCTCTTTTTCGAAATCTTTACACAGAGAATTGCACATGGAACAGCGCCTGCATAAAGTATATTTTCTGGCAGCATGGCATTCTGTGCAGATGTGGGATTTCGGACAGGAGACCCGTTTGGTACAGCTGTTGTAGGGAAGATGATAGGCACCTACTTTGCGGTACTGGAGATGATTCCGGATCTCCTTGGAAATAGTGGATGGATCTTTTCCAAGTGAAGAAGCAATCGAGGAAAAGGATTCTTTATTATCAAGCATCAGCTGTATTTTAGATCTGTCATCGAGACTCAAATGTTTATTTTTACTCATTACAACACCTCCGAAAAAGATCCGGGACACAGCAGATAAAATATAGCATAAAAGGGGAAAAGTTCGCCAGAGTAACTTCTACCTAAGGTTTTGCCGAAGTAACTTCTGGTTTAAAGAGAAGGAGACTAGAATTTAGTTTGGCAATTGAGTATAAGACAAAGACTGCTTGAACACAAATAAATAGGGTTAAGGAAACTATATAATCTGCCGATATAACAAGTAGCGATGGAAGCGTGTTTTTCAATGGATTGAATTTCGTTGAAAAATGCGCTTTTTCTTTTGAGGATAAACATCGTATTACATATATTTGGAGAAGCCTTATGAATATTTGCATGAATCTAAAAAAGGAAGAGCCTAAAAAGATTACGACAACAAAAGAACTGGCTCAGTATATCTTAGAAAGCGGAAATGACGTAGAAAAGATGTCTGAAGAAGACCGCTCAAGGATGGATGCCCAGATAACTGCCAAGCTTCAGTCGGGGAAAAAGCTTTCGCAGAAGGAAATGGATTATTTAAGAAAAACCAATCCCATCATGTACGCACATGCTTTGAGGGTACAAAGAATGGCAGAAGCTGTAGAAGAACAGCTAAAGCATGCAAAGAGCAAGGAAGAGGCTGACCGGATCATATCTTCTGCCCTAAGTGGCATATCAAAAAATGATCCTGACAGGGAGTACATCTTTGCGGCTGTCAACCGTATTTCGACAGAATTTCATAAATCAGGTGCTTATGAGAAACTCCCGAATACAGTTGAAGAGGGAGATAAAGAGGGAAAAGAAAGCGGAGATATTTTTTCTGATGCGGACGATAAAGAAGACGATGGTTTTGATTTAAAGAATTGGAGCCCACTTAGAGAAGTATATGACAGTATGCCCACATTTTCTGTAGGAGTGTAAATGTAAGCAGAGTATCTGGGATGGAAAATGGCAGATCCTACGATGAGGTCGTAGATAAGGCCGTTGAGGTCGTGAACAGCGGCATCACCCAGAGACCTGACTTCGATATCGATTCCTTAGGAGAAATAAAGGGTTGTGGTGCTTTTTGTGCGCTTTGTGGCGCATGTCGGTGGTAAATTCGTTTGATAATCAGATATACAAAAAATGTGTTAATTCCACTTAGAGCTTATGACTTCTTTGAGTGCATCTTAGAGGCGATGCTTGACGAGGTACATTATATCGCTGTCGGCGTGGTGCATGAGGATAAAGAGTTGCGCTGTACCGTGATGACCGTCTAAAAATGTGTAAAGTGTTGAATGATTCACTCATGAAATGTGAAAACGGAATTGATAATCACGCATGATTTGTGTATAATAAGACTGAACACTTTTGTGAGAGGATGATTACTATGTATTTGAAAAGAAAGGTTGACTTCTTTCTTGAGGAGTGGAAAGCGGATAAAAACAGAAAACCGCTTATTATTAAGGGAAGCAGACAAATCGGAAAGACGGAATCCATTCTGCACTTTGCCAAAGAGCATTATGAGAGCATCATTGAGGTAAACTTTGTTCGTGATGAGAAATACAAGGGCATTATTGCCGATGGTTATGAGGCCGCCGACGTTATTAAAAACATTTCACTGATTGACCCGTCAAAAAAATTCGTGCCCGGGAAAACACTTATATTTTTTGATGAGATTACAGAATTTCCGGAAATCGCTACATCTCTTAAATTCTTTTGTATCGACGGCCGCTTTGATGTGATTTGCAGCGGATCCATGCTGGGTGTCAATTACAAAAAAATTGAAAGCAACAGCGTAGGATACAAAAAGGACTACGAGATGTTCTCCATGGATTTTGAAGAGTTTTTGTGGGCAAAAGGCTATGGAAATGAAACAGTGGAAAACCTGCTTTCCCACATGAAAGCATTTATACCTTTCAGTGAATTGGAGATGGATGTTTTCCATTCCATGTTCTTGGACTATAATATCCTTGGCGGTATGCCTGCGGTTGTCCGTGAGTATATCGAAAGAAATACCTTTGAGGGCACGCTTGATATACAAAAACAGCTTATTGCAGACTATAAAGAGGACATTCGCAAATATGCCTCTGGCGTTGATCAGACAAGGATTATCAATGTATTTAATCGTGTTGCGCCTCAGCTTGCCAGAGAAAACAAGAAATTCCAGATTTCCAAGGTGGCCTCCGGCGCAAGATTTCGGGATTACAGGGGGCGTGCTGAGTGGCTCTGCGATGCCGGTATGGTAAATATCTGCTACTGCATGGAATTTCCCGAACTGCCTCTTGGCGGCAATTACGAGCCGGACACCTTTAAGTTGTATTTTTCCGATACAGGTCTTTTGGTGTCGATGCTGGACGATGAATCTCAGGAAGATTTAAGAGCCAACAGGAATCTTGGGGTTTATAAGGGAGCACTCTATGAAAATATGGTGGGTGAAGCCCTGATTAAGCAAGGGTATAAGCTGTTCTATTACAAGAAGGAGGATTCCACATTGGAAGCAGATTTCTTTATTCGTTCAGCAGTATCCCTGATTCCCGTTGAGGCTAAGGCAAAGAGTGGACGTGCAAAATCCATGAAAACACTGATTGCCTCCGAACATTACCCAGATATCCGATACGGTATCAAGCTGTCAAAAAACAATATTGGACATGAGGACAAAATATATACCTTCCCATACTTTTGCTCTTTCCTGCTCAAAAGATTTATGTCCGGTTTCCATGCAGAGGAAGAAGCGGAATAACAAAGTAAGATGGGGTATTTAGCCAGGAATTGCATATATAATAGTGTCAACAAAAATACAACAGAGTTCAGAATAAGACTATGAAGCGAGGTGGTGGATATGGAAAAAGACCCGTTTAAGGAATATTTGAGGGAGTCTGAACCGGATAAAGCTCATAAGGGGTATGCTTGGAGTACGGCAATCGGACTTCAGGCAGTGGACGGACTCAAACCATCTAAATATTTGATTGATACCGCCATTCAGAACATTGAAGGCAAAATCACGATGAAAGAAGCACAAAGTCTTATTGACAGCTACTATGAAGAAAGACCAGTGCACTTGTCTGATGATGAACGTACCGAAGAAGCAGATAAGGTTTCGTCCCGTATTGCAGAAATTCTTTCTGAAACAGCGTTTTCATTTTCGCCAAACGCGTATATCTCTATCCACCGTAAACTCTTTCAGGGGATTTATAAACACGCCGGAAAGATTCGAGATTACAACATTACAAAAAAGGAATGGGTGCTTGATGGAGCAACCGTTATGTACGGCAGTGCGTCCGAACTGAGAGTCACACTTGAATATGATTTTTCACAGGAGAAAGATTTTAGTTATAAAGGACTTTCAATGGACGAGATTATCCATCATCTTGCGGTATTTGTTTCAAGGTTATGGCAAATCCATATCTTCGGAGAAGGCAATACGAGAACAACGGCAGTGTTCTTCATCAAATATTTGAGGACACTTGGGTTTTCTGCAGCCAATGATATTTTTGCGGAAAATGCGTGGTATTTCAGAAATGCACTTGTCCGTGCAAACTATACGAACCTGCAAAAGGGTATTCACGAAACAACAGAGTATCTGGAAGCATTTCTCAGAAATCTGCTTTTGAACGAGAAAAATGAGCTTCATAATCGAAATCTTCATATAAGTGGACTTTTGAACGAAGAAAAAGTGGATATTGGAGATGTGAAAGTGGACATTCAGGACCGAAAAGTGGATATGGAAAGTGTACTTTCCGAAAAGGGCAGCGACTTCTCAGTAAAAACGACGGTTCATATCCATAGACTCTTTGAAAAGTTTGGTTTTGATGAGGTGTTTGGAAGAAGTGCAGTTATGGAACTTCTTGAGCTGAAAGGTTCAGGTGCTTCAAAACTTCTTTCCAATTTGGTACAGGCAGATATTATTGAACCGGTATCCGGTCATGGAAAAGGAAGATATAAATTCAAGAAGTAGTTTATAAGATTTTTCTTGAAATTGTCGACACGGTGTGTAGACAATTCAATGTTTTATCTTCAACAGAAGAAAAGAGAGAAAATGGATTTGTTAGACAGTCTGACGCACGGTGGTGTGAGGGGACGGGAATTTAATAAAAATCCCTCCTACTCGAGCGCCAGACCTTAATTTCTCGTGATAATATGCACTGATAGTACGCTTTTCGTCCACATATTCCACATGTTTTAGGCTATCCGTAGCGTCCTTGGAAATTCTGTAGCCATTTTGTAGCCACTGGCTGCGACGCAACCTCCGCTGTCTGATTCACCTCAAAGCCGCTTGTTACTATCTATTTCAAGTAAATACATATTAATCATAATACGGTCAAATGAAAAAGTAAATTCCAATTAGATGCGGGGGCAAAAAACTGGAATTAAAAATTTCACTTTACGAAATTGATTTTGATCCGCCCTAAAATTATAGGTTGAATTATAGCTATAAAAGGTGATATACTATAGTCAAGAAATGGAGGTGTTCACATGACGATAGATACCAATACAATGATTTCCATTACGGAAGCAAATCAAAATTTTTCCAAGGTTACTAAACTTGTTGATGAAAGAGGAACAGCTGTCATTCTTAAGAATAATGTTCCGCGATATCTCGTTATTGAGTTTAGTAAGGCGGATGAAAGTGCGGTTGCACCGGATGAGGATGTGCTTGCCATATCAAAAAGACTGCTAAAGAAAAATAAAGAAGCGTATGAGGTACTTGCCAAATGAAGAGACTGAGTAAAGAGCAAATACTAATGCTCCATTCTCAGCTTATAGAAGAATACGGTGGAAGTGATGGGGTAAGAGATTATAATCTCTTGGATTCAGCATTAGAGAATCCGTTTCAATCCTTTGGTGGAGAAGAATTATATCCTACGCTTCAGGCAAAGGCGGCAAGATTGGGATATGGACTGATAAAAAATCATTGTATGATTGATGGAAACAAACGCATCGGCACACATGCAATGCTTGTTTTCCTTGCCATAAATGGTATTGAGCTCGATTACATGCAAAAGGAATTATATGAAACGATCCTTGCTATAGCGGATGGAAGCCTTGAATACGAATGCCTTTTGAAATGGATCTTAGAGCATCAGGTGTGATGGATAGAGTATTGAGCAAAGCAATGAGTCAGTCAATCACATAGAGACCAGGGATATTCTGGGAGACACGAAGAAAGACCTATTGTGGAGTTATTATCCACGATAGGTCTTTCATATTCAATCCGTTAAAAAATCTTCCTACATTTTTTTATAGGCGTTACCCCATTCGACCATTGAGTCGAGAATAGGTTTCAGAGTAAGTCCCAATTCGCTGAGACTGTATTCAACTTTTGGTGGAACCTCCGGGTAAACTGTGCGAATAATGAGACCATCATCTTCCATGGAGCGCAAACTATCGGTGAGAACTTTCTGACTGATCCCTTCAAGATTTTTCTTTAATTCATTGAATCGCCAGGGGCGTTCCAGCAGATTTCGGATAATCAGCAATTTCCATTTACTGCCGATGAGCGAAACTGTGGTTGCAACCGGACATTCCGGTAATTCTTCTTTTGTTAACATATGATCGCCTCCCTTATATAACATCCTTTTTTACTGTTATTTTGTATATACAGGACAAAGATTTAAAAAATATTTTTCAGATTTTAAGGAAAAGTATGGATTTTCGGATATGTATTCAGGTGGCTTCTATCCATATAAAACATTGGAAAAACACTGGGGATACTGGTGCAGATATATCTATATTAATCGATATGTGGATGCACCAAAACCGGTATATCAGAACCTGTATGAGTTGGTAAAAGAAAAAGATTATTTTGTTCTGACAACAAATGTGGATCATTGTTTCCAGAAGGCCGGCTTTGATAAAAACAGAATCTTTTATACACAGGGCGATTATGGCCTGTTTCAATGTAGTGAGCCTTGCCATGCATTTTATGTGTGTCTGAACCAGAGTGAAGCATATGCACCGGAAGAAATAAGGAGAAAGTCTGTCTGCATGAATGAAGATATTGGAGAAATTCTGAAGTGCTAAGTTTATGACTGGTTTTTCTGATGAAGAAAAACTTATGCTGTATGGTGCAAATGGTGGAACACCATTGTATTTGCAACAGATAAATGAGAAGGAAAGCTTCGAGGGAAATATTAAAAGAACTTATCTGAAAGTAACTTCTTATCTTTATGAAGAGGCTTTGCTGTTGCTGAGTCAGGAAGTACAGGAGCCGGGCGTATACAGTGCGATAATCGAAGCGATTGCAAGCGGATATACCAAGGCAAATGAGATTTCCACAAAAATCGGTGAGGACTCAGCCAAGTGCCTGAAATATATTAAAACCTTGTGTGAGCTTGGAATCCTGCATAAAGAGACACCATTTGGAGAAAAGAAATCATCCCGAAAAACGATTTATGGCATCTCAGACTTTATGTTTCGATTCTGGTACCGATATGTATTTGCCAACAGAACATTGATTGAAACCGGAGCACAGCAGGCAGTATGGGAAAAACGAACTAAGCCGGATTACTACAGTTACATGGATCTGGTTTTTGAAAAAGTCTGCATTTTCAAGTTTTTCTTGGCAATCTGAAAAAATATCTGCCAAAGAAAGCTGTTTGTATGGTATCATAGATATCAGAATAACTCCTTTCTTGGGTGTGTGGATTTTAGTTTTTAGTCAACTCTATTATACCATATCCAGTGAGGAGTTATTTGTTTTTGGGTAACAAAAAATGCCGTATTTATGCGGCTTGTGGCGTTTCGCAAATGCCTATTTATTAAAAATTAAAGAGGAGCCGGATCACTCCGACTCCTCCAAGTATGTGTCCGCAAACACATACCCCAATTGCTATCTATAATATACTATAGGCAGGTAAAATATGCAAGCATTATATGGAATTTTTTAAGATGTTTAAGCGAGAGAACAAATCAGGATGAATCGTAATAGCTGAAACATTCGGGTTTACAGAAGATTCGTATTCTCTTGTAATCTTTTCAAATTCACGGATGAATGATTTGATCTCTGTTTTAGAGACTTTCAGTAATTTTAAGTAGTAACAGATAAGGATGATGTAATCGCCGATTGTTTTGAAATTTATGTACGGCATCCCCATTTCTAAAATCAGGCATTGTTTCATTGGTCTTGAAGGGTCTATTTTTTTGAAACGGGTATCATATACCACATCGTTGTGAGCAATGGCATTTCTTAAATCTTTTAAGGCATATACATATTTATAAAGTAATTCCCGGTAAGTATCACTTGATAGATTGATGCCGATTGCACGGGATACTTTTTCGCGTATATCAATGGTCAGGCATGAAAGCAAATATCCAAAATCGCCCATAGTGAGAATTTCAAATATTGCCCATAAAGGAACTTCATTGTAATTGACATTATTGTAAAAATGAGTGATTTTCGGATTCTCTTTTCGGTATGCAGCAGCAATGGCATTTTGTATGGAGCCTTGAAGATTTAGTTTGTTGTTCTGGTATTTCTTCTTTATATCCTCACGAGTTCCGGCTGGTGCATTCTTGTAGCTGCTAATTGCCTTATCGTACATATCATAGATACTGCTGGAATCAATTTCTGACATAATGGTGTTCAAAGCAATATTTTTTAGAGCAGTTTCTATAAACATCATTTTTCCATATAAAAGAGATTTTAATTTTGTGTCATATTGTATGGTTGCGTTAATCTCATTATATGAAGTGAATGGAAGTCTGTTAGAGGAAGATACAAAAAAACGGTATCCTTTATATCCGTGAAAATATCCGGTATTGATTAGTTGTTGCTTTTGTGAACTCCCTGAGATGGAAATTCCATTATCCCTAAGATGCCGCATTAAAGCATCGGGTGATTTATAATCTGTATTTGCCATAGTCTCTCCTAAACATTTGTAATAATAAATTAAGTATAATACAGGGGTTTAACATTAACAAGCTACAAGATGGGATTATTCTTTTTCCTAGACTGCTCTGAGGTAAAATCGGGCTGTGTCTGACCGAGGTATTGATTCAGATTTTCCAGTTTTCGGTTTAATGATTGAACCTCTTTTTCATATTTCTTGTAGGTGGAAGTCATTTCATTTTTCTGTTTTATCAGTTCTTGATATTCGGCTTTTAGCTTATCAACATTCAATCCTTTTAAGTTTATCCCAGTCTGCTCAAGTACACGCCTTACCCCGCCATATAGAATGAGCTGGCTTTCGTATCGGCGGAAATATGCGTCTGGGTTCTTTGACTTTTTATAGGTAATGTGATAGGAGCGGTTGGTTTTGTATTGCTCGGCATATTTGATGATTTCTGCAAGGTCTTTCATGCGGTGTTCCAGTTTCACAATGCTCTGCTTGGCAGATTTTCCGGCTTCGGTTTTTACAGTAATCTGATGCTTCAGATCGGAGAGAGAACCAACTTCATTATAGCTTTGAGCAGCAATCTTCAAATTCTCGATAGTTGCCCATTGCTGAAGTCCGGGACTGTTTTGAAATTTTTCATCCGAGGTATCAATGAGCCTGCGGGCAGAGTAGTCTCTTTTCGGAATGACAGATTTTCGCTCACGCTTCATTTCGATGCGTTCCCGGATACGTTCCTTTGTGTATTCCTTACCAAGCGATTTCGTACTGCCACGGACAAAACGTTCTTTATTCAGAGGACGGAAAGAGATGTATTTGGCAGCACCTTCTTCAAAAGATTCCCCTTTAATTTCATATCCTTTGGCTCTCATTAAAAGTGAAAAATCTTCGTATGTGGAAGCTGACTTGATGCAAAAATTGATGTCCCTTCTAAGCTGGGTTTTCCAAGTAGAGCCATTCTGATCAGACTGCCATTCTTTGTATTTTTTGCCACGTTCACCACCCGGAATGGGCTTTATGAAAGTGGTAAGTCCTAAGCTATGAGTGGTTTTATGCTTCGAATATATTCGTGATGATTGATTTTATCTGCGAGAACAACAGTAATAAGTTGTGTGATTCCAGCAAGAATCAAATCAGCATGCAGAGTCTTCTCATTTTGGGTTCGGCGTCCTGCAAGACAGAGATTGTCTTTGATGTGGTTGATATCTCTTTCGACAACAGTCCTGATTTTATAGGTATCATCCCATTCTTCGGTACCGCGTATCGTACCGGGATAAGCACGAAGATCTTTTTCCGGATAGATATAAACCATACGACCACATCTTGAAGAGGTACAGGGATTTTCGCAACAGCATTGCCTATGGGCCTTTTGGGTAGATTTATCGTAAGCCCATATCATTTTGGGACAGACAAACTTGAATCTGGTAACACCGCTTCTTAGTTTAGAAGTGCATTCGTATTTCATAGGGAGCGAAGGATCATTAGGACAACAGGGGATACCGTTTTCATTGATGGTATAATTCTGATTTTCAAGTCCGGATCTTGCATTCAGCGGAATATAAGCTTTCGAGAAATGTTTGTCATCACCAAAAGTGTCACCGGTAAGAAGGCTCTTATAAAGCTGTGCGGTATCGAAAGCAGCATCACCCAGAAAGGTTTTTGGATTAATCAAAGGATGCTTGGAAAAGAAGTCCTTAAGTGTCGGGATTAAAAGCTTTGAATCATGAACACATTTATCTTCGTCAGGAGAATCGGATTTCTTTTCGACAACGATATCAGGATGAGATGTCATAAAGTCTTTGTTATAAAAAGAGATATGACGGATGATGCCCAATCCGTTTGTGACAATGCCAAACTTGAAGACATAGCAAAAATGCCCATTGATATAGAGCTGCTTAATCTCAGGATTAGCAGAAGCATGAGAAGGCATGGAACCATAGGCAGCTTTATAAGGATCATAGGATTTATCAAAGCCCTGAGCTTTCGCATATGCCTTAAGCTGCTTGATGATCCTGTTAGCATACTTGGGATTATTTTCGGTAACAAATGCTTCGATGCCGGAAGAATCAAAGATGGTCATATCCGCTTTTGCGGAGTCAATCGCCTGACAGATAGGCTCGGTAACATCAACAAGCTTATCGAATACAAGCTGTAGGTCATCTAAAAAGTCCTGTTTGAAGCGGGTGATTTTGGAAGCGTCAGGGACTTTGGTAAAACCACAGAATTCAAGGAGTGGTTTTGAGTAAGTGAGAAAAGTCAAGAGAAGCTGATCTGTGGGGATAGAGAAAATACGCTGGATGATTAAAGCCCACAGAAAAGCCTGCAAAGGGTATTTACGGGTTCTGCCTGTAGATGCATAGAAATGATTTCTGAAAGAAATCGGAATAAACTCATTAATATCGATATGGGTTTCCAATAGAGAAAGAAACGCAGGTTTGTCATTTTCAAATTTTTCTTGGCAATCTGAAAAAATATCTGCCAAAGAAAGCTGTTTGTATGGTATCATAGATATCAGAATAACTCCTTTCTTGGGTGTGTGGATTTTAGTTTTTAGTCAACTCTATTATACCATATCCAGTGAGGAGTTATTTGTTTTTGGGTAACAAAAAATGCCGTATTTATGCGGCTTGTGGCGTTTCGCAAACGCCTATCTATTAGAGTATTGAGGGGAGAGATTGCCATATGATTGATTATGATATCATCGCATCCCGTATCAAGGAGGCACGAAAATATAAGAAGAAAATCTCTCAGAAAAAGATGGCGGAGGATTTGAACATGTATCAGCCGGATTTAAGCGCATTGGAAAATAATAAACCCGGCTGTGGCATCAGAGATCTTGCCAAGTTAGAGATGATAGCAGGATACCTCAATATTTCGCTCGGCTATCTTTTGTTTGGAGAAGGGGAAGAGATGGGAATGGAAGATTTTTATGAAAAGTAATTATTTAAAGATGCATTGAAATATGCTCCTCATGATCGGGATTGTGATTTCCTGATCATGAGGATGTGGATTGGAATTGGGATGTGATGAATGAGGTAGTGGATCGTGCTAGAACGACAAAAGATGACAAAAAATAACGAAAAGATGACAAAAGAAGGAGAAGGGTGTATCTTTATCTTATTACCATTGTCTTGGACATTAATAACATTTATAGTTATGAATATAAGTATCTATTATGTCAATATTTCATATAGTATTGGCAGATGGTATTGGGGGTGCGAACCATTGAATGGATGGATTTAATATGCTAAAATTAATTTTAAGTATGTGTCGGGATAGAGATAGGGGATAAAATGTAAGAATTTCAATTTAGTTTTTATGTTTACAAAGGTATAAAGAAACAAAATGATCTAATATTTAATAAAAGCGAAATTATATGCAAAGTGGAAGTAGCAAATTTATTCGGATGGCCTTTGGAAAAGAAAGTATATTGAATAAGAACTTTTATTTTTAGTAAGCTTGAAAAAAGAATGGTACGATGGATATTTATTTGGATCCGCAGAAATATATAATCCGTGGTCAGTAATCAATTATATTTCGAAGGGGGGCATTCCTCAGGCTTACTGGGTATATACCGGAAAGAATGAAATTCTTGAGAATGTTTTGAAGGTAGCTACAGATGATATAATGCAAAAGCTGCATTCGTTGCTGCAAGGAGAGCGGGTTATTGCCAGAATAGATCAGAATGTAGTTTACAGGTCACTTTCTGAGGATTCGGCCAATATCTATAGCTTGTTATTAGTGGCAGGATATCTGAAGACACCGAAGAAAGAACTGCAGGCAGATGGTTCTTATCTGTGCGAAGTGTCAATTCCGAACAGAGAAATAGCAGCAGTCTATAAGAGTGAAATTTTATCTCATTTATTGCGATGGGGCTGCCGCAAGGTCAACCGCAGATAAAATAGCCGAAAGCCTTTATGCAAATGACTATAAGAAGCTTCAGAAAGCCATCGCAGAGTATATGGATAGATCAATCAGTTTTTTTGATGCCGGAGCCGAAGGCTTTTATCATGGATTAGTTCTGGGCCTGATTGCTTTGATGGATAATCAGTATAAGATCAAGTCTAATAGAGAGTCCGGTGATGGAAGATATGACATCAGCCTGGTTCCGAGAGAAAGCCGATACCCGGGAATTCTTATGGAATTAAAGTGGGAAAAGGATTGGAGTGAGGAACAACTTTCAGATTATGCCGATGATGCATTAGATCAGATTGATGAAAAGAGATATGATACAGAAATGAAGGAAGAAGGAATTCATGATATTTTGAAGTTTGGAATTGCTTTTTCCGGAAAGAGAGTTTGCGTTAAGATGAAATAAGATTACAATAAATAACAAAAATAGCAAAAATAACAAGGAGGACGAAAGATATGGAACGTGTATTAAAATTTTTAAAAGAGGCAGAAACCTATTATCTTGCAACCGTAGAAGGCGATCAGCCGAGAGTACGGCCTTTTGGAACAGCACACATTTTTGAAGGAAAGCTGTATATACAGACTGGCAAGAAAAAAGAAGTATCCAGCCAGATTCATGAGAATCCCAAGGTAGAGATCTGTGCATTTAAAAATGGCGAGTGGCTTCGTCTTGCGGGAGAGCTTGTAGAAGATGATCGGCGAGAAGCCAGACAGTCTATGCTGGATGCGTATCCGTCTTTACAGGCAATGTATTCGGCAGATGATGGAAATACGGAAGTATTGTATTTTCAGAATGCAACAGCAACCTTTTCTTCTTTTACCCATGAACCGGAAGTTGTAAAGTTTTAGTAAGGAAAGCGTAGTAGTATTTACAAGAGCCATTGTACTAGCGGTACAATGACAAAGCATAATTCCTCTCTTAAAATGATTTCAGTGAGATTATTTTAAGAGAGTTTTTTATTATGAAGAAAAGGGCAGTGGTGGAGAATGAAGGTATTGAAATCTTTTGAGGCAATCACGGTGGAGGAGCATTCTGAGATTGAAGAAGTTTTGATAAAAGCAGTTAATGATCAATTTCGTAAGGAAAAAATTTCTGAGAACTATTTCAAATATGAAGTTGTGCTACAGGGGAATAAGTTTATCGCAGCAATGTCTGTGGATGAGGTTGCAGAATCTGCTAAGCTGACGCTAGATATTCTTGAGGAACTTAAAAATATTAATAATAGCGGAATCAATCGTGATGAATTAAAAAGGATTGAAAAGCAAGAAGACAGATATGAAACTGATGGTGATAATGTTATGCAGATTTTAGGCATATGGAATAGTATCAAAACAGAGCAATTATTAGAACTAATATCTAAATTGGATCGTGTGAGACGTGTAGGAGGAGCATGGGCGATGCTTATTGCGAATCCTTGTCTTATTAGTGCAATTTATGCAGTTTATGACCGGATAGTAGATTCCTTTGACAATGATGATCTTTATATGCAAAGTGTATTTTTTTTGATGAGAGCAGTTATGCAAATGAATAGTGATGAATGTGAGGAAGAGAAAAGGTGAATTTATATACAAGTGATTTGCATTTTGAACATAAGAATGTAATACAATTTGATCACAGACCTTTTTCGAATGTGGAAGAAATGGATGCTTTTATTATGCAATGTTGGAATAAACGGGTTCAGCCTGATGATATTGTATATATACTTGGAGATTTTTGTCATCGAAGCGAAAAAGAACCTAGCTGGTATTTGAAAAGATTAAAAGGTCATAAGATTTTAATTGTTGGAAATCATGATGGCAAGCTTTTGAAAAACCAAGTGGCGTTATCTTATTTTGACAGAGTTGAAGATATGATGGAGGTTGAAGATGGAGAGAATCATCTTTGTCTGTGCCATTATCCAATTGCTGAGTGGAATGGTTATTTTCGTAAATCATGGCATGTCTATGGACATATTCATAATAAGAAGGAAGAAACGTATGATATTATGAAAAAGAAGGAACGCGCGCTGAATGCAGGCTGTATGATTAATAACTATTCGCCAGCTTCATTGATTGAACTTGTAAGAAACAATACGGTTTTTCAAGAAAAGTAGTATGGATTATACTAGCAGTACAATGACAAAGCATAAAACCTCTTTTAAAATGATTTCAATGAGATTATTTTAAGAGAGGTTTTTATTATGGAGAAGAGAAAACTTGCATCAGTGCAATATGTACACCGCATAACTCCGATAGAGGGAGCAGACAGAATAGAATGTGTGCATGTTTTGGGGTGGCAGTGTGTTGCTGATAAAGGCCAGTTTAAGTATGAAAATGGAATGTATCGAAGAGTACTTCTGTATTTTGAGAAGTTTTTGGAATTGCAGGCGGTATAGCATAGTTGATTTAAATAAAAGGATTGTTATCTGCATTTCATAGATTTATAAAGAGTTATAATAAAATACAAGGTTAGCCAAAACTAACCAAAAACAATCGCAACAGAATCAAACACCTGGGCAGATATAATCACTTATTGGAGGGGATGATCGATGGCAATTATTGTAAAGGATGCCGTGAAAAAATACGGACAGGGAGAGAGCGGGATTTATGCGTTAAATCATGCCGGATTGGAAATCGAAGGGGGAGAGATCTGTGTGATCCTGGGGTCGTCGGGTTCCGGAAAGAGTACTTTGCTTAATATGCTGGGAGGACTGGATCAGTTGGATTCCGGTTCGATAGAAGTCGATGGTGTTGAACTTACGGGACTTAGCCGGAAGCAGCTTGTGGAATACCGCAGGGAAAAGATCGGAGTGGTCTTTCAATCCTATAATCTGATTGCAGAATTAAATGTGAAGGAAAACATCCGGGTGGTACAGGATATTTCGAAGAATCCGCTGGACATCGAGGAACTGTTACAGGATCTGGGACTTAAGAAGCATGAGCTTCATTTTCCAGCAGAGCTTTCGGGAGGACAGCAGCAACGCTGTGTGATCGGAAGGGCACTGATCAAGAATCCGGTCATTCTGTTATGCGATGAGCCGACCGGAGCATTGGACTCATCTTCGGCAAGGGATGTGTTGGGAATCCTTGAAAAGGTGCATGAGAAATACCACACAACCATTGTGATTATTACGCATAATGAAGGAATTGCAAGGATGGCAGACCGGGTGATCCGTATCCATGATGGAAAGGTCATTGAGAACAGTGTCAATGAAAGAGTATGTGTAAAGGAGCTGGAAATCTGATGACTTTACAAAGAAAAATTACGAGAAGCGTTGGAAAAGCAGCAGTATGTGGATCTGGAATACCATGATACGAAGCTCCGGCTGCATACACAGACGCAGAACGTGGATCTTTATACCATATCGGAAGGACGCGATATCGAGTCCGGGGATGAACTGGTGCTCACCTACAACTATGCCAAAGCCAATAGCATTGCGGTAGGTGATAAACTCAAACTTGCCGGACGAGAGTTTACGGTCTGCGGACTTGGCATGAAATCGGATTATGCCATTATGCTTTATGACCTTTCGGAGACTATACCGAATAAGTCCGGATTTGGAATCGGAATCATCACGCAAGAGACGATGGCAGAACTTGGCACACCGATGGAGTTTTATTCGGTCCGCTACAGAGATCCGGAACAGGAGCGTGCCTTCCGGGTGGAGCTTTATCAGAATTACGGAACGCAGGAATATGTGGAAAAGGAAGCCAATTCCAGAATCTGCCTGATCTACAACGAGGCAGATGATCTGGTTGCGGAGTTTACATTGTATGCGCCGATTATTATGGTGGTAGTCATTGCCGTGATTGCAATGGTTCTGACCCGGACGGTCCGTCGGGAGGGAAAGACGATCGGCACGCTGATGGCGCTTGGTTATCGGAAAAAGGAGCTGATCCGTCATTATATGGTTTATGGCATGATTCCGGCTTTTGCAGGAGATGTACTGGGAATTCTTTTCAGTATTCCATTTGCAAAGGCATTCTGCAGCTTTTATTTTGGGGACGCAGAGCATATTACTTATGTGGTAAAAATGCCGTGGAACTGGATGGTGGCAGCCCTTTTCATACCGGTACTTGTTTATGGAATGGTATCGTGGCTGGTTCTGAACCGGGTACTGCAGTCGGACATCACCCCGCTTCTTACCGGCGTGCAGAAGCAGAAAAAGTCCCGCATTTTCAATGGAAGCAACGCAAAGCTGCCGGTCATTTACAGTATCCGTTCCTTAACCATAAACGGGTTTCGGAGCCTGACCTTTGTCATTGGAATTGCGATTGCAACGCTCTGTATTGTGCTGGGCGGTTCCTTTGAGGATGCGTATGATCATCTTTTGAAGGTAAAAGTGCCGGATGCCATGCTGGGCGGGCAGTATGAATATGGTTTTCAGTCCTTTCAGACGGAGAATCCCTATGGTGGAGCCGCCGTTTTTGACATCAGCTTTGGTGCTAAAAAGGATAATTCCCGGTTCAATATGATCGGATATGAGCCGGATAATGGAATCCTCAATACGCAGACGGTCGAAGGAGCGGAGCTGGAATATGGGAAATATTATATGACAAGCGCGGCGGCGAACAAATATGGAGTTGCAAAGGGCGATTCGTTCTGCTTTTATAATACGGTCACGATGCAGGAAACGACGGTTACCATCAGCGGTATTGTGAAGAATGATATCCTGCCTCTGGTATTGACCAGCAAGGAAAATGTGGCACAGCTTCTGAACCGGCCGTTAGAGGAATATAACGTGATTATCAGTAAAGAGAAACTCACGATCCCCAATGGACTGCTAAAGAAAAATGCTTCTCTTCAGGATTATGAGTAACAGGTAAGAAATCTTTCTGCAACAGCAGGAATTGTATTAAAGCTGTTGAAGGTTCTCGGAATGCTGATCTGCCTGTTAATTGTAACCATGATGTCCGGCTTTATCATAGGAGAAAGCAGCCGGAATATCTCCATGCTGGAGGTTCTGGGATATCGGAAAGGGGAAGTGCGGCGTTTTATACTTACTGTGAATCATTTTCTTGTTCCGGTTGGATTTATTCTCGGAGTGCCTCTGGGGTATCTCGTGGCTTATTCAATGATCCTTTCGGCAGCACAGTCCTCCGGCAGGCTGATGAGTCTTCCGGTGCGCCCAGCTACATTGCTTGGAAGCTTTGTCTTTGTGCTTGCTGCGTATGGGATTGCCATGGCTCTGGCTGGGCGCAAGTTAAAAAAGGTGGATATGGTAGAAACTCTGAAATGTCCAAACGAATAAGTAAAAAATGAGTCAAAATCAAACGAAAAAATTTCATTAAACCGTTGAAATAAAGTCCCGCTTAAACTGGATGGCAGTAATTCCTTCATAGCGCTTGAACATTTTACAGAAATAGCTTGCGGTACAAAATCCGGTTTCTGCTGCAATCTGCTCAATGGTCATGGATGTGCCGGTAAGAAGCTCTTTGGCAACCTGAATGCGGCGTTTGGCAGCATATTCCATAGGCCGGGTATGGAGCATGGTGCGGAAGAGCAGACACAGATGCTGCTTGCTTACACCGCAGTGGCTGCATAATTCTTCCATGGTGATGGAAGCCTGATAATGATTGTTGATATAATCAATGGCCTTGATTAGTGCCGGATGATAGGTGCTGCCGGATTCCCTGTGGGAAATGCAAAGGTTGAACTCCACAAGGAAGGAGTATAATAGTCCGGATGCACGATAGTTGCCAAGCAGATTGTCCGAATGCAGGGCATCATGCATGGAGCGGAACAGATATTCCAGCCGGGTAGTTTCCGTCAGATGGAAAATACCCGGCTCTTTCATGTCAAGATTTCCTAATAGCAGGGGAAGAGCATCCCCGGCAGGGACAATCCAGTGAATGTTCCATACATCCTCATCCGGATAATATTCATGCGGAAAATCAGCCGGGAGATAGAGAACCGTATTTGGTGGAATCAGACATTTCTTATTTTCATAAAGTAAGGTACCACTGCCCTTTGTACAGAACAGAATCTGGGGGCAGGGGTACCCGTTCCTGCGGATCACGTGATCCTGACATTGCTGTAATCCCATATTCATTAAATAAACAGGGAGCTCCTTTTCGGAGCCGATAATCGGATAGTCACAGAAAATCATAGGGAATACCTCGGTTGAAATTAGAGTATTTATGAAATAAAAATAAAACAAAAATAAAGCAAGTCATATTCATATCGTTATATTTCTATAATATGGTTTCATGACTTTTGTGTCAATCCATATTATGATGTAAGTGTCAAAAGTCCAAATGCGATTGTGCTTGCACAAATGAGCATTTCAGACTTATTGACATGCCAAACACTGAAAACGTAATAAAATGCTGTGAATATGGCATTTTATGGGAGTTTGAGGTGCTTGAGAATTGCAGAAATTGCAAAGCAATGTAGCGATTCGGACACATCAATGAGTGGCAAAATTATTTTCACGAAATGTCTGCAATTGAGTAAAAGAATAGATTTATATGGTGAAGTATTAAAAAGAAAATAAGGCAGATACCCACAGTATCGAAAGGAGAACCCCAAATGAGAATCGAAGAGATTGCGGCTGCCGGAAGCCCGAAGAGTAAGATGATTTACCATGAAAATCCGGAAATGTTACATGTGAATACCTTGGCACGGCATTCCTATTTTATTCCGTTTGCGAAGGGACAGGATCCCTTTGCGAAAAGAGAGGAGTCCGAAAGTCTTGAGCTGTTGAACGGAGACTGGAACTTCCGGTATTTTGACAGTATTCTGGATCTGGAGGATGATTTCCTTCAGGTGGAAAGTGAGAAGACCATTCCGGTACCATCGAACTGGCAGTTATATGGATATGACAAGCCGCAGTATACGAACGTGGCATACCCGATTGTGTTTGATCCGCCATTTGTTCCGGATGATGATCCGGTCGGCATCTACAGCAGAGATTATTCTTATGTAAAAGATGGTAAGGATCGTATTCTGGTGTTTGAAGGTGTGGACAGCTGCTTCTATTTATATATTAATGATGCATTTGTGGGATATTCACAGGTGTCTCATGCCATTTCCGAGTTTGATATTACCGGTTTTCTTAAAGTGGGTGAGAATAAAATTACGGTAGCAGTCCTGAAATGGTGTGACGGCACTTATCTGGAAGATCAGGACAAGATCCGGCTCTCCGGTATTTTCCGTGATGTCTATGTGTTAAGCCGTCCTAAGGAAAGACTGGAGGATTATCAGGTAAAAACCATCCTATCAAAGAAGGGAGAACCGGCGCAGCTTGCGCTTACAGTAAAGGGCTGTGATGTGCAGGCGGTGCTTTCCGATCCGCAAGGAAAAGAGGTCTGCCGGTTTGAGGTAAAGAATGGAGAGACCACTGCCGTACCGGTCGCAGATCCCAGGTTATGGTCTGCAGAAGCTCCGGAGCTGTATACTCTTACCCTGACGGCCGGGGAAGAAGTCATTGGCGATAAAGTAGGTTTCCGTAAGATTGTTGTTGAAAGCGGTGTGGTGAAAATCAATGATGTACCGGTGAAATTCCGTGGTGTGAACCGTCATGACAGCTATCCCGAAACCGGATATGTCTGTTCGGTTGCACAGATGGAAAAGGATCTCGTACTGATGAAGCGGCATAATATCAATGCAGTGAGAACCTCCCACTATCCGAATTCGCCACTGTTTTATCAGCTGTGTGATCAGTATGGTCTGTATGTCATTGATGAAAATGACATGGAATCCCATGGCTGTGTGGAGGTTTATAATGATCTGACCGGTTATGGAAGCGATGGTTACCGCGGCATTGCCCTGCTGGCATCCGATGAGCGGTTTAAGAAAGCTATCCTGGACCGGATCGAGGCACTGGTAACGAGAGATTATAATCGTCCCTGTGTCGTGATGTGGTCTCTGGGAAATGAAAGCGGCTATGGAACCAATATGCGGGCGGCTGCAGAGTTGGTGAAAAAGCTGGATGATACGCGGCTCGTACATTATGAAAGCACGTTAAAGCTGGACGAGACCTCTGATGATGTTCTGGATCTGGTATCCGAAATGTATACCTCTACAGAGGATATGAAGAAATATCTGGAAAAGGAGGAAGAGACAAGACCCTTTATCCTTTGTGAATACTGTCATGCGATGGGAAACGGCCCTGGTGATCTGGAGGATTACCATCAGACATTCCATTCAAGTGAACGGTTC